>VMHT01133527.1_pt1 | contig 34390 bp, 51 predicted proteins | sample 4693611 | NCBI WGS metagenome assembly VMHT01 (sample SAMN12280063, study PRJNA550983) | marine metagenome | isolation source: seawater sampled from same location over 5 years 0.02-0.2 micron viral filtrate | place: USA: collected off the coast of southern California halfway between the port... ...
ATTAACGCCCTCACTAGACCGCACTTGGCAGTACCTCTGTGCTTTCTGAAGCGTGACCGAATAGGGTTCATGCTCGAACGGCGTGGCCTGTTCGCCAACCTCAAGCTGGACGCCGGTGATGTACCATTCGTTGCTGGTGCTGTCGGCAAGGTTGACCACACCAGCCGCACGGTTTGCGTTGGTAGTGTGCCAGCTTGTTCCGATTGAACCAGATGAAAAGGTAGAGCCAGCAGCACACCAAAAATTCATATTCAGACCCTGACCGTTATCGTTATTGATTGTGCCGCTTACGTCACCGGGAAAAGTGAGGGTCTTGTATTCCCAAGTATTTGCCGCATCAATCGTATAAGTCTTGCTATATAAGCGACCAGAATCGGGCTGGCGTAACTCAAGAACGTATGTGCCTGTCTTGTTAGACTTAACGTAAAAAGAAGCGGTAACAGTCTTTGCGGAGGAGTCGCCGTACCTCAAATGCTGTACGTTCTGCGCCTCAATCTTTGTCTCCACGATTACAAAATCACTTGCGCCAAGAGAAGCATCTGCTGTGGTGCAGTCAATTCTGAAAGAGTTGCTAAAGCCGTCTGGTGCATCTGTTGACTGAGTAACTGTCCACGTTCCCGCTGGGCCGAAAGGTGAAAACATAAAACGGTCACAGGTGCGGTATCCACCAGATGTTATGCCAGTGACACTCGTACCCCGCTGCGCCACGCGCATACATCCCCCAATGACAAGATTCTTGCCGGTAATGCCACCAGCATCAGCCGAACCGGCGAGGTCCGCGAAATCTCTTGCTCTGCTCATGATGCGTTCTCCAGTGCGGTCAGTCGGGCCTCAAGGTCGGTAATTGTCGCATTTTGCTCTTGAATTGCTTTAGTCAACACAGCCACAAGTTTTTCATAATTAACGCCACCAGCAACCAAAGCTGTGTCGGCCTCATCGCCACTAAATACACTTTCTGCGACGAGCGGGACGAACTCTGGCATAACGCTAGAAACTTCATCAGCAACAAAGCCAATCTCTAACTTATCGCCGTCATCATTGCGATTGTATTGTCTTGGCTGTAACTGCAAAATTTCTGATAGGCCATAAGAACAATCAACAATATTGTCTTTCACCTGTCTTGCAGATGTGTCAAATGTTATGGCACCAGTAGAGGCGTTCCATTTCAAAGGATAGGTTCCCGCACCACTAGCAATGCCAGAATATTTCCAGTTACCATTGCTTTCGATACGCATACGTTCTGTGCCATTTGTCGCAAAAAGCATAGGATGATTCGTTCTGCCATCAATTGCCACAGCACCCACTGCTGCTTTTATTTCAATGGCTGTGCTGTCAGTTGAGTCATCTAGCCTTATGGTTGAAATGCCTGCTCTTTCAATCTCCAAACCAGAACCGCTACCGAATGTTGGCGAAGTCGTCCCGATGCCCACGTTGCCCGACGCAACAATCGTGTCGCCTGTCCCATCCGGGTCGAGGGTGATGTCGCCATTCGTGTTGGTGCTGCTGATGGTGTTGCCGTCGATGCGGATGTTGTCCACGTTAAGCAACGCATTGACAGTCACATTTCCGCTGAACGTACCGCCTGACGACGCAGACACAGTGTCAGCCACAGTGAAGCTCTTGAAGGCATAGATGTTCACAAGACTGCCAGTCGCTGCGCCAGTGGCCAGCACGACGCTGGTGCCGTTGGTGGCTGTAAAGTCAGACGGGTCGAGAACAATACCGTTCATTACCACTTGCAGGTTGTCTGCCGTATATGACAAGGTGGCGCTGTTGTCGTCAGAGCCGCTGAACGTGGTCTGCCCAGAGGTGGCTGTGTATTCGTACAGTATCAGGCTGACAAGCCGATTTGGGTCAACACCGATGTAAGCCATTAGGTGATCTCCATAATCGTCATCGACACGCTGACTTTGTCGGCAACTGAGCAATCAATCTGGATTTTGTCGGTTGTCTCAAGCACGACCTTGTTGCCACTTAGAAATTCCAAACTGGACCCCACAGGAATGGGTGCGTCTTTCAACAAAAACGTTGTGGTATTTGTCGCAGCCCTGCCGCCGCCAGATGTGTCGCTGACCAGCTTCACACTGGCCGTCACCTGGCTCGTGTGTACGTTGGCAAGCACCATGCCCAGCACGATGGTGGTGGTGCTGCCAGGCGTGGTGTAAAGGTCTTCAGGCGTGCCAGAACTGGCTGGCATCACATCATGTGACACCACTTTGAATGTGTTAGCCATTCGTTTTCTCCTTTAGCCCAAGGCTATCGCTAACGCGGTGGCCTCGTTGGCCGCCTCATTGGCTGTAGTGGCACCGATATCCGACAACACTTCTGATGCAGACCGTCCTTCAATAGCCGTGCCAGCCACACGCAGGAAATCATCATCAGTCACGCCGCTGGTGAATTTTGGAACATTGTTGTTAGATATGCCTGTGTCCAACGTGGCTGTGGCTGTGATGGCTGTGCCGTTCAGCGTCATGGCATCGGCTTCGAGCGTGCCGTCAATGTCGGCATCGCCGCTAATGTCCAGTGACCCAGCGTCCAACTCGCCGGTCAGAGTCACGTTGCGGAAACTGGCAATGTCCTTGTTGCTGTCAACGATTACAGCCTTGGATGCTGCTACCGTGCCTGCTGTAACGCCGTCAATCGCCTCTAACTCAGCCTCGCTGATGACAGCGCCAGATCCTAGCGTCAGATCACCGCCGACAGTCAGATTGCCTGCAACAGCCGTTGTGCTGCTGGCGACAGTGCTATTTGGCGTGTGGGTGAGGTAGCTGACAAAGCTGCCGCTGATCTTGCTTCCAAGCGTCAGCACGCCGCCGTCAGCGATGTTCAGCTTGTGCTGGTCTGCATTGTCGTCGCCCTGGTCAGCCTTCAGCACGATGCCAAGTGCCGCGCCCTCTACATTGGCTGCAATCTCAAGGCTGTCGTTTGTGCTTTCATCATACTGAATGGTGATGTCACTATTTGTGCCAAGAACGATGGTCTTGTTGTCAGGCACAGTCAGACCTTCTGCAAACGGGATTGCAGCAGTGCATGTCTGTGTGCCGTCTTTAAGTATGCAAGTGGACAGGCCCGTTGCGAACCCGTCTAGTTCTGTGTCGAACTTGGATGCAAGGATTTTGACGCCATTGTCACGATCTGTCGTGCAGTCAAATGTGCGTGAAAACGTACCGCCGCTGAATGCCATTAGAGTGGCCCTCCTGGTGCGAATGTATAGTGAGCGCTGATGAACGAGATTGTCTGCGTGCTGGTTGCAACCTTGATCCGCAATGCACTGGAGTAGCCTAGCCGGTTGACCGCCTTGCGCCGCTTGGTAACGCCAGCGCCAGCCGTGTCAGCATAGAAAAAGTCATCATAGGTGGCGGTATCCCACGCTGCCAGATTTGATTGAAAGGTCACAGGCGAGACATCAATCGCCGCAACGGGTGACTGATCAACGCCTACGCCGAAACTGAACACAACGTCTGTTTCACCCTCAAGCATGGGCTGCACGCTACTGAAGCGCTTCACACCGCCTCTGTCGCCGAAATAATTGTAGGCCGTAGCCAGATCACCAACAATGTTTTCGCCATTATCAGCATCACCAGTCACCTTGAATACAACGCCGGATGCGCTGCCAAAAAACGTATCGCCATTGAACTGGCCCCAGACATGGGCTGGCAAATTTTCAAAAATGCACCACGCCCTGATAATCGGGTTGAACACATGCTGGTTGAAAGGGTCAGGCTCACCAGTTGGGTAGTTGAAATAGACCTTGTCACCGTCAGGGCTAACAAAGACTTGCCAGCCGGTTGATGTGCCGGTGGCCTTGACCTGACTGATGACGGTGCCGCGGATCTTCTCTGAAATGGCTGCTGCCTTGTTGCCCACAATGTCCTGGCGCACGACCTGGCTCAAAGGCAAATAGCCCTCTTTGGTCATCACGATGACATCGCCGCCCAGCTTGGCAATGGCGCGTTTTTCATTGATCGGCTCTGCAATCCGAAACGTACCAACCAAGCTGAAATCACTGGCAGGGTTAGAACCTGAATATAGCAGCACCTCGCCGCTGGTCATTATGATGCACAGAAGGTCATCAACGCCCTCACCGCCATCAATGGTGAGCGTGTTTATCATAATGATGTTGCCGCCAAATGTGCCGACCAAGCCGACAGGGAACTTGGTAAAGTTGCCCTGAAAGGTGTCAACGGTGGCGCTGTGGTAAAAGTTCTGGCTGTCGCCAGTCCAGTAATAGACGCGGTTTTTGTGCGCGTGTACGCCGGTCAGCGTGTTTGCGTTGACGCTATCAGACAGCGTGATCGACAAATCGCTGGCGCTTGACCCGTCCCAGCTAAAAGGCACGTTCGCCCCTGACGGCACAAAGATGGTGTGGTTGTTGAACTCAATGCTTTCTGCCCTGCCGTTGGCAAGGCCGGTTTTCTTGCTGACGGCTGTCCCGCTGTCAATCTGGTACAGCGTGCCGTTGCTGCCGATTGCCAAAAGCTGCCGGTTTGCGCCAGCATTGTGTTCCACCAGTGTTTCAACATTGCCTGTGCCAATCCCTGTGCAAAAACTGGTGTAGCCGTCGCGCAGGGTGACTTTCACCACAGTCGGGAAAAAGTTGGACATGATCAGTGCGTCAGTCGGTGCCATTGCATCAATGCTGTCACGGCTGTTCAGACCACCCACAGGGGCTGGCACGCTGACCGCCTTGACGCGGTAGCCTCTGGAAGTTGGCAGCGCTTGCAGCATCAGACGGCCCCGTATCCGCTGTCAGGCAGATTGTAGCTGTATGGGCTGACCAGCAGGCGTCTGGCATCATCCAGACTGATGACCGGCGCACCGCCTGCGCGGCTGATGGCCTGCCGCAATTCAAGCTGGTACTGCCTGAAATCCTCATCATATGTCAGGCCGTGGTTCTGCTTGAAACGCCAGGTGACGCCCATCTCAATCAGTGTTTCATCAAGGATGCCAACATCTGTATCTGCTGCCATGGCGGCTTGTGAGGTGCCGCCGCTGCTTTGATTCCAATGGCTGCTGACATACTCAAAGCCGATGCTTTCGGCTGATGTTGGTGTTGGCGTGATGTCAAACTTCAGAACATTGCTGGAAGGCTTGAAGCGGAACTTTTGCGTGATGCCTGCGCTGGCTGTGCCATACCGATCCTGCTGGAACTGCTGGGGCGTTATAGGCCCGACCATCTGATCCAGATCGGTGCGGTTATACATGGTGCTGCCCACAGATCGGTCATAATCAGTCGGCAGATCGTAACTCTGTGTGCCGTTGACCGTGTTGAAAGTGTGTTCCTTCAGCAGCACCGGCCAGTTGTTTGAGCGCATCAGTTGCTTGCCCTCACGGTTTATGAAGGCAAATAGCTGGCGTGCAATGGGGTCTGTGTTGCCAACAACGGTTGACGGACGTTCAAACCCTGTAAAGTCAGCTACTGCTTGGGCTATCGTCAGCAGGCTCATCTGGCACCTCTGTCTTGGTTTTTGCAGCAGCCACCTCTTTAACAAGTGATGCCTTCTGCTTGTCAGCAGCCACTTGCAGGCTGGCTATCTTGGCCAGTTCCACATACGGCTCACCGATGTTTCTAAGGGTTGTTTCTTCAGCAGCGGCAAGCTGCTCAACAGTTTCAATGTCGTTCAATTCCAACTCACAGCGGCGCGGCTCAGTCATGCCTGGTAATTCTGTGAGCGCCTTGCCCTTGGGCTTTTTCTTCTTCGCCTTCTTCTTATAAGCGGCCCAGTCGTCTGGAAAACGTGCGATATCTTCAGGCCGAACCGGCCCTTCCCACACATCGCGCACGCCAGCAATGGAAATGCGGCAAAAGTCACGCATGTCGCCATTAAGTTCGCGCGGAAAAAAAGTGCCTTTAACAGACATTATAAAACTCCCGTTTGTTCAAAAAGAATGGGGGCAAGGCCGTCGCCCTGCCCCCTTTGTGCTTACAGTGGGAATGTGCAGATAATTTCCTTATCTGAAATATCCCCAGCAATAGCGCAGATGTTATCGGTGGCTGCTGATGCAACATCTAGTGTGCCATCAGCGCTGCCTGTTGGTGTCAACGGATCACCGTCAGCACCAGCCGTGAGCGCAATGGTCAGCGTTGCTACTCCAGTCACCTGGAACCAGCCATATTGACCATCCGTCATTACTGCCTGAATTACACCCGCGCCGACCTCTACGGAATCGGACAGATCGCTAGTGGCCTTAAAGGTCTTGTAGCCATCATTTGTGTAATAATAGGCAACCTCACCAGCGACAGCCGCCGTACCAGCAGAACCAGTATCATACTGAAGATACTTATACATTCTGGTGCCATTGGTGTCGTCAATGATCGCACCAAGCTGACCCAACTGAAACTCAGGAGTGTCAGCGACTGCTGTAGGGTCAATACCCATTACTGCTGCAATAGCCATAACAGTTCTCCTTTCTTATGTATGGATCACGCCTTGGAGAGCGCGGTTTGAACAGGTCAGATTTCCTGACCAGAACATCGTGATGTTCGCCTTGGTTCGTTAGGCCAAGACCGCCTTGCGGCTGCTTATGCTTTCACATAAGACCAGACTATATCATCACCCTGATTACAGGGGCTGTGCGCTTCGGGTCACTTGACCCTACTCCCTTGCGGGATAGTCGTTGCACCTTCCTCAATATGAGGCTTGGCTCAGGATTGCCCACGCCATCATGCGTTTGGGTATCCCCTGAGTTCACACAGTTCTTCATGTGCAGATTACTCTGCAATGGCCCTAGTGGTATGTATAAGGCGTTACCATGGCGTCTTGGTTGACGGACATCTTTGCTTCACCTGGAACGAAATCCCGTGACGCTGCTACCTCAAGACGGAGATAGTCAGTGTTCAGGAAATACATCCTGTTGGTGTTACATGCGGAATCAAAGACCACATCACTATTCAGATACTGAACGCTGGTGAAACCAGAGTTTGCCAGATCGTCACTGGTGATGCGCTGGATGGCCTGAAGGCTACCCAAGAACGCCTTGTAGGCATTGGTGCCAGCCATCACAAGGTCAGGGCTGTCAGCGCCACGAACCAGTTGCAGATAGATGTTGTTCATATCTGCCTGGACGTTTGAGGTGCTGAACGCGCTTGACGTTGCAGTGGTTTGGACGTTTTGCCAAAAGGTGTAGGTGCTTGAGTTAATCCCACCCACTGTGCCGGTGCCTGCATCAGCCACGATTAGCTGAAGACCACCAACCTCTTTACCAGATGAACCAGTGCCATCTGAATAGATTGATGTGGACAGGCTGTTCATCATCGACTTTTCAAGCACATTGATGCGTGCCTCAAGCAGATTGATGATGGCCTCTGTGCCAGAGTTTTTGACTTGCTCCAAGCCAGAGATGGTGACGTTACCGGCAAGCTGCTTATACTCAAAGACAGCAGCAGACAGAACGTCTGATGGTGAGACATCAAGTGTCTCATAGCCTGAATAGAACTGCACAGTCCCATTGTCGGCATACTCAAGTTCGCGGACAATATCCCGTCCTGTCACAGACGTTTGATTGCCATTCTCGCGTAGTCTACGCAGCAACGCATTGTGGTTGCTTACGTTGTCAGAAAGCGTCCGGCTACGATTCCGCAGCGTGGTCGTGACGATTTCTGAAAGATTAGGACTAGCCATTTACTAGCTCCTTCCATTTTCCAGTTGTCTAATTGACGCATTGATTGTGTCACGAATAGACGCATTCGCTGGAAGCGCGGGCGCGGCTGGTGTTGCACTGCCTCTGACTTTTGACCTGGCTGCTTTCTTCGCTTTCTTGACCGCCTCTGTCTTCACATTGTCTTGCGACTGTGCGGCGGCCATTGCCTTGACTTGCTCTTGACGCAGTTCTGGATCGGCATAGACCGCCATCTCATACGCGCTGTTCAAGTCTTTGGCATTTTCAGAACTGATTAGCGTCCCCATCACGCCGCGCACTCTTTCAAAGTGCGGGTGCTTTGGATTACCGTTTGCATCAGTTTCTGCTGCGAATTGGTCAATCAGTGACTGCGTGCTGGCCTGTACCTGGCTCTGCTGCTGTGTCTGTTGATTCTGTATAAAGCCAGTTAGCTGGGCAACTTGTTGCTGCAACTGCTTTACTTGCGGGTCTGCATATTCATCCTCTAGCGCTGGGTCGTTGCCGACTGCACCCACATCCACGCCGTACTGGTTTGCAAGCCAGGCAATGGCGTTTTGAGGGTCTTTTCGCAGATAGTCATGGGCAGCAAGCAGTTGTCTGACCGCTGCCACCTCGTCCATGCCAGCACGCTCAAAATCGCTTTTGTGCGGCTTCATGATCTCGTCGAACGCTTCCTGTCGCTTGCGATACTGCGCCAAGGCTTGCGTTTTCTTTGTGTAGTCGCCTTCCAGGTCTTTATAGCGCTCCATGAACATATGCTGTGCAGCAGGCTCAAGCGCTTCAAACTTTTCGGCAAAATCTTTTGGCCAATGGTTGGGCGCGGCCAGCGCCTCTAGTTCAGCGGGTTCATCTTCTTCAGCTTCTGCCTCATCCGCCTCATCAACCTCTGCATCCGGCTCATCAGGCTGTTCATCTGTCTGTTCATCTGTCTCTGGAGCCTCTGGTAGCGTATCAGCCACTTCTGCTGGTTGCGCTTCATCTGCTTCACCTTCAAATGACTGGAGTGTCTTTGCCAGTGTTTCGGCTACGGTTTCGGGCCTTGCTGGCTCCGCTGCTGGGGTCGTTGCCTCAACTTCAGGAGTGCTATCAAGCTGCATTTGTTTTGTCCTTTAATCCAGTAAGTGATTTTGCTCGTTGCCGACCTCGACAAAGTTGTTGCGCCGCAAAAACTCGCGGTGCTGTGAACGGCTGGTGATCCAGCCGCGATCCTTCATGTTCTGGTAGGGTTCAATGTCCCTCATAATGGAAACGCCGCCCTTGGGGGCGGCGCTTGCCTTGGGAACGATCTTGCCGTCCCGGTATACATATGTGGTCATCTCATCAGCATCCCTGCCGCCACTTGGCGCATCTGTGCATCCATCTTCCGGCGTGGCTTGTTGAAGGTGCCGATGGCCTGCATGATTTCTGGAAATATCTTGTTCATGACGCCAGCCAAAGGACTATCCAGCGCCTCGCGAATGATTTCTTTTTCTTGCTCTGACAGCGCCTGAAAGGCTTGGTCAGCGCGATCCATATCAATTTCAATCATGTGAAGTCCGTTGGGTTGCCAAACAGGTTGAGATTTGGTGCGGCTTGGTCAGGCATGGTCATGTTCCGCGTTTGCAACAGATCGACCAAAGTGTTCGGCGCATATCCGTATGGCTGGAACAGGTTGCCCGCGCCGCTATAGAGGTAATACGGGTTCCGCAGATAATTGATTGCCAGATCATCAATCTGTTCTGGTGTGGTGGTGCCGGGGTCAACTGCTGGTGGCGGGGCTGATGCCTGCATCATTTGCTGAGTTTCATCACCGCTTTGCACCTCATTCTGTCCAGCAGTGCCGCGCACCAAACCTTGAAAGGCACCTTCATAGTTTGGGTCATTGACGCCGCTGTAAACAACCCCACCAAACGGATTCATGCTGAGTGTACCCCGCCCAGCCTGTGCGCCAGAAACCAAGCCGGTTTGCGGGTCACGCACCGCGCCTGGTAAAGACATCAACTGCCCTACATTAAACGCAGCCGCGTCGGCTGGGTCTGGCTGGTTGGTTAGCCCACCAAGTATGCCGCCACTCAGTATAGAGCCAATGCCCGTACCCGGCGCTGTGCCGCCATATAGGTCATCATAAGCGTCTGCAAAAAACCCACTCATTGGGTCATTTCGCCCTGGCGCACGATTAACACGATCACGCGGCGCTGGGCGGTCTGGGTTTGCAAGCGAATCTTGTGCCGCTTGGTTAATTAGCTGACGTGCGAGATCAGCCTGAGAGTCGTCGGCTGGCGGTGGCGTTTGTCGTGACGCAAGCGATTGAGATGCAGCTTGCTCCACTAGATTGAATGGGTCAGGCGAAATCTGACGAGAATCATCAATGACGTTAGTTGTGCCTCGAACCATTGGGCGTCCACGCGCATCTGTCTGCGCGGGAGTGGCGCTCTCGCGTGCATCGTCAGCCGCGCTGCTACCGCCATCGCTCTTGTAGCAGATGCGGTTTTCAATCAAGTAACTGCGAACCATCCCTTGCCCCTGCTAATGCGGTTTGCGCGTCCCAAGACGCCTTGGCCAAATATTGAACGCAGATGGTCGCGGCCTTCTCTTACCATCTGCCGCACGCCGCCATAGGGCGCGAGAAAATCAATCAGCCACAGGTTTTCACCTGCCTGCCAATCATCTGGCTGCAACAGCCTGGTGCCGTCCCAGTATCCCTGCTGTGCCTCTTCATTCAGCATGGCCCAGGTGACAAAGCCGACAGGATTGCCTTCAGCCTCCCAGATGCGGAATTGCTGCAAGGCAATCGGCGGCAGGATTAAGCGGTGGATGTCATCAACGGTGTAATCGCAATATTCATCCGACTGGCCCATCAGCCAGGTTATTTTGCCGACTGCTTCAGTGTTCTTCATCCGCTTGTCACAACCTTCGCAGCGTCAATCTCCAGCTTTTGCTGCTTGAAGGCTGCATCTTGCGCTGCCTTCTGCTGGTCAAGTTCGAGGCGTGCGACCTTCACTTGCGCGTCCGCTGCTGCCTGCTGTGTCTGCGCCTGTACCTTGGCGGCCTCTACCTCGACCAGCTTGTCTGTCGGGCTTGGGCCTGCCTGCGGTGCTTGGATGCTCTCAAGGCTTTCTTCCAGATCGCGTGCGCCAGGAAACGCCCGCGCTGCAAACAGCAGCATTTGCTTTGCCTGATCAAAGCCGACAGCGCCTGATGCCACCATTGGGCCGATTGCTTGAAGGAACTGCACGGCAGCGGTCAGGAATTCTGTGCGGCTGCGTTGCTCTGATGCGCTGTCCATCGCGCCAGATTCCTCAGTATCGACAGAGATACGATAAGAGCGCAGGCGCTCATCACGCATGACTGCGACCACCTCTGGCGATATGTTGATGCCTGTAATGCGTGACAGCAGTGACGGCTCAAGGTTTTCAACCATCAATTCGGCTTTCAGTTCCATAATCTGGTCTAGGAACTGTTCGACGCGCCGTTGCCGGTTGACAAGGCGCATGGCCCCGAACTGGCCCTTGATGCGCTGTGCTGTGGCTGTCTCACGGCTGGCCGACTGGCCGCGCATGATGTCGCTAATGCCGGTGATCTCATATATGGTCTGCACCACGATCTGGCGCGACTGATAAAGCTGTGCCAGCGCCTTGATTAGATTGTCCAGCGGTGCCTCTTGCATGACGTTGGCCAGACCGCCACCGGCTTGCAGCATCGCCATGTTGTCCACCGGCACAAACTCATTGTCTGTGGCGTTAGCCAGGCGCTGCAATTCTTGGAATGATGCGTCATATACACCGCGCCTTTTGAGCGCGTCAGTCAGGCTGGCAATCCGCTGTGTAATCAGATCAAGTTCAAATAGCTGGTCTTCATATGTCAGGATTTCAGGCACAGGCAGCGTGGTGTCTGTCGTGCTGATGGCATATAGCGGCTCTGGCATAGGCCAGAAGCCTTCAAGATTATAGGGATCTTCAAACTCTTCTAAGATGTCATCAAAGTCAGTGGCTATGAATATCTGTTTCAGGCTGCGCTTGTCCCAGATTTCATAGACTTCAGCCATAGACGGCATCTGATTGTCATCATAGCCGCTGTTGGTATCACCGTGATATGTGAGCGCGATTTGCTCACCCTTGGCCCCGTAATAGTCCACAAGTTCCTGGCGTGTCATCAGGTGCCGGAACGCAATCCAATGCACGTCCTCCCACGATCTGGCTGGCGACATGGTGAAATCAGCCCAATGCACATATTCACACCGGATTGATTGCTCACCGATATATTCAATCGGGTTGCCCTCCATGAACGCGCCCATGGCATCCATCTTGACCATGTCCTGATCAACGGCATTGCCCTCGCGGTCTACAAAGGACTGACCAATTGGCACCTCGCCCATCTGCCCTGGTGCCACCTCGCCAATACCCATCACATTATTGACTTGCAGGGGTATGCGCTCTGGATCGCCCTCGACCAGCAGCGGCTCATAGACCATCCGCATGACGCCGCGCCCGACAATCAGCATGTCCTCAACCACACGCCGGACGGCTGCATCAAAGTTGTAGACATCAAGCTGATACTGCAAACCGCGTTGCAGGACAGTTGATATGATGCGCCCGATGGGGTCTTGGTCCTTGAACCGGCGTGTCACCCGCGGCTTTGGCGTCTTGAAATAGAGGCTTGATTTCAGCGTATCTACATTGCTGTAAAAGATATTCATCCGCGTTTCGCGTGTGGTGCGCTCCGGCGTGTCATCCCTGTATCTGTCAATGATGTCAAAGCAGCGGTCATGCCATGTTTCTTCAAACTTACGCGCACGCCTGATCTGATCATTCCAATACGCCGCACGATCAGCCTTTTTGGTAGGCTCACGGTCATATGTATAGGATTCAGCCATTTACAATCTCCAGCCTTGCGGCTTCGTCGCGTGTTCCAGCCCGGCCATCATTTCGTCAATGGTGGGTGGACGCCACGGGTCTTCATCTATTTCCGGCGCCCTGCGCTGCCACGGACGCGCCATGCAGGCATAACGGATGTCGTCAGCCGCGTGGTCTTCTTGCGTGGTGTCGATGTCTTCGAGGCGGTGCTTGTCGTGTGTGAGTACCGGCAGCGTTCTAATCGTGTCCACGCAGTCGCTAGATATAAAAAGCATTGGGATACCATCATCACCTATCAGGCGCTGGCGCACCTGATCCCAGCCATTGATCCGGCTGTTGTCAGCACGCCGGAACTTGACGCCCATTTTGCTCAGACGTTCACCAATCGACGGCCCGCCATCAAATTTCCATATGCTTGGATCGCCCACGCTGAAATCAATGCGCTCATAGCCCTCACGGCTGCGAATACCGGCCCCGACCTCTTCTGCTGTCATCCGCAAGCCCACATTCGGCCTGCCGCTGGAGCCATACCACTCGCGGTATCTGATCAATGCGCCGTCAGGATATTCATCATGATCGTCTGCGACAGCCCACCAGCCAACACTGAATGGCGAGGCAGAACCCCAGTCAAAGCTGCGGAACCGTGTCCAGTGTTCAGGGATATCAAACGGCCTGATCACATGCAGATCGCGTTTCCACACATCGCCAAAGAAGCTGCCAACGACCAGATCCCAGTCGCCCTCACGCAACGCGCGGCCCAACTCTTCAGGCAGGGCACTAAAACTAGAGGCATATGACGGGTCAATATATTTGTTGTCGGCCATCTTGGCCGGGATATACATCGTCAGCCAGCCCTTGTCGGCGGCATTATTAGGATCACGCATGGTGTGATCGTAAAAATAACTCTCAGCCGGTGCCGGGTCGATATAGAGCGCTTTTAAGAAATTATGGCTCTGACCGCCTGGATTGGCCGTCATCACCAAGCGCGGGAGAAACTCTGCCTGTTTGGGCGCAAAGTTGCCCAGACGCATCCGGCTTTTAATGTATCCCAATTGATACGGGGTCATCTGCCCCGCCTCATCTACCAGGGCGATATGTATCTCTGTTCCCTGGATACGGTCACAATCACTGTCGCGCTCCAGATACTGGAACTGGATCGTGCTGCCGTTATAAAACTCATATCGTTTGCGCGTTTCATTGAAGGTGCCAAGTTCTGCTGGCATCTCCTTTTTCAACGGCTGTATGTGGTTGCTGTCCAGTTCAGGCAGTGACCGCCTGAAGATGAACGCCTGCAAGCCTGGGTTCTCCAAGCAAAAGCCGATGATGTCCCAGCGCCCACTGTGCGACTTGCCGCCGCCAGCAGCACCGCCAAACAATATCTGCTTGGCACGACACTTATGCAGCAACGCCTGCTTTGGTTGCGGCGTGTAGTCCAGCTTGATTGTTTTCTGGGCCATTACCTGAACAAGCCCAAATCATCCCGCACTTGTGTAAGTCGGGACGGGTCTATGCCCAGGTTTTCGACTGCTGCGTCAGGTAGTGTTAGGAGTTCTCTTGCAACCGCTGCAAGTCGATCGGGAGCAAGTGATCCAGAACCAAGTCCTGCGCTCCCAAGATTTCCTGCGGGGTCACCAACGCTGCGTCCCCTTTGTGCCGCTTCAAGATTCGGCCCATCGCCTGCTCGAACAAGATCGCCTGCTCCGGCGAATATTCCAGTAGCTGCTTCCCCAGCGTAGAAGCGACCTTCTTTGACAAAGCGTTTAGTTGCGTCTGCTCGAAAGCCATCGTTACCAGTCCATTTCATAATGACAATCTTTGGTGGGCCAGCACTTTCGTCCCAGCCAGTAGATCGCCAATAGTCCTCCAGGTCAGCCAATTCCGTCTGGCTGTAGAAAGATGGATCGAAATCAATTCGGCCCACTTCTTCAAACCCAAAACTACCATAGAAATCTGGTAAAAATCCATCAGGAAATCGCTCTGAAGGCACTGCAAACGCATCTAATGCTGTCGCGCCCTCTTCAATGGCCTTCAGGACTGTTGCCTTGCCTACGCCCTTTGCGCCGACCTCATTGTTTATAACGCTGACAAGCGCCTTTTCATCGCCTGTCAGTTCAGGCCCACCCTCAACCTTCACATAAGTCGGGTTGCCGCTAAGATTATAGACGTCATCGTAATTATAGGATTTTTCCAACCCAAAAAAGACTTCGCCATCGCCAAGCTGGAACACTTCAAAATTGCCGCCACGCAATTTTTTCTGGACCTCCGGCAACTCCATCATTGTCAGCGTTGACGACGCATCACTGCCTTTCAGCGCCTGAACAAACTCTGTTGGGCTTAATCCACCGGCATTTTTTGGCGTACTAGACGATTTCCAGTTGCCGGTTACAACATCAGCCGTTAATGCCGCTTGGCGTGGGCTATCAATCGATTGCGTGGCTAGGCTGCGAATATTGGCAATTTTTTCGGCTGTCAGCGTTTCAACCGGCAGAGCCAAGTCAAATGCACGCCGGACATTTTGTTTGCCTTCAGCCTCTGCCTGGGCAAAGAAATCAGGGAACATATTTCTAGCGCTGGTTACTGGTATTCGGGCAACCGGCTCACCCTTGATGCCAAAATCATAAGAATTATGTTCAAGTGACCCCTCAGTACCAAGGCGTACCAAGTCAGCCTCCTTGTCCAGTTTCACCAACATAATTGCATCACGGCTGTTCAGCCCCAGAAGCGCTGGATCGCCAGTTGCGCGTATGATCTTGTCAATGTTTGGCGCACCCAAGGCTTGGCCACGTGAACTGCCAACCACATCTGAAATTCGACTTCTAGCCTCAAAATTCAGAGATTTAATAAAGTCAGCAGCGTCAGGGCTTGCAAAGCCTGGCCAATCCTTCAATTTCTGCAACTGTGATTGGTCTGTGCCTGTCCTGACAAACCCATCAAGCTGCGCCAAATTCTCTGGTGATATCCGGCCATCACGCACATATGCCAGCGTGTTGCCCAGTATAGAATTTACAAAGGTTGCATTGGAACGATGCGAATCTGGATTCATCGCAACTACAAGCCCGTAATCTGCATCCTTAGACAATTTTGCAGTGCCGCGACCCTTGCCCTGCACAGCCCATACAACCCCAGCATCCCTGCTGCCCTTCAGATTTGAAAATTCTGGGCCGCCCTGTAGCAATTCAGGGGCATCCAACTTGCTGCTGTCTATGCCTTCAAATCTACCGCCTGCCGCTGTCAAATCAGCAACAATCGGGAAGATGTTTTTACCCTCTAGATCAATGTCGTCGGTGCCGTCGAAACGCAATGTAGGCAAATCATCCACCAACGTATTGGCAGCATCAGCCGCCTGACCGGCCACCCTAGCTGCCCGTGGTGCCTTTAATGCAGTCCCAAGCATCGTCGCAGCAGGCAAGGCAGGCGGTATGACAGCACCAGCCGCCATCATCACATCGCCAGCACCACCCAACGCCTGTAATCCAGCATCAAGATAATTGCCCTGAGTGACGTTCTGACCAAAGCTGGGCAGCATCTGACCAGGCTGCATGGGATCAGGCGCACCGCCAAAGATATCAACAACGCCAGCACCCGGCGCAAACAAGCTGGCCGTAGCGCCAGTCGTGTACGCAGGGCCAGCCATGTCGCTGAACCGCGTGGGATCAGCCATGTCCTGCACTGATGGCCTGATGCGCCCGAAAAAGGACGGACTGTCGCTGTTAGGCGTAGCACGCGCGTCAGCCATCAACTTCTGCGCCATCATGCGACGCGCAAATCCTTGTGGCTGTTCTGCCATGCAACCTGAAACCCTGTGATTTTGTAGAAGCGGGCGTGTTTACATAACGCCTTCGTCGTCGCGCGACGGCTGGCCTGGGGGCATGCCGCGGGGGCCGTCAGAATCTGAACCGGCTTAGTAGTCCGGTGGTCTTGTGTCCTGTAACGTAGAGCCTGCAACGCTTTGCTGATGGATGGCTCACGCCCAGTCCAGATGCAGTCCAGTTTAGCTGCCAGGTGTAACGTCAATCACCTCTGTATCGCCGCCACGTTCGATGTTGATCTGGACCGCTACACCGCCACCTTTCTGGCTGTCAGAGCCGAACTCAGCCCTCTGTGTGCGTTCCAGGTACCAGCTATCAGCACGCCAGTCCTTTTCACCGGCTTTCCCGATCCGGCGCACCCTGAGAGCGACAGCAGCACTTTCTGCTGCGCGTACCTCTGAGCCAAATCCTTCATCGTCATTGATCCATCGCAGTAGCGTGCTTTCACTCACGCCCACGCCTTGCGCTGCATGCTTCCGCGGCACGCCATCCCGCAGCAGCTCTAGTGCTGCGCCTTGCTTGTCATCTCTTGCCATTACGGCAGCGCTTGGCTCTGCCACAGCTTGCGGTTGCATGGATGCCATTGGTTGCAATGCAACCTCACTTGGTTGCACATCTGGTTGCAACTGGTTGCGCTTACGCAACTGGCGGCGCACAGCGGTTGTCACTGGCGTATGCTCTACCCAGCCTTCCTTACTGCACCGCTTCTGTATGGCCTGCCTGGACACGCTGTAATCCTTAGACACAGCGTTGAAACTCTCACCAGCCTTGATGCGTTGCTCTATCTCAGCCCAGTCCACCTGGGCTGGCTGATACTTCCTCATCGTTGATCTCGCTGTGTGGCCCTGGGCATGGACAGGTTGCATAGTGCTGGTTGCAACGTGGGCAAACTGGCTCACCGCAAAGTTCACAGGGCAAGCAATCAGCCGCAAATACTATTCTTTCATCAATATCTTGCGCCAGCATATCGAAACGATACCAGATTTCGTGCCGTTGACAACACGCAAATCATATTTTTTGATTTTCTGTATCAATATACTTGACATTTAAAGTCAAACATAGGATATTAAATGTGTAAGGTAATTCAACCAGGAGGTAAAAATGGAACTCAATTTTAAAGTCGGGGATTTAGTCGAAACGATCTGCAACATGCCGATAGACACGGGAAATGGTGATGTTGTGAAGCGTCGCCTTCGTAGTGGCAACTTTCACATCGTTCAAACCAATCAATGGGTCGGTTACCCTAGCACCGTAGTCGCCATCGACTGCGGTAAGAACAAAAATCGGATCAAGGTTGGTTCCCTTGGATCAGATGGACGCGGCACTTGCTATCTGCCCCATCGCTTGCGCCTTTGGAAAGAAGAAAACCGCAAGGGTGAATTTGAGCCAAAAGAAAAAGCCTAATCATTTGGCGGCGGCCTAACGGCCCCGCCTACACCTCATATCGATACGCCCTTGCCCTGTAGTGCAAGCGGACCAACGCATCCATGTATCTGCGTTTGACCACCCTGCCATCCGTCCCTAACCGCAACATCCTGGCAAGGCGCGTCCACGGCGCACCTCTTGCCTTGAAGGCAGCACTGTGAGCCACAGCCCAGACCAGCTTGCGGTCATCCTCATCCATCAGAATCGTTAGTTGCATGGCCCTGTCATAATCTGTGATCTGTCTGCTTGTAGGCTTCAGAATTGTCTCGCCTTCCTGTGTCCAGCCATAGCCATGCCAGTCCAGCGGATAGTCTGGCCATGACGACAGCTTCTGCTTCCTCATGGCCGGCGGCATGCGCCTGTCCGTTTCGGCTGCTGTGATGAACAGATCATGCAATCCATTAACGTCGCTCATGCGCCTTCTCCATCTGTTCAATGAACTGTCGCTGTTGAAACTGGTTCATGCGCCAATACCGCTGCCGTGCTTCCTTGAACGCCTCAACAGACCAGTCTTGCCTGCATCGACGCCACACCTTGTCCTGCCTGACTGCCCACCTGTTTGCCTTGAATTTGCCCGCGACACACCTGTAGTTGAAATTTGTGTGTTTCGCTGTCCGGCTAATAAGGTGTTGTATTTTATCAGCTTCGTATTTTGTGCTTGACGGATTTTCGGCCATTGTTAAAATCATCTCTTAGCGCAGGGCTATGCTTCTCAAGCATGGCCTTTTTTGTTTTCACTTTTTAATTCATGTCTTGGATAGCCTTCTGGCTTAGCGTCATGGCTTAGCTTAGTAACATAAGCTAGCTGTCGCGGGCGGCTTCGCGCCGACTCCAAACCACAGATTTTGCACTCCGATTCGCTGATCGCTACAGCGCACCGCACGCACTGGCCCAGCTTCTCACGCTTGGCCATCAGGCCATCACCTTGCTCGATCATGCTGCTTGCTCCAGATCCCGCACCGCTATGCCTTGCGCTATGTCTGCCAGCGCCTCACGCAGATAGCCCAGCGTCAGCGTCCCAGGCTGGCCTTGCAGATAGCCTGGCAACGCCAGATGTGCTGCATCAGTGCTGCTGAACCAGCGACTGCTGTGACGCCTGACAGGCACGCCATACAATTCTGCAATATAGAAAAGACCGCGCCCGTCTTGGATCAGGCGGCTGATCTCACGATCTGCATCAGCCAGGGCTTCAGTGCGGGTCATAGCGCCAACTCCTGCGCTTCAGGCTGGCGTGACCATTTGATAGGCGTCTGCACACCGTCTAAGCGCCTTGCCATCGCTTCTGCATCCATACCGCGATCTTTGTAGTTTCTCGCGACATTCACGCTGTCAGCACTGGCAAAAGGCCAACGCTTGCCTGTCAGGGCAAGACCACGCAGCATATGAATGTGCGGCATGTATTGATGGGCTTGTGCTAGTGCGTTGAATGCTTTGTCAGCCCGTGAAGCCCAAGCCTCACTTTCAATCTGCCAATATTGTGCTGTGCTGCCAAAACAGACCCGTGGGTATCGGTCACAAAGAAAAAGCAAATAATCAATTGGCAGCCCCATGTGCCACACAGGCGCTGCCAGCTGGTTAGGATAGGGCCATTCAGCAAGCAGCGCTTTTTGCTGCTCAACAGGCCCGTCAATGACATCAGGAATTACAGCCCAGTGTGGATGGCCCAGACGCGGCTCCAGCCATGCATAATAGGCGCTGCGATCAAACATCAGCCCTTGCTTAAAACTGGTGAACGCCCCGTTATCCCACATGACGCTCTGACCAATCTGCAAGCAGATGTCTGCATCGTCTGGCCGCGCAAACGACACGCAGAAATGCTTTCCGGCCATAGCTAGAAGCTCCCTGCGTGGCGTCAGCGGCGTGCCGTGATAGTGAATCACTGACTTGCCTTCCAAGACGACTCAATGGTGATTGCTTTATGGATGCCTTTGAGACGACCTGATGCTTGCGGAAATTTTAAGGCAAACTGTTCTGCCAGATGTTCTTGCAAAGCAGGCTCACCCTTGCTGAACGCACAATCCACGATGTCCTCTGCCATCGTCGTATTGTCTGTTTTTAAGGTGAGCTTGTAATGAATTTCCTCACCATCAATCGGGCAAGCAGAAATGAAGCTGAGTTTATATGTGTGCTTCATGCTTGCGCCTCTGTAGCAAGTACATCACAACAAAAGCACCGACCATTTTGCTAAGCGTCATCAGCACGACGCCACCAATGCTGAAGTAGCCAATCATTGCAAGGAAGACAGCGCTATCAAGCGGGGTGCCAACCGCCGACGAGATCACAATGCGCTGGTGCAAAGGCCGTTTTGACCAGGTGTAAACCAGCCAGTCAGCAGTCTCGCTAATTAAGAAGGCAACTACCGATGCGACCGCCACAAACGGATCTGCTAAGTAGTAGCTCAACAATGCGCCGATCAGCATTGCCCCGATCACTCGATGGCCTATTTCACGCTGGCTGAAGTCCCTCAGTACGAAAATCAGGCCAACCAATAGCGACATCGGTGGCCACATTTCACCTAAAAGCGGCATCGGCGGCACATAAACAAAGCCGATATTCACAGCTAAGATGCAAGCCACATAGGCAATAGAATACTTGTATGCGTTCATTCTTCTTCTCCCTCTGTTAATTCGACATATCCCTGGCCATGGCACACCGGACATTCGCCATGGCGCGTGTCTATGAACCCGCTGCCAGTGCGATAGTCTGGCACCGCATATTCAACCTCACACTCGCCCTGCCCCTCGCAATGGCCACACTCTGGCAGTTCTTCCCAAAGGCCAGGCACCCTGCAAATGCGAACTAGCCGCGGCGGTATCTCACTGAAGCCCCTAGCCACCTTCGGCCTCACACATCTGCCGGATCACATCAGCCTGGCCGGTGCCACGCAGATTGAGCAACGGCTTCAGATACGCCTCTACATGCCCCAGGCGCTTTGCTGTGACGCAATAGACGCCGCAACACTTCAGTCGTTCCTGGATGTCCTTCTGATTGGCTGACAAGCTGCCACCCTTGGGGCGCTTCAACTCAATCATGATCGGGCCTTGGTGCGTCGGGTCTTTCCAACCGTGTTGAGGCACAAAGATTTCCAGATCAGGCCAGCCAGCCTGCATGCCCAGCTTCTTCAGGCGCATCTTGTAGCTAACGTGGCGCTTGCCCTCATTCGGGCTGTGATGGAACATACTGCCCAGCGGCAGGGCCACCTGAAGCCAATGAACCACATATGTTTGCAGTTCATCCTCAGTCATCTTGATAGAAGTCGTTGGGCGTCACCTCGCCAGCACTTAGCTGCACGATCTTACGCATGTTGCTGGCCTTCGGTATCAAGCGCTGATCATGGCCCACAGGCAGGCACCAGCGGCGCACAACAGTCGCGTGTGCAGCCCCCACAAGCCTTGCCAACTCGCTGTAAGACCAGCCCTTACTCTCACGATATTCGTTCAATTGCATAACGCCATCCGTACCAAATATTTGTACTGACGTTATATGACTTGACCTATTAAGACAATAGGCTTACCTGTATCAGGTGTTTGACTGAAAGCGACAAGGTGATATCATGAACAGTTATTCAGCAATGGACTGTGGGCCAGTGGCACCAAACAACTTGGACAAGATGATCAGGCGCAGCGGCCTGAAGAATAACATGGTCGCTGAACTCAAAGGCATCCAGCCTGCCACCTTGTCACGCCATAAATCTGGCGATATTGGCATTTCACTTGCCGACGCTGAAGAGTATTCAAAAATCCTGAATTGCACGCCGCAACAGATATTTTTTGCCAGCCCACCCATCCCAGTGCTGGCCTGCGTTTTCCCGTGGGACGACGAGTGTGGTGAAAAAGCAAAAAAGATTGCACCGCACCTAATCAACTCAAACAATGGAAAAAATCCAACATTAGTGATGGGTCATTCAGGTGGTCAAATGGAGCGCATGTCACCCTATCAAGACAAAGCGATATATATGCACGACTACTATTTGCACGACACCATGTGCGTGTACTGGAACATGACAGATGATCTTGACCATCCATCAGCTTGGATGAACGGCAACCTTGATATCGTCAACATTGATCCGATGCAACGCGGGGTGGTGGACAAGGAATGTCTTGGCCACTACAGCATCGTGAAAACAACAAACCAACATTTGCTTTACGGTGTCGTTTATCAAACTGGAAGAAACCGATATTCACTTGAGAGCAACAATTTCGGCACGTACACAAACCTTGAACTCGAATGGGGCTGTCCGATTGTCACAATGATAATACGCCCAGAACTGCGCGAAATGCAGTGGGTTGACTATGATGTGACGAGCTATCGGGATAAAATGTTGGGTTCTGATAAGTAATTTTAAGTACTAAATAATAAAAGTATATTGACGGAATAAGTAAAGAATATTAAACCTTGGCAGGAAGCTATTTCTGTTGAGGTTTTTTTATGTCGCTACCACCGTCCATCAAATGGGCTGCTGACAAGCACTATTTCCATCACAGCAATCCGGCATCGCGTCCAATCTGCCGGACATTATTTGAAAAGTGCGTGATCCGTCCCAAGGTGTCCCAAGCCTGGGCGGTCATAAAAGGCGACCAAGTAGGCGACACAGACGCCGCCAAAGCTACTGTAAACCTATATAAAGATGACAATGCCAACATGCTGGCAGGGCGTGTCGTACAGGACTGCGCCAACCTCCATTTGATTGACGGCCACACCATTGAGGCTGTGATCCGGCAGGGTATGAGCCGCTTGGATGAATACCAGCCGCGCACCTGGGACGACGGCAAAGACGAGCGCAAGCTGGCGGTCAACCGCGCAGAGTTTGCCGATGTGCTGACCAACGCCATTGAAGGCGTAAAAGAAGCGCACGCCCACTACGGCCTTAACCGCATCGAAGGTGAATCTGAAATTTTCACCAACTTGTCTGGCCTAGAACTGCCCTACTCCGGCTTTCCAGATTTCTCGCGCCGCATCGAACTCAAAACAAAATGGTCTAGCGCCGCTGCAAACACCAAGTCTGGCAAGCGTGCTGCCAGCCTGCCAAATCAGCCTGACTGGTCACATACAAGCCAGGTCGCAGGCTACTGGGCTGGCACCGGCCTGATGCAGACCATCGTGTATGCCAATGCCAACAATTTCCGCGTCTTCAACGCTGACAACAGCGACAGGCTGACCAATGAGGGGCTGCAAGCTGCGCTGAACCACATCACAGCCAAGTGCGCGATCCGCGAAAACATCCTGAAATCTGCCGATTCAGTGGAGCAAATGCTGCGCCTGATTGAACCAGATTTTGCACATATGTGGGCGTGGGATTTGCGCCCAGAGGTTTTGACTGAGGCAAAAAAACTATGGGGGTTCAAATGAGAAGAAACCTGTTGTGGCTTCACGTTGATGAAGCAGGCCGACCACTGCGGCCCTACAGTGCATGGCGTGAAGCCTTGCGCGTGTGCGGCATCGTCATCGGCTCATTATTTGCTGTCTTCAGCCTGTGGTGCTTCATCGTGCTGCTTGACGTGGTGATGACATGAACGCCCAGCCCACGCTGTTTGAGGCCATGCAGGCACCCCGTAATGAGCGTGAAGCACGGTTCTTGGCGTTCCACCAGGCCAACCCGATGGTCTACCAGCTTTGGGATCGCTTCACCCGCGAGGCGATTGCCAAGGGCCACAAGCGCGTTGGCTCACAGATGATCATGGAACGCATCCGGTGGGAAACCACCATCAACATCATTGACGCCAGGCCAGATGGTGAGGCGCTCAAGATCAACGATCATCACAAGCCGTATTACGCGCGGCTGTGGATGAAAAACAACCCAGCCCATGACGGGCTATTCAACACGCGATCAGTAGAGGGTGATAATGAGTGAGTTGGCGAAAGCGCTGGCGACGTTTCAGGCCGCGCAGACGGGGCTTGAATTGGACAAGACCGGCAACAGATCACAATACGCTAGTGTTGGCTCTGTGATGACCAAGGTGAAAGAGGCGGCACAACACGGCCTGTCGTTTAGCCAGTTGGTGGACTATGAAGACGGCATAGGGATGCACCTTAAAACGTACATCATGCACACCAGCGGCGATGAAAAAATCGGGCGTTACCCTATCGCTGTCGATGACATGACCAACAATCAGAAACTTGGATCGGCCATCAGTTACGCACGGCGCTACGCTTTAATGGCAGCGCTGGGCCTAGCGGCTGGCATTCAAGAGGTTGAATTTGACGACGATGACGACGGACAGGTGAACGGTGGGTTGAAAGACCCGCCCAAAAAGTCTTACGACCTGGAAGCCCTCGAAACCAAAATCAAATCATTTAAATCACTGACCGGCCTCAATGCCTGGATCGGTGAAATGAACCCTGTGTTGACTGCAATGCACAACAACAAGCCTGACGACTACAATCGCTTTTATGCTTTCTGGAAAAAACAAGAGAAGGACATCCAAAATGGCACAACCTGAATACAAAGCTGGCAAGATTCAGTTGGTGCGAGGCGTCGAGATTGACGACAATTTAAGCATCAGTTTCTGGTTCAACATCAGTGACCCTGATCTGAAGGCACGTCTGGACGCCTATTATCAAGCCACCAAGGACGATTTCAAGCAGCAGCCTGGTCTGGAGATACAAGTGAAGATTGGTGACACATTTCACCGTGTGGCCAGATCACGGCTCTGGCTCAATGACGGTGCCCCGCGACAGCAAGCTGCTGTCCCTGCCCCTGTGTATGCACCGCCGCCGCCCCCACCACCGGCACCGCCGCCGCATACAAGTGTGCCTGATGCACCGCCGCCACCGGCTGGCTATGAGGCTGCAAAGAATGGCTAGGCAGGCGCTACTGACGGTCAGAGAGGCGTGTGATGCACTATTCGGTGAAGGCTACAGTGAGGCCAGCCGCAAGCGCGTCAGGCGCTGGATCAAGGATGGCCAGATCGCGGCTATTCAAGATGGTTCACGGTGGTTCATACCGCGTTCTGAAATTGTGAAATTAGGTGGGATTGATGAACAAACACAAAGCAGCATGGACGCCTGAAAAGCGTGCCGCGCAGAGTAAAAGGATGAAACGTATATGGGCAGCAAGACGCCAAGCGGTGAGCATTGAGCCGCCGCCCAGGAACTGGGCGCAAAGAATTTGGGATGTGATGAGAGGGGCGCACTAGCGCCCCTTTCTTTTATCCGAATATTGCACTGCCAGTGGCAGACCGCGCCTTTTCTTGTTTTGCCTTGTTCTTGGTATAATGGCCGTATTGACGGTAAGTGAATGACGGATTGCTGTGGCCCATTAACCCCGCTACCTCTGCCCAGTCTTCACCCAAGGCCGACAACTGAACACTTGCAAAAAAGTGTCTCATGTCACTCCAGACCATGCGCTCAATACCGGCGCGCTTTGATGCGCGTTCAATCAATTCACGCAGTGTTTTTTTCTGCTTTGGAAAACCAGCGGCTGTGGCGAACACCAGATCGTCATCGCCTGTGTGGCGACTTTGCATTTTTAGTTCACGCAATATTTGCATGGCTTCGCTTGGCACAGGAATGGTGCGGAAACCGCGCTTCGTTTTTGGCTTACCAAGTTCACTGGTTTCTGTCTTTACAGCTTGCTTGATTCGCACTGTGTTTTCTTTGAAATCAACACAGCGCCACGGTAGCGCACGCAGTTCACCCTGACGGATGCCAGATGACAACGCTGTCAGCACCATAGCGCGGCTCGTCAATGTCTCACCATCCAAGCCTTTTGTCACAAGTTGCTGGACAGCATGCGGCTGTATTCTAGGCGCACGATCTGCAATTTCTGTTGATAAACCAAAAGACACTTTGTCCAGCGGGTTGATGTCAATCCACCCTCTTGCCTGACAATAATTCAAAAACGCCTTTAACGACTTGATACGTTTTTCCGCAGTCGATTTGCTTTTGTTTTCGCTTTTAATTGCGCGCTTGAAAGCGCGGGCCAATCCATCTTTGTTTGCTTTTGTGACCAGCTTGTCCAGAGCGTGCTTGCTAAACATCTTGCCATCAATGCGAATGGCTAACGCAAAATCCAAACCGCGTTTCATTTCTTTATAATGCGACAATGCAATTTCCTGATCATCAACACGGTCTGTTTGTGATTTTAAAAATGCGGCAGCAGCGTCAGCGCAACTTTTGACTTTCACGGGCTGGGCGATCATGCCCGTAAGGAACTTGGCCTTTAGCATTTCCGCTTCTGCTAACGCCTCATCCTTTGTGGCGAAACTACCATACTTGTCACTTCGACCTACGCGGCTTGCATTGATGCAATAGCAGTTGTTGTCGGCACGAAACCTAACTGGTAAATCCTTCATCAATTTGCTCCCATTTTGATGTTTAACTAAGAGCAGTTTAACGGAAAAGGACAAGCACTGCAAATAAAACTGGACTGAAACTGGACTGACACAAAAAAACAGCCCCCAGCCGGTTTTGGCCGAGGGCTTGTTTTTGAAGCTATGCTTGGGTTTGGGGATGGCGGGAGTGACGGGACTCGAACCCGCGGCCTCCGGCGTGACAGGCCCGATTTTACCGGTTTTTGACCAACAAAATTGGCTGTTTCTGGGGCATTTTGGGAAATGCTGGCTGGGGTTGGTAGCCAGAAAACTGGACTGAAACTGGACTGAAACTGGACTGGATTTAAGCCCGTGCTTTGCGCCTGTTTGCAAAGGTCGCCACATTGGTCGGCTTGCCACCCACGCCCTGCTTTTTTGACCGCTTGCGCTGCACCGCTGACCGCACCTGCGACTTGCTCATGCGCCCTGCCTTTGCGGCTGGCACACACTTGGGATAGCCACGCTTGCCACGTTCTGAAGAGGTGCGGCCACACTTTTTGTAACCGCCACCCTTCTTTGGTGCGCTGATATCAACCCAGTCTTCTTTGAACCATTTGGTCAGGCTCATGACGGTTTTTTCCCGCTGTATTTGCCACCTCGCTTTTTGTACTCACGCACCAGCCAAGCATTGGCATAAGCAGACGGATAAACATCAAACTTGCGCTTGGCAGCAGCCTTTACGTTTGAGTACAGCTTGGGGTTGGTTGGCTTTGGACCGGACGATTTTTTGCGCGGTGCCATGACCTACACCCTGCGTAGGCTTCGACCACCCATGCGGCCACCTATTTTTTTCTTAGCCGCAACTTTCATCGGCTTCTTTTTCTTCGGACGGCCAACCTTGCTACCGTAAGTTCCTTTACCCATTGGCATTGCATTTCTCCTTTTAACGGCGTGATTTTTTGCCAGCGCATTTCCAGCGCTTGCGCGATAGCCTCAACGGGCTATTAGGATTCTTTGCTGCTTTCGGATGTTTCTTCATCTGACCGGCTGATCGGGCGCAGTAGCTGTCGCCCTTCGATGTGCCAGGGCGCACCCGTGGGCCACCACCCTTCGCCTTGCCAGCTTGGCCATAGCTGACCCGCTTGCCGGTGGCAGTGACCTTGACCTTGGCCTTGCCCTTTGACGGCGCTGCCCTAGCCATGCGCCAATGCCCTCATGCGCTTGACCAACCTTTTCGCCCGATTTGGCACCTGATCATGCCAACGCGAATCGACCATCTCGTCAGCCGCTGCGTCAAACCGGCGTGCATCAACCTCGCGCTTCATGCCAACAAATTTTGAAAGGCGTGGCCGACCCATGTTGAACATCATATTTGCGATGATCAATTGGCAGTCCTCTGGCAGTTCATCAAAGTTGTCATACAATGCGCGGCAGTCTTCAATGGTGACAGCAAGGTCAAGGGCAAAAACCTGACGCACTCGCTCATCTTCAACAGGTGTGCCAACCGGCTGGCCATGTTCTGGGTCGTCTTCTTTGACTAAATGGCCAATGCCAAATGTAGGCAAACCAAGGTGGTCAAGATAGATTTCAAACTTGCACCCTTCATCTTCTGCAAGTTCTTCGCGCAGTTTATCTTTGTTCATTTCGCGATGCCCTTGGCCTTTTCAAACGTGCGTAGTCCACCAAGGCCCAGCATGCCCATTAGAACGGTAAGCAATGACGACATATCAAAGGTGGGCAGATCCGGGATCGTGACGCCGATGTAGGCGCACACAAACATGGTCAGGGGTGCCAGCACGAAATGCCAAGCCAAGGCAATGCCGCATGTCCAGCCCACGAAAGGACGCCAGCCAGCGACAAAGATGCTGCGGTGCTGTGCTTCAGCCTTGTTGATTTCAAGCTGGCCCTTGGCCAACTCTTGAGCGTGGTTCTGTGCCATCGTGGCGACTTCATGCGCCAGCTTCGCTTTCTGGTCTTTGTCCTCAATGAACTTATCCAGCAAGCCGGTGACCGGCCCTATCAATGCTTGGATCATTTCTTATCCCCCATTTGCGTGAAGCCCATGTAGGCACCCACCACACCAGACAAGCTGATGTAGAGCAGTGGGCTGACCTCACTTAGTAGTTTGATGCGTGCGTCTGGTATGAACGGCATAAACAGCAGGACTGTATAAACGCCCATGCCTATGAGCGCGTAGCGTGCTAGGCGTAGCTGTGCCAGGTGCTTGCGGCTCTTGTCTTCTGTCTCACGGATTTCACGGGCGCGTTCAATTTCTGCGTCAGTGACCACGCCGTCATTGTCGAGATCGTAGCGCTCAAACTCGCTCGACCTCTCCAGCTTTTTCTGGGCCACTTATCGCCGCAAAAGATCAGCTAAAGCCTGACGACTAAGCTCTGTCGTGTTTGCCGCTGCTACCGGCACCGCTGCCCTCAAGGCACGACCTGATCCAGCCACAACGTTTCTGGCGATTGGCACGCCAAATGTGGAGTATGCCGCTGGCGAGGCTAAAGTCGCCCCTATGGTTATAGGATCTGCTTGTGATAAAGCACCACCGCCCGCTGACGCTACACCCATACCAGTGGGTGACATCAATCTTGCCGCTGTGCCGCTGTCTGGCGTCTTGTTGCCCATTACTTGTTGAGCCTCACGCGCAAGGTTTTGCATCCGGGCTTCCCCAGCAGTAAATTTTGACTGCCTCTTTGTGACATCGCCTTTTGCCACCGATTGCAGCAAATCACCGGGTAAAAACCCTTCACTGGTTTTGCGGCGCAGTTCTGCGTTTCGCACAATCTCAAACTGACCATAGGCTTTATCAATTTGGTTTAGTTTTGGGCCTTGAACCGGGTTTGCTTTTTGCAACTCTGCACTGAATACGTTGCGAATATCTTCGAGCGCATCAGCTTTACGCGCTCCAATTTCACTGCCCTCACGGCGCAAACGCAAAATATCTTTACGCAAAAGTGTTTGGGCTTTTTTGATATCTTGCCCAGACATACCGCCGTTTTTAAATTTTTTGGTAATGTAGCGGGAAACGCGGCCTTGAACGTCTTTTGCAATGTCGTCTGATAAATCTTTAGTTATGGTGTCCATTTCTGATGCAAGAGGCATTACATTTTCTATTTTCATTTTGCTCAAGGTAGCGTTGTAAGCGTTGCTTATCAGCCGCTGGCCGTAGCCAATTAGTTCTTTGCCTTCAAGATTTTTTGGCACTTTTGTTTGAAGTGGCGCAAGCGCTTCCGTAACCGCAGCGCGATTGAAGCCAGCCGTTGCGCGGTCAAATGCGCCCCTAATTGCGTCACCCAAAAGTGGCACAGTGTCAGCCGCACGTTCTTCTGCACGTTGCAATGCCGTGCCAAGCAGGCTTGAGCCGCCAACAGCCTGCCCAGGTGTAAGCGCTACACCTTTTTTTATTAGATCAGCCGCCCCTGCCGTGATCGCTGGCGCTACCTTGTCCACCACTGGGCCTGCAACAGCGCCAATTGCGCCTGATGCTGCTGCACTAGGTAAACGCTCTGCAATACCGCCTTCAGCCGCCCCTGCGCCATAGATCGCGCTTTGTGCGCCACTTGTGCCTGCAACTCTGGCAACCCTTTGACTACCGGCTCCCATGCCAGCGGAACGCATTAGTTGCGTTGCTCTGCCAGCCGTTGCAGCTTGACCTACCCCAGGAATAAACTGTGCGACTATAGTTGGCAGTATTGCACCAGCTATCTCTGTGCCATAGGCAGCGGCTGGGTTGCGTTGTCGAAAGCTGTCAATTTGGCCTCTGACATCCTTCACCACTTCTGCATATGTTTTGCCGCTGTCAAAAGCCGCCCTTACAGCCGCCTCTATCTCATCCGCAAATCCAAACGAAACACCTTGTGCGGCAGCACGCCCAAAATCCATTGCAACATCGCCGGTTGTGCGTTCCCCAACAGGCGCTGTTTTTGACTCTCGCGGTAAAGGCATTAGGCATCCCCCTCATAAATTTCAAATGTGCCGGTGATGCCGTTGAAATATAAATCCCCGTTTTTCAATTCACCGTTTTCAACAGCCGCGTCATACTCTCCGTCCGTCATGTACGCTTGTAAGGCTGGCGGCACGTTCTCATCTGCAAATTCTGCAAATCCAATCAAACTGTTATTTTTCTTGGCGAATTTTTCCATCGCTTTCAAAATATCTGCTCGACGCTGTACAAGTGCTTGCATTGATTTCACCAAGGCTTTGTTTGCCTCTGGCGTGTTGCTCATATTAGCAGTGGCACTTGAAAACAATCGGGCTTCAAAGTCGGATGTTGCCCCCGATCCGACCACTCTCATGCGTGGAATTATAAAGTTGAACGCCGCTGTCAAAACTTGTTGGTTGTTTAAATCGCGGATTTGCTCATCGTTTAAAAATCCAAATTCCTTTCCAAGGTTTCTGATGGGCATCGTTATATTGGTAATTGGCCCTGTTTCGGTGCCAATCTCAAGCAATTGATCGGCAATATTTAGCCTTGTGATCAAATCAGACTCGCTTTGCACTTGTTTACTCAAGTCCTCTATTCGTTTGGCTGCTGACGTTGCAGCGGCTTTCATGAACTCTGATTGCTGTTCGTTGCCCATCGCAATGGTTGGGTTGACTGAAACGGACGTGCCACCGCCTTGTCGCTCCACATAACCGGCATCAATCAAGGTTTGTGTTTTTGCGGCAAATTGCGGGTCAGTGCTTAAAATTGATTGTACGTCTGACGGGTCATTCGGATTCACAAAATTAAACACATCCGGCTTTGCTGGCGCACGGCGCTGCACGGGGTTGCCAAGTGAACTGCTGGTGGCTCCCGTCAATGGATTAGTCGTGGTTGTTTCAACCGCTGAAAAGTCGCCTAGGTTTGTTATTTGTGAGGTGGTTGTTGGCGCGAACTGTGCGGTCAGTAATGCTGGCATAGCCGCTGATGGATTGGCAGCAACAGCAGCGCGAACACCTGGAGCCACATTCGGCCCCAGCATTCCCATGATCTGATTTGTCATTTCAGTCTCACGCTCGACTTGTGCATCACCAGCCTTGCGCTGTAGGTATGCGCCCACCAGTGCGCTAGACAGCCTGCCAAGCCCTTGTAAGGGCGTCCTAACAGGCGCAGAACTTGCACCCTGCCCCATCAGCGCTTGGCCAAGGATGCGCCGCGGATCGGACTGATACGCCTGATTAAGCTGCTGAAACTGCATTGACGGGCGTTGGCCTGGTTGCATCAGACCGTGGAATGGTGTGTGTGCCATCGTCTACCTCAACAAGTAAGCTGCGCCAAGATTGCCAGCCAATCCGAAAAGTCCGCCAAGATTTGCTGAACGATTTTGCATCGCCTGTGAATAGGCGTTCTGCTGCGCCGCCATCTGTGCGCCAAACGCACCCTGCGTATCGACGCCGCCAGGTGCAAAGAAGCTGCCTTGTTGGATTTGTGGGCCACCCAGCAGTGCTGCCAGTTCGTTGAAGTTTTGACCGCGCAGCGCATTGCGCTCTGCAATTTGGCGACTGCGTGCTTGATTAGCGATCTGGTTTGACAGCAGTTGATTGGCCACAGTGTCTTGGCGTGCCGCGTTGGCAAGCTGCGTGTTAGCAGCCGCTTGACTAAAGCCTTGGCCCTGCGCCGCCAGTCCAAACTCACCGCTGGCCGCACGCTCACCAAACTGCTGCGCTCTGATGTTACGTGCCTGGTTGACCAGCCGGTCAGATTCCTGCCCTGCCGCCAGTGTCGCCTGCTGTGCCAGACGCCCTAGCTGTTCGCCTTGCTGTGTCTCAAGACGGTTCACAGCGTCATTGTAGCCTTGTGATGTTATGGGAATGCCACGATCTGCGAGGTTCTGTTCAAGCGCCTCACGCTGCTGGGTAAACTCTGGCTGCAACAGCCCTAGCTGCCGATTGAACAGTGTTTGCTCAATGTTGCTGCGAAACGCCACTGGATCGCTCTGTAGGGCTGTCAAACCGGCAGTGTCAATGCTTGTAGGCATTGGCGTGGTCGTGCTGATCTGGCGTTGGAACGCAGGCAGGCCGGTAGTCGGGTCAATGTCTTGCGCCTGCTGCACGCCAGCCAATGTCGGGGCCGTTCTGAACGGGTTCTGGAAATCAGGGTCGTCAGCAAAAATCGGTGAGCCATCAGGGTTCTGGCCGATGACTTGTCGGCCTGTCACACGGTTGAATGCCAGATTGCCCAGCCCCAGGCCGGTGCCTTCAGTCGCCGCACGCAACTGTGCCTGAAACGGTGTTTCTTGGGTGAACGCTGCCGCTTGTCCATCGTCCGGCACTGGACCCTGAACAAACTGCCCCTGATCGCCCACAGATCCGAACAGCAGATTGCCATACGGCGTAAACTGAGTGATGCGATTTGCATTGCTTTGAGCGTTGATCAGTTCGTTTGGATCAGGAACTGGTGGTGGTGAAGGCGCTGACTTGCCCATTACTTTGACCCTTTATCCATTTACATTCATCCCTCAACATGCCCCACAGAATGCCATCATCTGGCCCATGCAGATGCCGCAGCCTGCCCTCTTGCGTAAAGCCTAGCTGCCTGTTCATCTTCATTGCCTTGGCGTTGGCCTCGCTGCACTGCACTAGCAGCCGGTGCGCCCCGACTTGTTTGAACGGATAGGCGAACAATGTATGCAGGACAGATCGGGACGCCCAGCGCCGGGAGGAAGCAGCTATAGACGCCTCGATCTGCCCTTCTCTCAAGTCATGGTAAATGGCGGCGCAAATGATCTGATCGTCACGCTGCACACCAATCGCCACGCTTGGCCCAAACTGGTTGATGCCAATGCGCTTTGCTGCCCATGATTTTAGATAGTCGTCTGCGCCAAAAATGATGCGGTTCAATTTTGGCTGTCCCTGATGCCTTTTAACGTCTCGTAAATGTCAGGCGGTGGCGGCTGGTCAATGTCCCACTGGCACAGGTATTCGCGTGGCCGGAACTCACGCGGCGAGAACATCATGGTTTCTTGTGTGTTGTGAGCGCCCCTATAGACGCACGCTGTGGTGTCCTTGTCGATCTTCATACACTTGACCAAGCGGCAGACCGTCGGGTCGTTTGCTGCCTGCGCTGTGTGCGCCTTGAGCAGCAGAACAAAGGCTGTCAGAACAGCCAAGCCAGCGCCGATTGTGATTGTCCAGGCAACGATCTCAATGAACTTGCGACGGCTTTCACGCTGCGCGTATAGCGTTTCCTGCCGTTTCTTCCGTATGCGTCCCTCAAGCCGAATCAAATCGTCAACAGCAGACTTGCCCAAGGTCAGCCCGATGTAATTTAACAACTCGCGTCTGTCGCTTTCCGCTTTGCGCTTGGCCGCGAACACTTGAATGGCTTCTGCTTCAACCGACTGTCCACCAAAAAGCTTTTTGAAAATCGGCGGGTTCTTGGCCTCGCGCTCAAGCTGGTCAAGGTCACTGACACAAGAAACCCACTTCGACACGCTGCCGATCATTTGCTCAAGTTCCTGACCCGCCATGATAGCTTTGCGGACGGCTGAATAAGCAGTAGCAGCGCCAGCAGCAATCGTGACTGGGTCCATTAGTACACCCTCACTTGTTCTGGATTGACATATTTGGGCAGGCAGTACGATGTCAGGTTCTTTCCCTGGCGGCTTATACGCACAGAGAAAAAAAGACACTCATCAAGATTTCTGAAATACAGATCGTTTGAAACCAGCCTGCCGTCCAGAAACACGAACAGCAGAAAAGCGTGGATCACTGCCCCAGCAAAACGCCTACAAGCAGGACAATGGTTGTGCCAGCAGTGCCAATCATGATGTGTTCGATGCGCTTGATCCGCAGGATGGTTTCTTTCCACCGCTCAGCGCACACTGCCTCATGTGTATCTATCTGGGCCTGTACAGATGCGGCTGTGGGCTTGCTCATCAGTCAGCATCCTGAATGGTCAGCAGTCCTTCCGACTGCTGTCGCATGATTTCGTCGTAGTGGCGGTTGCCGGGGGCCAGCGGCACCCATATCTTATCTCCAGCTACAACAATCTCTATTGATGCGTTTTCAGACGTATCTGCATCTGCGATGTATTTAGCTGACGTGATATTTAATTCACCCATAATTACAACTCCGCATCGGAAATAATCGTAGAGGTGTTTGTGCCGTCTGCCTGTAACTGCCCAACACTACTCGTTATAGAAGATGTTGCTACAATCGCACGTAAGCTATGCGTGGTTTGCCTGTCAAACGTGAAAGAGGTGTGGGTGTTGTTGCCAGTATCTACCCTAAAAGTTCCGGTGATGCTGTTAGACGGCGCTGCCCTCATTGTTGTAATGTGAGGAATAGTGAAATACGAAACATTACTATCCACCAGACCACCACCAGCAAAGACTCCATAATTAACGCCCTCACTAGACCGCACTTGGCAGTACCTCTGTGCTTTCTGAAGCGTGACCGAATAGGGTTCATGCTCGAACGGCGTGGCCTGTTCGCCAACCTCAAGCTGGACGCCGGTGATGTA
>VMHT01152510.1_pt1 | contig 34388 bp, 51 predicted proteins | sample 4693611 | NCBI WGS metagenome assembly VMHT01 (sample SAMN12280063, study PRJNA550983) | marine metagenome | isolation source: seawater sampled from same location over 5 years 0.02-0.2 micron viral filtrate | place: USA: collected off the coast of southern California halfway between the port... ...
CATGCAAGTTTTTAACGATAATAGTTTTGGCACAATAGAAACGTCTAACGATCCAATAAAGATTGCCTCTCAAGATTACACTGCTTTTTTTGTTAGTGGCGGTGAAAAGGCAAGGCTTACATCAGACGGCCGATTAGGAATTGGCGTTGCGGCGCCTGCAAGAAAGCTCGAAATTTCTAGTGGACACGTAAGACTTTCTGATGATTACAAACTTGAGTGGGGCGGTGGCATTAACTATATTCAAGGCTCAAATGCAAACAACCGCTTAATTTTTGCAACTAATAACTCAGAAGCCTTGCGTATCGAGTCAGACGGCAATCTGCGGGTCTATGATTCAATCGACAACCTTGCTGGAACATTAACGCTAAACGGACGCAACACTGGTCAAATTCGTTTTGAATCTGGCGGTAGTTTGAAGATGCTAATGGATAGCTCTGGGCATTTAGGTATAGGAGTCTCGTCGGTATCTGCGCCGCTCCATGTTTCTAAAAGCATAAACAACTATGTCGCTAGGTTTGAAAACTCAGATGCATCAAACCCATACACTGTTTGGATACGTGAGCCTTCTTCTGCGTCGGCGGGATATCCTTTATTAAACATTTCAAACAATGCTGGAACTGATACTTACCTCAGGGTAGATAGCAACAATGGCAACCTTTATCTTCATACTACTAGCAATGTTGTAAGCACAACAAGCGGAACGGGTCTTAGTTACGCAAGCGGCTATTTAGCTGTAAGCAGAGACACGTCTAGTGCGTCGGATGCAGTCCAATACTTAAACCGTACAGGAGGCGATGGTCAGCATTTGCAGTTCCGCAAGGACGGCAGTAACGTTGGCTTCATTGGCAATACTGGCGGTGATATGTTCATAGGCACTGGCATCTGTGGCATTACTTTTAATGATGCAAATAATGCTATTTTGCCGTGGCGTAATACTGCGGTAGATGATGGCAACATTGACATAGGTCTTGGGTCGTATCGCTTTAAAAACATCTACGCCACTAACGGCACCATCCAAACTTCTGACCGCAACGAAAAGCAAGACATAGAAGAGCTATCAGAAGCAGAGCAACGTGTGGCTGTAGCGTGCAAGGGGCTGTTGCGTAAGTTCCGATGGAAGTCTTCAGTAGCAGAGAAAGGCGACGATGCTCGTATCCACTTCGGCATCATTGCTCAAGATCTACAAGCCGCATTTGAGGCAGAAGGCTTGGACGCTGGACGTTACGGTATGTTTATTAACTCGACATGGACTGACGAAGAGACTGGTGAAGAGCGTTCACGTATGGGCGTGCGTTACTCTGAGCTACTCGCATTTATCATTTCGGCTATTTAAGGAGCTAACTAATGGCTAACTGGAGCATATCTACACTAGAAAGCAATACGGCGGACGGGGGCGTTATTGTTGCTCACTGGCGTGGAACTGAAGAAGAGAATGTCGGTGACGACACTTATTATGCCTCTGCATACGGCACTTGCTCATTCACACCTGACGCATCTGCTAACGACTTCGTACCCTACGCAGACCTAACTGAGTCTGTTGTACTTGGCTGGTGTTGGGCTGACGGCGTGGATAAGGACGCTGTTGAGGCTTCACTGACTTCTAACATCGAAGAGCAAAAAAACCCAACAACTGAAGACGGTGTACCGTGGATATCACCGTCTAATTGACATCATGGACAGCATGATAGAACACGTAAAGAAGTAACTGGAGCACACTGATGGCACTCACTAAAGTTAACAACCGCATGATCGATGGGTCATACCTAAACGTTAAAGACTTTGGCGCTACGGGTGATCCAGACAGTACTACGGTCGCGGCAGAGACAAGTGCCATACAGGACGCAATCGACTTTGCCTCTAATAACAAAATCCAAACTATCTTTTTCCCTGATGGTCATTACAAGTTTACGACTCTGCGTTTTTATCATGACGCTGATGATGTTAATGAAGAGTTTAGAGACCCAGCTAACGGAATAAGAGATGGCAGATTCCAGCTTGTAGGCACAGGCCGCATGGCGATTGGGGATCTTAAAAATTATGACGGCACAAGCACTGCTCGTCTATACGGCTCTGTTTTAGAGTCAGTGTCTGGCGGTGACGGGTTAATCGTAGACCCTAATGCGGAGCTTGGCGCTAAACCAGATGCGCGTAATTTTGTTATGCGCAACCTTACTGTGATCGCAGACAATATGAAGTCTGCGGTGCAGGCAGAAAGCTGCCCTGGATTAACAATAGATCACTGCTCAATTAAGCAGCTAAATCGATTTGGTAACGGAGTTATCGCTCGGAATTGCTGGTTCTTTAATATGCACCAGACCTACGTGTTTGGTGAGTCTGAGAAGTCTGAAAGAACAGTAAGTTCTAGCAATAGCAAAACTGTGTTTACTTACACGTTTGATAGTCCGGCAACTCAGGAAGAGCTTATTGTTGCCAAAAATGGAAAGCTGCTTGAGTTAACAACTGATTACACGGTAAACCTAACAACTAAAACCGTCACCTTGACTAGTGATGCCGCAGTAGGTGAAACGGTCAGAATTAAAAGAACCAAGAAGATTGAAGAAACAACTACGGTCACGAATGCGAGCACGAGAGCATACAGCTATACGTTTGATAACCCGGACGACTCGACTGGCATCGCGGTTTACAAAAACGGAATCTTGCTTGAAGAGGGCGCCTCAAAAGACTACACCGTTGTCATGTCTTCAACTAAGACCGTCACGCTCACTAGCGATCCTGCGGTTAATGACATATTAAAAATTAAACGAAACGATATAGGTGTAGGTCTTAGCGGTCAATTTGTAGAAGGCACTGCCGGTGAGTTCGGCAACTTTGCTGGTCTTTACACGATAAGTCACTCTGCAGTTGATAATTTTGAAGATGGCATCCGCTGGACCGGCGGGAAGTGTCTCAATTATGCCGTGCGTGATACTGGTATTCAAAATAACGAAACATACGGCATATGCGGGCAAAGAGGCACGCTTCAGCCCATAGTTCTCGATAATGTTTACTTTGAGAACCCTCAGTTCCCCGGTGTTTCATACGTCAAGAGCGAAGGGTCTGTAATGGCCCAGCTGTCGATGGACAGTTGCTTTATGCTCGGCGGCACGACAGTCGACAATGAAGCACTACCGACAAACCTATCAGGCGTGTGCATAGACTTGTATCAAGTCAGCGCGATGAACATTAACAACACTCACGTTTTTAGGCCGACTACAGGCTTTTTGTATGTTGAGACAGCGCCTGCTGCACACAAAACGATTGGAACGGTCAGCAATACCGTCTTTACGACCGATGCCACTTCATTTGATGACGATATTGACTCGGTCATATATCTAATAGCTATTGGCTCTGGAGATCATGCAGTTTTCCCGCTATTGGAAAACAATATACTGAATGCGTCTCCAGACCTTCACAACGTAAGCCCGCGTTATCAGCTTTACGATCAGTCAAACAACATACCAGAGCTGCACGATTTTAAATCTGGCATCAGATCTATCCCACGGCTAAGTATAGGCAAAAAGCTATCCGCAGCAATAAGCACTACTAATCATTTTTGCGATGCTGATGACGAGACTTACAAAGAGGTTACTTGCACGGGATCTGGAAGAAAGGTTCTTATTAGAAACTCAGCAAGGCAGCCAGAAGGGCATTTGCGCATAATAAAGAATAGCTCAGATAGCACCAACTCATTTTCTGTTGCCAATAACACTGCTACTGGATTATCGCTTGCTACGTTAAATGCAGGGGATGTAGGGTTTTTTATCAACACAAAAAACGTGGAGCGTTTTGCCGGCAAAGGTGAAAGCGACCGCGTTTATACGTATACCTTCGATAGCCCGGCCAATGGTGGTTTAATCCTTGTTTACGTAAACAATACAAAAATTTCCGATAGTAATTACACCGTAAATTTAACAAACAAGACGGTAACCTTCGATGCAGGTCAGGGTCCGGCGGTAGGCTCTTTTGTCAATATAGGTCAATACAGCTACCAACTAATGGGCTTATTCTCAGACTCAGCAGGAGGAGGAGGAACCATAACAGCCGTTACCGCTGGCACTGGATTAACAGGTGGCGGCACCTCTGGCAGCGTAACCCTTAATGTAAACACAGGCGCGGTATCCGATGGAGCAGCAACGATTCCTACAGGCGATCACGTTTACGACTTCGTTATTGCGCAAGGCTACACAACAAACACTGGTGACATTACCAACGTAACTGCCGGAGACGGCCTAAGCGGAGGTGGAGCAAGTGGCAGCGTATCTTTAGCTGTTGACTCTACAGTGGCAAGGACGACCGGCGACACGTTCACTGGCAACATCACGATAGACAACTCAGCGCCAGCCTTGAGGCTAGATGATTCTACTACGAACTCATATAGCGAAATTAAATACGACGGCAACGATTTTCTTATTGATGTTGATGCAAATACTAGCGGAAATGGCAGTGAGATCGTTGTAAAGATAGATACCACTGAACAGATGCGGATGGACAGCCTTCAGCGCATAGCTATTGGTGGTGTGGCTTATAATGGTAACGGCGGCTTGACAATTAACAGCCCGGATTCCACCACCTTTGCTAGTGGCTTGACTAGCCGTCTATCGTTCAACAGAGCTTCTGCTACATCAACAAGGTCTGAAGTTCTACGTTTCCGTGATAACGGTACTGACAGGGGCGTTATCGATTACAACACTACTTCGACGCGTTACATTACATCATCAGATGAGCGCTTAAAGGAAAACATTGTAGACGCGCCCTCTGCGAGCAGTGACATCGACGCTATCCAAGTTCGCTCATTTGACTGGATAGAATCGCAGCAACACCAGAAGTACGGCATGATTGCTCAAGAGTTAATAAACATCGAACCTGAGGCAGTTAGTGGTGATCCAAACTCAGAGGAGGTGATGGGTGTAGATTACTCCAAACTAGTGCCTATGATGATTAAAGAAATACAAGAGATGCGTGCCAGGCTTGCTGAGTTAGAGGTGTCCAACTAATGGCGACGATTCTCTCCTCAGCAGTAACTATACCGGCTAATTACATAGCGCAGGGTTACGTACTTGACGGTAACTCGTACGCAGAAGAGGGCTACGTAGAGGATCTGCGACCGCCTACATCAACTATTTTTATCGGTTCAACCTTTATCTCGGTTAAAATATGGGATGACGTTGACGAGCCAACAGATACATGGACAGATATTGTGCCGCCGGAGCAGGTATGGGCTGCGCAGCAAGGCTCTTCATCGACGTGGAGTGACACTAGCGGCTCATCGCCGTCAGGGGGCTGGACTAAAATTTACACCACTGAAAATCCATTTGGGTAACTAGACATGGCAGATACTACAACCACAACCTTTTCGCTTACGAAGCCAGAGGTCGGCGCGTCAGAAGACACATGGGGAACGAAGATCAATACTAACTTCGACTCTATTGATGACCTGCTAGACGGGACTACGGCAATCCAGCCAAACCTAACCGCAGGCTCATGGCAAGTCGGTGGCGTAGCTGTAACTTCTACGGCTGCTGAGCTCAACATTTTAGATGGCGTAACAGCAACTGCCGCAGAGTTAAATATATTGGATGGTGTTACCGCCACAGCGACTGAGCTAAACATCCTAGACGGTGTTACGGCGACTACTGCTGAGCTGAATATCATGGACGGTGTCACGGCTACAGCGGCTGAGATAAACGTCCTAGACGGCTCTCTAGCGACCACAGGCAATCTTAACAAGCTTAACGCTATCTCAGCATCAGCAGCTGAAGTAAACGTCTTAGATGGCGCCCTGGCAGGCACAGTAGTAAACAGCAAAGGCGTGATTTACAGCGCTGCAGGTGATGTAAAGGCAACTACCTTGTCTTTAGGTAACTGGGTAATCAAAACAGACATCGATGAGCTTGTATTTGTCTATGACGGCACAGAGGTGTTCAAGGTCGGCACAAACGGCGCAGTGACATCAGCTAACGACGTAACCGCATTTGGTACTATCTAATGGCTTTGCAGAGTAGTGGTGCAATATCTCTCAGCGAAATCCAAACGGAGTTTGGTGGCTCTAATCCTATTGCTATATCTGAGTATTACTCAGCAGCAACCGGAGTGCCTGCCTCGGGCGAGATCGCCATTACTGACTTCTATGGCACGTCTGCCGCAGCCGTCGCAATCAATAACGGTTCACTGTCTGATAGTAGAGTTGGCACTACATCGTCAGCGACATTTAGGCTGAATACCAACGGTACCATCACAGCGACAGGCAACCTGACAAGTTACAGCGATACAAATTGGTTTGAGCCTACAACAAGTAGCATCGGCTCAGATTATAAAGTTCGGGTTACAGCTACAGGCGATACATCGTCACTGACTGGCACACTTAACCAGTACACGACCATATCATCTGCGCAGTCATGGACGCTTACTACAAGCACCATACAGCAGTCTGTGACCCTATCTGTGACGGTGCAAGATGTTGCTACCAGCACAGTGCAAGACACAGCAACAATCACTATTACGGTAGACGGTGGTGTGTAATGGCTATTGAAGCAGTAGATATACAGCCCGGCGTATTCCGCCACGGAACTGACCTAGAGGGCGCCGGCCGTTGGCGTGACGTAAACCTCGTCCGATGGCGTAGCGGCTCGCTAGGGCCAATAGGCGGCTGGCAGGAGCGTGTTAAGAGCGGTGCAACCTTAGACAAGCCTGTGCGTGGTTCTCTTGGGTGGGTAGACAACTCATTCGATACAAAAATAGCAGTAGGAACGTACAACAAGCTTTTTCATATCTCGCCATCGGGAGTTGTAACAGATATAACCCCTGCAGGCTTTACAGCAGGCGCAGAAGACGCAGCCCTTAACATTGGCTTCGGTGGCGGATTTTATGGGACCGACTACTACGGGACGCAGCGCATCTCTAGTGGTGTTTACCAAGAAGCTACGACGTGGTCTCTCGATACGTGGGGCGAGTACCTGGTCGCTTGCTCAGTAGATGACGGTAAGCTTTACGAGTGGCAGCTAAACACCAGTGTAGTCGCTGCGCAGATTAGCAATGCTCCGACTTCTAATTTAGGTCTTGTTACAACGGCTGAGAGATTCCTATTTGCTTTAGGGGCAGGCGGCAATCCGAGGAAGGTCCAGTGGTGCGATAAAGAAGATAACACCGCTTGGACCCCCTCGGCGACGAATGAGGCGGGCGACTTTGAGCTGAGCACAAACGGTGAGATTCTTAGTGGTCACAGGCTGCGAGGCAAGACCCTTATCCTGACGACCACAGACGCTCATACAGCGACGTATATTGGACCGCAGCTTGTGTTCCAGTTTGAGCGTGTAGGCACCTCCTGCGGCGCTATATCGCGTCATGCGTGCATCCCTAATGCAGAGGGCGCGTTCTGGATGGGTCAGAAAGGCTTTTTCATGTATAACGGGTCATCAGTACAGGAAATGCAGTGCGATGTCCTCGATTACGTGTTTAACGACATGAACACAGCACAGCGCTCTAAAGTGTTTGCAATGAATAATTCGCAGTTTGGCGAGGCGTGGTGGTTCTACCCCAGCGGCGGATCAAACGAAAACGACCGTTACGTTATTTACAACTACAAAGAGAACTACTGGAACATCGGAGAGCTCGCACGTACTAGCGGATTTGATGCTGGCGTTTTCAGACAGCCTATTATGTTCTGTAATGGCGGCAAGCACTTTAATCACGAGATTGGATACTCGCACGACGGTGTGGCGCCTCATGCAGAGTCTGGGCCTGTTGTCTTTGGGTCTAGTGTGGTTAAGGTAAATGAGATCATTCCTGACGAGAAGACGCAGGGTCAAGCCACGCTAACCTTTAAGACTCGATTCTATCCAAACGGCAGTGAGTCTACGCACGGGCCTTTCACCACAAGCAACCCGACAAGCGCTCGCTTCTCAGGCCGGCAGCTACGCCTTAGAGTAAACGGCACTGAGTTTAATAACTGGCGCTTCGGTATACCACGCTTAAATGTTGTTCCTGGCGGCAATAGATGAGCCTAGCGCCTCCACCATTAGGCCCAGAATGGAAGGGCTGGGGCGAGCGGCTTGTAGAGCATCTCAACCGCATACGTTCACGTTTAGCATGGAAGCTCAGCGGTGACAGCGCCGGCGATGATGGCATATTGCTTTGGGACAACGACAACAGCTACCCCGTCGTAAGTGTAGGCGGTGCATTTAAGCAGGTTGTACTAGCGAACGGCCACGGCGACTTTACGGTGTCGAGTGATTTTACTTACACCGCATCTGACACTGAGTATGCAATTACTTACACAGCCGGGTCAGACAACGAAGGTTTTACGCAAAGCGGCTCGCGCATAATTTTTCAAGACACTGGCTACTTTTTAATTACCTTTACAGCGCAAATTTACTCTACATCTGCAAGCACTGTAAATTTTGTGTTTTGGCCTAAGATTAACGGCACAAACGTAGCGAATGGCTCAACTATTAGAGCGGCGTTACATCAAAACGGCGCAACTACAGTTGTGAGTCGTTCAGCCATATTCCATTTAAATACAAATGACTATTTAGAGGCGTTTACTGCGACCGATAATCATAGTCATGCGAGCCTAAAATCGTTCGCAGCAAGCAGTATCGCAACAGAGTCTGTATGCCCAGCAACGACTTTAACGATTATACGCGTCCATAGGTGATATAATTGACAAATGTTGTAGAAGAATTAATTCGTTGTAAGCCTTGGCTGGAGGCAGCGTTAGAATTATCAGGTGGCACGCACACATTAGACGACGTCGTGCAGGCCATTATAAAAGGCGAGATGCAGTTCTGGCCGGCGCCGAAAGGATGCGCAGTAACGGAGATCGTCAACTACCCGCGCAAGAAAGTGCTACACATTTTTCTTGCAGGTGGCGAGATGGAACAAATAATCGACATGGATGATTCCGCTGTCGAGTTTGCAAAGATGAATGGATGCACAGGAATGAGCATTGCCGGCCGTAAGGGTTGGAAACGAGTTTTAAAAGACAAAGGTTACGAAGAGACCTTCACAGTTCTAGGAAAGGATATCTGATATGTCAGGTGGCGGAAAAGGCGGAAGCCAAACAACAAAGACCGAGATCCCGGAGTTTATTGAAGGACCGGCTCGTCGAAACTTACAGCGCGCGGAGCAGTTAGCGCAGGTCGGTTACATGCCTTATTATGGGCCTTCTGTAGCCGCCTTCACTCCTATGCAGACACAAGCCATGCAGTCCACTGCAGACGCTGCTGCAGCCTTTGGTTTGGCTCCACAGATGGACGTTACCGCAGGCATGCCAGAGGCGCAGGACTTCGGAGGCATCCAGGGTTACGGAACTGGTCAAATGTTTGAGCAGGCACTATCAGAACTTGCTGCTAACCAGCCGGCACAAGCCGCATCATTCAGTCAATTATTTACTGGACCACAAGCTGGCGGACTACTTGCGCCGACTGGCCCTATGGGTGGTTACTTACCTTCGCAGTTTGGCAATCCAGTGCTTGGCGGCGGTTCTATGCCGTCTTTTAGAGGAGGTCGCTCGTAATGACACCACTAACACCTACCATGAGCACTACTGGACACCCAGAGATGGGCACCACAGGTAGTGTCGCTCCAGCGCCAGGCGGCAAAGGAGGCGGTCAAGTAGCTCCTAACGTATTCCAGCAGGCTCAGCAGGGTCAAACCGGAGCCATGCTTGGCACTGCAGTAGGCATGGGTTACCAGCCAGCACAAGTGCAAGCCGGACAAATCGGACAAACCGATCTCAACCCATATTTTAATCCGTTTGAGCAAACCGTAGTCCAACAGTCGCTTGGAGACATTGAGCAAGCGCGTCAAATGCAAGCTAATCAACTGGCCTCGCAAGCGCAGCGTGCAGGTGCATTCGGTGGCTCACGGTCAGCAATACTAGAGTCACAGGCTAATGAGGCTGCAATGCAGCAAGCAGCACGCACAGCCGCTAATTTACGTCTTGGTGGATTCCAAAATGCTCAACAAATGGCTGGTCAGGACATTGCTAACACAATGCGTGCAGACCTAGCGAATCAAAGCGCAGGACTTGCCGGCGCCGGCCAAAGACTTGCAGCGGCAGGTCAGCTTGGTGGTTTAGCACAGCAAGCGTTTGGCATGGGCCGTAACCTACAGCAAGATATGGCGCAACAAGGCGCGTTACAGCAGATGCTTAACCAGCAGATATTCGATCAGGCGCGCGGTCAGTTTGAGGGCTACTCATCTTTCCCAGAGCGTTCGCTGGGGTACTTAGCTTCTGCGTTAGGTGCGACTCCTGTGCCGCAGACACAGACAACGTCACGCAACCCGGGCTTGTTCGATTTCCTCTCACTAGCATTTGGGGGCTGAGATGGTCGCAACTGATCAGCAAAAAGATCCAGGTCTACTCGATGAGCTACTAAAGCATCTCGCAGATAAGGATCGCCTCGGCAATGCGGCTAAGGGCTTGGCTGGTCAGCAAATGAACACTCAGGTTATGCCAGTGCAAATGGGCGGCGGTCTATTACAGCAACTTCCTGTCCCACAGATGCAGTACGGCGCAGGCATTATGGGTTACGACTCTAACCAGAGCCGAGAGGATAAGATGTCAAAGATCATGCAAATTATGAAGGCTATGGGGATGGGCGCATGACACCAGAAGAGCGAAGAATGATGATGGAGATGGAGCGCCTACAACAGATGCGCTCTCCGAATGCTCTGTTAGCAGCCTCTATGACGCCAGAGGCTCAGGCAAGCCAAGAAAGTTTCATAGCTGCCAGAGAGCAGGCGATGCAGCCTTTACAGGCTGTGGGTCCAGCACCCGGTAGCCGTCCACCTAATCCGTTTGTTAGTGGGCTATCTAAGTTAGGTCGTCGCGCTATGGATGCTTTGCAAGATCCAGCGGTGCGCTCACGTTTAGCTGCCGGCCTGCAGTCTATGACGCTAAACCCCAACCAAGCATTCATTCAAAGCCAAATGCAGCGTGGGCAGAATATACAGGCAAGAAGGGAGGCTGGCCGACAAATTAATCAAACGGCTGGTTTTTTGCGCGCACAAGGTAGAGATGACCTGGCTACGGTTATAGAGCAGAACCCTTCTGTCGCTCCAATGATATTGAAGTCCATGTTCGATAAGCCAAAGGGTGTAGTTGTAGGTGAAGGTGATCAAATTGTAGATCCAGCTACTGGCCGCGTAATGTTTGGCGGTCAACGGCCACAAGATGGTTTCACTTCGCGACAAAGAGAAGAGGCCGGCAAGCTACGCAAGGACTATGAAGGGTCGCAATCAACGAAAGATTTTCAAAAACAATCTGGTGCTTATGGTCGAGTAGTTAGCTCAGCCGATAAAGCCAGCGCAGCCGGTGACCTTGCTTTAATCTTTAACTTTATGAAGGTTTTAGATCCAGGCTCAGTAGTTCGAGAAAGCGAGTTTGCAACGGCGGCCGGCGCAAGAGCAGCTTTAACACGAGCGGAAAAAGATGGTACAGTTATTCCTGCTGTCGTCGCCCAAGCTGTTCAGCGTTTAGAAACGGGACAAATGCTGCTGCCAGAGCAACGTAACGACTTCCTCACGAGGGCTGGCATGCTGTATCAAGGCGCCATGCAACAACACACGCCATATCGCAATTATTACTTAGAACAATTAGAAACCGTAGCGCCCGGTTACGGATTGCCACCAATTGGTTATGCCGGCGATATTTTCTTAGGTAACAACGAGGAAGTAGACAGCGCGCCCGAACAGGTTATGACAACACCTCCTACAAGTTGGGCTAGCGGTGACGCTGCATGGCTTAGCCTAACTGAAGAAGAAAAGCGCGAATATTTAAAGGACGAATAGCATGGCTAAAACGCAACGGCAGTTAGAGTTAGAAGCCAAAGCTAGAGCGCGATTCGCTGAGCAAAGCCTACCAGAGCGATCAGCAGGTATTGGCAATCGTGAGACGCAGTATACAGCTGCGGGCGCAATGGCTAACATTCCTGGCAGCGCTTCACAGTACGCACAAGATTTAGCGACCGTATTCACGGACCCTTTACTCGTAGCTGAGGGCGTTAAAGAGATGTTTACTGGTGACGGTCTGCAGGCTCTCGGTAATTTTTATGCTGATCGTTATGGAAGTGTGCGACAAGCACTACAGACTGCATACGATGACCCTGTAGGTTTTATGTCGGACGTGTCTTTAGTTGGCGCTCCGCTTAAGCTCGCTGGAAACATAGCGAAGATTGCCGCCAAAACATCTCCAAAAGTACAAGCGCCGGCAGAGGCTTTACGTCGCGCTGGTGGTGCTCTGGAGTCTGCAGATCCATTAGGCGCTGCAACAGCATTAGGCTTGGGTGCGGCAACAGCAGTGCCATTGGTTAGAAGCTTCCCAGAGTCTACATACGAAACAAACCTTAAGATGGGCACAAGCCCGCGCTCTCGCATGGGCCAGCAAGGAACGCGCCAGCAGGTAATTGGCACTCTGTTAGAGGCAGGCATACCAGTTAGCCCAGAAGGGCTTACAAAGCTAAACAAGATTATCGATACACGCACAAGCGAGCTCGACCGCTTGATAGAAATGGCGGAAAAGCAAGGCAAAAGCATTTCCTTATATGAGCTAACACGGCCGATTTCAGAGCTACGTGAAGAGCTTGCAGACCCCTTTGTAAACCCAACAGCAAGAGCTGACACAGCAACGATAACTCAGTATCTGACAGATTGGTCAAAGTCCGTTGGCTCAGGCACTCAAGAATTTACGCCCTCACAAGTGCGTAAGTTACGACAAGAGCTCGATAAAAAGCTTAACTACGATCGCATAACAACAACAACACCTCCGCTACAAACCAGAATTACCGAGGAAGCAGCAGCTGGAGCACGGGGCGCATTAAGAGAAACTATAGAGGGCTACGGTCCTACTGGTATGGATATTTCTCGCTTGCTAACAGCACAGGAAGCGCTAGAGCGCGCTGTCAATAGATTAGGTCAAAACCAAACTATCGGGTTGAAGCAGACTGTGGCGGCGACAGGTGGCTTCGGCGCTATGGGTGGCACAGATATATTCCAGCAGCTATCTGGCGCATTGTTAGCTGGTGGAGCGCTGTTGATGACCCCACAGAACAAAGAGCGTATTGCTAGATTGATTTATCAATCACGAGATTTATTACCAGAGCAGCAACGCTCGCTTGTGGCTCAATTAGCTTCGCAAGCTGGACCTACGGCTCAGCGCATCGAAGAAGGACGCGAGGACGAACAGCAATGAATTTAAAGCCAATGACAGACCTAGAGATCGAAGGCATCGCACGCGAGGCTGTGCAGGACGCTGTTGATTTCTGTGAGTCCGAGATTGCTGAAGACCGAATCAAGGCGCAAAGATACTTCGATGGAGAGGTCGATATCGGTGAGGAAGACGGTCGATCAAAGGTGGTAGCTACGAAAGTTCGAGATACTATCCGTGCTATTAAGCCATCTTTAATGCGCGTGTTTCTATCTACTGACAAGCCTGTTGAATATGTTCCACGTGGAACAGAAGACGTGCAGGCTGCAGAGCAAGCTACAAAGTACATGCACTACCAGTTTAATGAGCTAAACGGATATCGAGTGCTTAACGATGCTTTTCATGACGCCCTGGTTAAGAAGTCTGGAATTGTTAAAGTTTATTGGGACATGTATCAAGAACAAGAGGTTTATGACTTCCAAGACCTCAACGACATGGAGTTCACCCTGCTTGTTAACGAGCCAGACGTCGAGGTTATCAAGCACACTGCCCGTACTTCTATCGAAATCGACGAGTTTGGAATGGAAATGGAGAATCCTATCCATGACCTCAAAATTTCTCGCACGATGGAACGCGGCAAGATGTGCATTGAAAGCGTGCCCCCAGAAGAGTTTTTCATTGATCGTAACTCGCGCTCTATCGATGACTATTACTGTGTTGCTCATCGTACCGAGATGCGTGTTAGTGACCTGGTGGCTATGGGCTATGATTATGAGGAAGTATATGATCTGAGTGGCTTGCAGCACTCTGACACCTTCTCAGAAGTTGAAGAGTATGAGCGCCGTGGTTACGAGTCAGATTACTCTGACGAGGACGTACAAGACCCCTCAATGCGCCTAGTTGCGATTACTGAGGCGTACATGAAGATCGACGTCGAGGGCACTGGCGTTGCGCAGATGCATAAGGTCGTCCTCGGTGGTAACAAATACAAGCTGTTAGATTACGAGACATGCTCGCACTTACCGTTCGCTGTTTTTGAGGTAGACCCAGAGCCGCACACATTCTACGGTCGGTCTGTTGCAGACCTAATCATTAATGATCAAGACGCTGCTACAGCTATGCTGCGCGGCGTTCTGGATAACGTGGCACTGACTAACAACCCACGTGTTGAGGTAGTAGACGGCGCGGTAAACATCGATGACCTGCTAAATAATGAGATTGGCGGTGTCATCCGTGTGAAGCAGGCCGGTACAATACAGCCGCAATCAGTTCCGTTTGTGGCAGGTCAGACTCTCGGCGCTTTGCAGTATTTCGACCAGCAGGTAGAAGACAAGACAGGCGTCACAAAAGCTTCTACAGGGCTTTCTCCTGACAGCCTACAGTCAACTACTGCTACAGCCGTAAATGCCACTGTGCAGGCTCAGGCGGCTCAGATAGAGGTCATGGCGCGCAACCTTGCAGAAGGTGGCATGCGTCAGATGTTTAAGCTGATGCTGCAGTGCATGACGCAGAACGTAGACGAGGAGCAGATGATGCGCTTCCAAGGCAACAGCTACGTGCCTGTTGATCCCCGGTCGTGGAACAGCACGATGGATGTGTCTATTAATGTCGGCCTCGGTACAGGCAGAGAGGACCAGAAGGTAGCTGTACTCAACCAAACGTTACAGACGCAGATTCAGATATTCCAGACGTATGGTCCGGGTAATGGCATGGTCTCTCTAACCAACATTAGAAATACCTTATCTGACATTTTGGCTATCAATGGCGTCCGAAACTCAGATCGATACTTTGCACCAATGGACCCAATGATCGAGCAGCAAATGATGCAGCAACAGCAGCAGGCACAGCAGGGTCAGCAGGCAGATCCAAACGCGGCTTACCTGCAGGCGGAGCAGATCAAGGCCCAGGCCAAGATGCAGACTGACCAATTAAAGCTACAGTTAGAGGCGCAGAAGGCTATTGCCGAAGACGACCGTAAGCGCGATGAGATGGATCAAGACCTATTGCTATCTGCGGCAGAGATTATCGGCAAGTACGGCACTGCGGTGGACGTAGAGCGCATCAAGCAGCTACAGAACGAGCCACGATATCCAGAAGCGCAGCCAGCACAAGCGGCAGTAGGTAGCACGTTTTGAACATAAAAGATCGAGCAGCGCACGTTAAGCGCCTCCAGCAAGACGAGGCATTTAACACGCTGGTAGACGAAATTAGAGAAGACGCAGCCAACGTCTTTCTAAACCCGCACTCCTCATGTCAGGACCGGGAAGAAGCGCATCACATAGTGAGAGCGTTAGCGAAGATCGAGGATCGCATGGCAGTCATCCTTACGGATGAGGCGATGTTCGACAAACAGCAAGAGCGAGGATCAGTACCGTGGATACGACTGACGAAATGACATTCGATGGCAGCATCGAATCGGCTATAAGCCAACTGATACAACCCGAGACCGAAGAGCAACCTGAAGAAGTCGCTGAGGCGCCTGAAGAGGACTATGAGGACGAGGAGCAGGAGGTTGATGAGCCAGAACAGGATGACGAGGTAGAAGAGGACTACGACGAGGACGCTGAGGAAGCCGATCCAGAGGAGCCTGAAACCTTTACTGTCAAAGTTGACGGTATAGAGCAGACGGTCACCCTAGAGGATCTCAAGCGAGGATACAGCGGTCAGCAATATGTCCAGCAGGGAATGCAGCAAGTTGCCGAGATGCGCAAGCAGTTTGAGCAGATTGCAGGTGATTTCCTGAATGAGCGCGAGCAAGCGAAAGCTATTTTTGCCCAAGTGCAAAACATGCAAATACCGTCAGCCCCTGTGCCACCAAACGTAGAATTAGCCGAGACTGACCCATTCCGGTACTCAGCAGAAAAGGCTAAATACGACGTGGCGGCTAATGAATACCAGCAGAGGATCGCTGAGGTTCAGCAGGCACTAGAAGGCAATTCCCAAGCGGAGCTGCAAGCTAGGAACGCTTATTTACAAAGAGAAATGGAGACGTTGAGGCAGGCTATTCCTGACTTTGCGGACCCGCAGAAGGCCGAAGGTCTTCGCAACAATATGTTTAAGGTAAGCCAAGATGTCTACGGGTTTGACCCGCAAGAGATCGCGGCGGTGACTGATTCGCGTGTACTCCGGGTACTGCACGACGCCATCCAATACAGGGCGGCACAAGGCGGCAAGGAACAAGCAATCAAGAAAGCTAAGGCAAAGCCAAAGCGTACTGTTAAACCGGGTGCCAAGAAGACAGCGTCAAACCGTGACTCTTCAAGACAAGCTAGATCGAAACTAAAACGCTCAGGCAGCATCAAAGATGCGATGAGCTTAATCCTTAATGAGAGGTAATTAACCATGGCACAGCCAACCAACACTTTTGACAGCTATGATGCTGTCGGTATCCGTGAGGACTTGTCCGACGTGATCTACGATGTATCGCCGGAAGAAACGCCCTTCTACTCTAGGTGTGCAAAAGTCAAAGCGACTGCAACTTTCCACGAGTGGCAAACGGACGCTCTGCGCTCTTCAACTACCAATGCCCATATCGAGGGAGATGCGACTACTGCTGAAGCTCGCGTAGCGACTACTCGCTTAGGAAATCGAACTCAAATCTTTAAGAACGCGGTTGTCATTCCTGACACTGACGAGGGTTTGAACAAAGCGGGTCGGTCTGCTGAAATGGCGTACCAGACACTCAAGATTGCAAAAGAGCAGAAGCTCGATATCGAGAAGGCTCTTTTTGCTAACAACGCGGCAGTAACTGGCAGCGCCAGTGCGGCACGTGAGCTTGCTGGCGCTCCTGCATGGCTTATCACCAACACTAGCTTCGGTGCTAACGAAGGTGCTGACGCCACTGGTGACGGTACTGACGCACGTACTGATGAAACCACTGCTCTGACAGCGTTTTCTCAAGCTAAGTTTGACACCGTAATGCAGTCAATCTGGGAGCAAGGTGGAAACCCTGACTCTGTTTACCTGTCAGCTTTCCAGATGAATGTAGCTCTTGGCTTTACTGGTAACAACAACCAGCGTTCAACTATCAAAGCCGAAGATGAGCGCGTAATCAAGCACATGGATGTTTACATTACGCCCTGGGGTAGCGTTGAATTCATTCCATCGAGAGAGAATCGTTCGCGTGACGTCTTCATTATGCAAGACGATATGTGGGCTGTTGGTGTTCTTCGTCCAACCAAGAACATCGCACTCGCGAAGACTGGTGATGCGACTACACGTCAGGTTACCACTGAGCTTACTCTTGTTTGTAAGAATGAGAAGGCTTCAGGCATGATTGCTGACAACACAACGTCTTAATTTAGTTAAGGCTCCGGGGGCTTCGGCCCCCTTTTTTTATGGGAAAAGTTATGTATAAAGTTACGATTGGCACATTGTTTATCGACGGCGTTAAATATTCACGCGGAGACGTGGTAAAATTGACAGAAGAGCAGGCTGTGCCGTACGGCGTAAATTTAGAGTTAGCACCACAGCCAAAGCCTAAGCGAACGCGCAAGAAAAAGGTTTCCGATGAAGGTTAAAGAGAAGTTCCACAACAACCACGACGGCACCTTTGTCGTAGAGAAGCAGTTCGATAACACGCCTTACTTAGAGCGCACAGCAAAGCTGCGATCTATGGGTGCCGGCAAGCTGCCTGATTCATGGTGTGTTGGATCAATCCCTATGCACCTTTTGGCGCAGTGGATGAAAGAAGAGCGTATTGCTTGGGACGACATTGAGGGTCGCAAGAAGCTAATTATGCGCAAGCTCAATGATCCTGATTTTAAGAAGCTGCGCATCGTGGAAGGCACTGTCTAACCATGACTATCGAGCGCTCAGTTGCCAAACTAGAAGCTCAGCAAGAGGCGATGGCGCAAGACGTTAGCGAGATGAAGTCTGCGCTGACAAGCATTGCACAGACGCTACAAGATTTATCCAGTATGGAGCAAAGGCAGGTTCACTTGACCGAGACGGTAACAAGGGCACACAAGCGAATCGATGAGATTCAATCAGTCCTAAAGGACGAGGTAAAGAATCACGAGAAGCGCATCCAGGCGATAGAAATTAACATCGCTAAAAATCAATGGATCGAGCGCATTATTATGGCCGGCGTCATGACCTGCATCGGCCTGTGGATTAAAGGCGGCATGTAATGCTTGACCTACTAATAGGTCCAATATCGAAGCTTCTCGATAAGGTTATCCCAGACGCTGACGAGCGACGTCGGTTGTCATTTGAGATAGCAACTTTGGCAGAGAAGCAGGCGCATGAAATCGCTAAGGCTCAAATCGAAGTTAACAAAGCAGAGGCAAGCAGTCATTCAATGTTTGTCAGCGGGTGGCGCCCGGCTGTCGGCTGGATTACTGCTATTGGCCTTGCGACTAATTACCTGTTTGTTCCTATTTGCAATTTTATACTTACTATCAATAATCATCCCATCACTGTCCCAGCTCTTGATCTTACTGAGATGATGCCTGTTCTGCTCGGCATGCTTGGGTTAGGCGGTTTGCGAACCTACGAAAAGACAAAGAACGTAGCCCGGCAATGAGATGGTTAGCGTGTCTTCTATTTGTAGCAGGATGCGCCAGCCAAGATGACCGCGAGTGCGTAGATTTCAAGTCGGTAACAATGGAGCGCGAGAAGTGCATTCCGCTATATGGCGCGCTATTATGTACTACCGAAATAGTTACCAAGCTCGTATGTGTACGATATGAAGAAGCTGATTCACTTCCAGATAGCTGAATTCCGGTGTCGAGAGACGCAGGAGAACTCAATGGATTTAACCTTCGTCGAGCACCTAGACACCCTTAGAGGCATCTGTGGATTCCCTTTCCGCATCACCAGCGGCTACAGGTCTGTTAATCACAGCCTGGAGGTCAATAAGCCAAATGGCCCTGGCAACCATACCCGTGGAATTGCAGCCGATATCGCAGTATCTGACGGCTTCCAAAGAATGAACATTGTGCATGAGGCTCTGAAGATGGGCGTGTTCAACGGCATAGGGGTTCACAAGAATTTTATTCACTTGGATATGCGTGAAGGCACGCCTGTCATGTGGACCTACTATAACTAAACCCATATAAATAATAACAAGGGTTGTTATATCTAACACATGTTGTTATATTCTCTCTTGTGCAATGATGCACTACGGGAGAAAGGCTAATGGCAAGATCAGTAAAGGTGTTCTACGACCGAGTAGATTTGTATGACCAAGTAGACGGTGACATCGACCGCATCGATGAGTTTGACATGATAGACAAGGGCTGCCTTGTCCTTGAGGTACAAGAGCAGTATGGGGAGATACTCTCCGAAGCGCTGCTACGTGCTAACAACCCCGCTGAGTTTATTCTAAATTTGTACGCACCAGAGCGTCCTAGCGACCCGTTTATTGACGGCTTGCGCGAAACACTTTGGAGCTACGCACGTCCCACCATTGAAGAGAATCTGCAGGATGCGTTTGATTACGTGATCAACGCACGCGCCTATGGTGAAGACCAATGAGCTTGCCCAACTACGAGGACGCTATGACCGAAGGCTGGAAGGAGATTATGCCTCTTCTTGCGCGGGAGTATCGCCAGGGCTTTGAGTGCGGCTATTTCGGCCGCTATATGGAACTTGCACCACGCATGTCTGATGCCTACTCGCAGGGGTATGCGCGTGGTTACGAGTTAGCACAAATGGAAGGAGCAAATAATGACTGAGGGTATAGTCAGCATACACGGCAAGGATTACAAAACTGTCGCGTACCGTGTCAACGAGTTTCGGGAGCAATACCCGGACTTCACGATACAGACAGACCTTGTCGAAGCAAACGATGTGCTGGTTATTGTAAAGGCCAGCATATTCAACACTGAGAGCAGATTGCTCGCTACTGGTTACGCAGAGGAGGTGCGTGCAGCCAGTAAAATCAATCGCACTTCAGCACTCGAAAATGCGGAGACCTCAGCAATCGGTCGCGCATTGAGTGCGCTAGGGCTTGGCGGTAGTCAGTATGCAAGCGCAGACGAGTTGGTTAATGCTCTGCAACAGCAGAATGACAATGTTGGCCCTCTCATGTCTCACAACGAAGCATTACAGCGTAACTATGCGTCTGTGTACTTCATCAAAGAGCATCTTGCTCTACGAGCGTGGGAAACCGTAGCAGAGGCATGGGGCGAGATCAGTAACGACGACAAGAAGGCATTGTGGGTTGCACCTAGTAAGGGCGGAATCTTCACAACTGCTGAGCGCACTGATCTTAAGTCAAATGAGTTTAACGAAGCTAGAAAGCTTATTTTAGGAGAAAGCTAATGGAGTATGACAACACCAATCGCGGTGTTCTGTTTAAGAACAACGAAAAGTCAAAGGACACTGATCCTGACTACAAGGGCAGCTACATGAACGCTGATGGCGCCGATCACTGGCTTAATGCTTGGATAGCCAAGGATAAGAACGGCAACAGCTACATGCGGCTGAGCACTAAGCTTAAAGACGAGGTTCATGCAAAGGGTATGCAGCAGGCTCGTCAGGTATTTGAACAGGAGGCTGACACTAGTGACATACCCTTCTAAAACCCCAGGTGCAGCACTTACAGCGCTTTTAGACTCATGCGGTGACCCTTTGGGCACCGTCATGGCTAAGAAGCTGCAGGTCACACCTATGACTATTTATCGATGGAAAAACAGCGAGGATATGGCTCTGTCGCGCCTTACGCAGTTAGCTAATTACTTTGGCTACACCATCGACGAGTTCTTAAATTGGGAGGAAGAAAAATGAGTCATTCGGCGCAGATACTTAACCACTTGCGGAAGGAGCCAATAACGGCTCTGGATGCTTTGGATAAGTTTGGTTGTTTTCGGTTAGCAGCACGTATCCAAGAGCTTCGTATGCGAGGCCACAAGATACACACCGAGACAACTGTACGAAACGGCAAGCGTTACGCTACGTATCACTTGCTCAAAACAAAAACCTCTACGGAGGTAAGGGAGAAAAAATGAAATATTTAATTACCGTAGTTATCAGCCTATTGGCTGTACAAGCATTCGCTGACACTAAAGCCTACAAAGGCTTGAAAAATGGCGGCGAGATTGTCCTAACGGATGACTCGTGCATTATTGCTGGCGACATGCAGCGAGCCTACTGGTACGACGGCGAGGGTAATACCGAGTCTGGCTGCTGGAAGAAGGACGGCAGGACTATTTACTTCAAGTGGAACAATGGCGGTGAAAGTCGTTACCCACGTAAGAAGTTTAAGATCGCTAACCAGTGGTAATTCTGTTGCCCATACATTGGGTATCAGATTTTTCGTGATAAACCGCACGTCCATATAACGGGTGTGCGCTTTTTTAAGGTACAAAAAAAGCCCCTCAAAAGAGGGGCTACGGGAGTCCTACTTGACTAGGGTATGTCTGAGTAGGTAGTCTCGTACTCGGCTAAGAAACAAGACAAGGGTAGTATACACTCAGTGGGACGTCTCTGGACACCCCTGGACACCTCTAGACTACTCTTGTCTCCTTCCTTAGTCAGAAATTACCGGGCGTTAGGCCGAGGAACCAAAGAACCTCGGAGGCGGAGTTGACCCTCTTCATGATGCGCCCCCTAGTGCCGAGAGCAGGTAACGGGGACAGACGACAAGATTCGATACGGTAATTACAGCTCGTCATTATTAACTAACGGATTGCTTGTCGCGTAGCGACATCAAAAGGGAAAGTGTGGATGATTATTTTAAATGACGGTACGTACTTCGAGATAGACGATGAATACTCTATCTACCTACAGAAAAGCTACCCAGACATAGACGTGTATCGTGAGCTCTCAGCGATGGCTGCGTGGGCTGATGCCAACCCAAAGAAACGCAAAACTCGTGCTGGATGCAAAAGATTCATAGCTGCTTGGTGTAATAAAGCAAGCAAGGAGGAGCGCGGTATAAGCCCTTTTGCAGCCCAAATACCTCATAACCAAGTTCGTGATAAAATTGGCCTTAGAGCCTGGACTAGCATAGATTGCTTAACTCACGACTTTATGAAATCCGAATCGTTTCGACAGCATTGTCTGGCTACATACGGCCAGTACATGAGCTTTGATGGAGATAGGGTAGAAGTATGAGTCAGCGCTGGATTGTTAACAATAAGTATCAAGCAGAGCAGTTTTGTCAGTACATCATGGAGCATCGAGATTCTGGCAAGGTGTACGAAATTCTCGAGCCAAAACTAACATCACAACAAAACAAGGCAATCCACGCCTATTGCGACGACATAGCCCGGACCCTCGCGGCCTCGGGACATGACATGCAGCAAGTGGTAACGCTACCTATAGAGCCTACAGGCAAGCTCGTAAAAGAGATTATGTGGCGCCCTGTACAGCAGGCTCTTTTGGGTAAGAAGTCAGTGACGCAGTTAAAGATGCACGACGTAGACGACGTGTTTCGAGTCATTGCTAAACACCTAGCTGAAACTCATGACGTAGATGTGAGGTTTGGCCGGTGATAGGTTCTGGGGGGAATTATGAGTTACGGGAATGCTTACACATCAAGCCAAGCGCTTGAGATACTCGACAAAATCGACCTAACTGATAAACAACGAGAGATCGTGCAACTATGTTGGGTTGAAGGCTCATCAATAAAAGGTGCGGCGGAGATTTTAAACGTAAATCGGCAGGCCATAAAAGATAGGCTGAGAGCTGTCGTTAAAAAGAGCGCTTTACAAGGTTATTCTCCTAAGCACGATCAGGTAAACCCGGCGCCCCCAGGTCAAATCATCAGGGGCGAGTCGATCCTTTACGATGCTGAGAATAAGCCTATTATGACGTGGGTGAAGACGCAGCAGGATGCGCAACAGCAGATAGAGGTCATGCGAGAGATTGTTAAGGGCATGACCGAGGAGATTGAGCCTGCAAACCCCGTACAAGCCCCTCAGATTGACGCTGAGAAGCTTTGCAACTGTTTTGTGATAACTGACTACCATATGGGCATGCTGGCCGACAGCGACGAAGTGAACGCCTCTGGTCAAACTCAGAACGATAATTGGGACTTGAAGATTGCTGAGGACACATTGGTTAAATGGTTTGCAGAGGCGATTAGGATAAGCCCGGATGCTGACACAGCTGTTTATGCTCAACTTGGCGACTTCCAGCATTTTGATCTAGAGCCATTGACTCCGGCTTCTAAACATCTCCTTGATGCCGACTCGCGTGCTTTTAAGATTGTCAGGGCAACGATTAGAGTTACCCGGCAGGTCATTAAGATGCTGTTAGAAAAGCACAAGCACGTACACGTCAAGTGGTGTGACGCCAACCACGATCCCTACTCTGCTATATGGATGCGCGAGCTCTTGATGGCTTTGTATGAGAACGAGCCCAGGGTGTTTATCGATAACTCTGCTGACACTTATTACTGCTACGAGTTTGGCAAGACAGCGCTATTCTTCCATCACGGACATAAGCGTAAGGTCGCAAACGTCGATACCGTATTTGCTGCCAAGTACCGCGAGGTCTTTGGTCGTACAGAGCACGCTTACGCGCATATGGGTCATTATCACTCTATCGATAAAAAAGAGACAAACCTAATGGTTGTAGAGCAACACCGGACACTCGCAAGTGCTGATGCCTACAGTAGCCGGGGCGGTTGGCTCAGTGGTAGAGAGGCGAATGTCATCACATATCACAAAGACTATGGTCAGGTGGCGTATAATACAATCTCCTACAAGATGATTGCAGAGTGAGCCGCCATGATCGAAATGATGCGCGCACCCTTGGCAAGCGGGGGTTACGTATTTCTGTTGGTGCGCTACATCACTGGGGCTGCTGCTAATAAACATAACTCAGAATGGACTGACGTATTTATCGATACGGAGTCAGAACCTTTTACAATAGACATGGACGTAGAGACCTTCTCATCGATATGGGTGGCTGCTCTGCAGGGGGACATTGACGAGCTTGAAGAACTTAACGACAGCGAGGATTCCGCAACAACGGTGCATTAAGTGCAACGACATCATGCCGCCACACTTTAGTAAAAGGCGACCGCATTACCTTCGCGGCTGGTTATGTGTAGAGTGCGGTATATTCGAAAAGGCGATACATCGAGAGAGGAAGTTCACTAGTGCCCACCAGGAAGCCGAAGACAGTAGCCAAGCTTAAACAGGAAGCTGCCACGCTATTACAGAAGCTTGTTCGCATGAAGTACGCAGACGACTTCGGTATGTGCCAGTGTGTAACTTGCGGGAAGATAGAGCTTTATAAAAACATGGACGGCGGGCATTTTGTTAGCCGCAGACACAACGCTACGCTTCTTGTAGAAGAGAATATTCACCCTCAATGCAAAGGCTGCAACAACCATAAGAACGGAAACATTGATAGCTACTCTGTTTTTATGATCGACACTTATGGTTTGGATGCCATGAAAGAGCTGGTTGCCTCAAAGCATCAGGTTCGCAAATTTACTGACACTGAGTTGCTGGAACTAATTGCTGAGTACAAGAGAAGAATAAAAGAACAAGAGCAGCGGTTGGCTGGCGTGTAGCCATAACATGATATGTAGTATAATAGTCATGCCTATATGGAGGTGACTATGTGTACGAAGGTTAAGCGTGCCATGTTCTGTACTCGCAACGGCTATAAGCACATCGAGAGCTTAGAAGAGGTTTGTGTTCTCGTTGGGCGACTGAAAGGACTCACCGAGTCCGAGTATCTCGATCTCTGTGCTATTAACAAGCTGGAGAACGCGCGAGCACTCGAAATGGCAAAGTACTATCCCGTCCGGTAGCTAGACCGGAATCCCGCAGGGTGACACACCCCAGCTTACTGCCCCCAAAAAAAGTAAAAAACTTTCCTAAAACGCTTGCACGTAATAACACATGTTGTTATCTTAACTGTGTCGGGGATGTCCCGGCTTGTCTAACGGGAGAGACACAATGTACAACGACATCAACATCCGCATCGAAAACGCTGAAGCTAACTTGATTGAAGCTCTGCGTATTGCTGGCGCTAACAACTACGCCGAAGAAGTTGCCGCCTACTACATCAATGAGAAAATTGTAAAACTGGATATGAACATCGGTCGCTACAAGTTTACTCATGGCGCATTCTTAGATGCAGACGTTATCGAACGCGCAATCGAGCTGGCCGCATAAGCGGCCTTTTCTGCTTGGGGATGGCATGACGACAATCGTATTTAACAGCTTAGAGAGTGCTTTACGCTGGTGTAAACATAGCGATGTCAGCACTAAGTATATCGAGAATGTGCAAGGCTCTTGGTTGATTAAGTATCCTGGCGTCCATGATCCGTATGAGGGAGACCAATAACAGACATGAACGCAGACATCGAGCTTCGCATCTTATCTCTATTGCGCGCGCGTTATTACGATCACGAGATCGCGTCCATCATAGAGCTAGAGTTTCCAACGCTGAACGAGTTCGATATCGAGGACTTGCCGGCACGCATAAAAAAAGTAAAGAGGGTAATCACATGGAACTAACAGATAGAAAGCACCTATTCTTGGCGCTTGTTGTATTCATCATCGCTTACGGCTTGGTAGGCACTGGCGACTTTGAGGACGCGCTGCAGTCGCAACGTCACTACTGTGATAGCGTTAATCGTTACGCAGAGAGTCGCGGCGAGTTCGGACATCCACCGTACAACCTGCAGATCAAATGCGATGAACAATAAAGCATCAACTGAGATGACGCAGCAAGAGGTTGCGGACGAGCTGGGTATTAGTAGAGTAAGAGTGCGGCAGTTAGAACAGGCTGCCATCAAGAAATTGCGCAAGAATGAAAAGCTAAAAGCGTGGGCTGATCAATTGCCAAGGGAGGCAAGATCATGGGAGAAGTAGTAGACGGTAACTTTGAAACACCAGAGACGCGAAACGCGCACTTTGTTAAGGCGATTAACGACTTTAGGGATGACCTTATCGCGAGTGTAGAGATGTTTCTAGAGCGAGAGCCAGGCTCAGACGAAAAGTTCGCGTGGTTATTTGTATTCACCGGCTCCGTAGAGTGTCTGAAACAGGCAGGCGCTGACATAGACTACTTACGAGAGCTTTTAGAAAGCTTTGATGAAGAGCCGCCACAAGCCCATTAAAGAATCCGTATGGCGCTGGGGTTTTCCTCTGTTGGCCTTACAGCGCTATCGCCAAGCCGGTTGGCAGCATCCCGGTGGATACAATTGCTGCTTTACTCAAGGGGATCAAATGAAAATATCAAAACAAGAAATGCAAGAAGCACGCTCGCTCTATGACAAGGGTGTTGACGTGTGGTCTTTATCCGAAGCCTTCGGTGTTCACTACGACACTATGCGCAAGTACCTACGCCAGTTCGAACTATATGGTGAGTCTATGTACACACCTAATCCACAATATGTTGAGAAAACAGACGATTAGAGTAAAATAGCACTGTCATTGGCAGTGAGGCGGGGGCTATGCTGCAAGTGGTTAATATTGAGTGGCACGTCATCGAAGCTGGTAACATGCCGCAAGAAGAGAAAACCGTTTTGGTCGCATTCGATGATAGCACCGTCGAGTCGTGGCCTCTTACCGTTAATGACATTATGGACGGCGAAGTACGCGCAGGACGCAGCATGGGGCTGTACTGGGCTGAATCTATACCGCACCCAGATGAGGACTAACCGGTGGCAACTACAAGACGGCATAAGATACGCGCTGTTAAGGACGAAGAGAACAGACGCGCATTAAGCGTTAGGGGTAAGGCAGAATATATCTTTGATTTGATTGACGAAATCGGAGAGCTTGACCCGCAAACAGACGATCACTTCCAAGCTAAGGTACAGCAGAAGAAGACACAGGCTGAACTACGGCTTAAGATGCTCGCTAAGACGCTACCTGACCTGAAGCAAGTAGACGCTGATCTATCTTCTAGCGATGGTTCCATGACTCCACCTACGGTAATTGAACTTGTCGCAAAAGGTCTCGATTGAACTACCTCCTAAACTAGCTGACCTATTCACTGGGGAGGCTAGATACCGTTGCTCATACGGTGGCCGAGGTTCTGCTAAGACACGATCCTTTGCTCTGATGACTGCTGTATGGGGTATGCGCTGGGGTGTAGCCGGTAAGCAGGGACAGATACTCTGCGCACGTGAGCACCTTAACTCTCTGGACGAGTCCTCTATGGAGGAGGTTAAGTCAGCTATACGATCTGTTCCCTGCCTGATGGACTACTACGAGATCGGTGAGCGTTACATACGTTCCCGGGATGGTCGCATTACGTACGTGTTCGCCGGCTTAAGGCGTAACCTGGATAGCATTAAGTCAAAGGCTCGCATCCTGCTGTGCTGGGTAGACGAGGCCGAGACTGTTACTGAGACGGCGTGGCAGAAGCTTATACCTACTGTGCGAGAGGACGACTCTGAGATATGGGTCACGTGGAACCCTGAGAACAAGCATTCTGCTACGCATCACCGATTCCGGGTCAACATGCCAGAGCAGTGCAAGATTGTGGATATGAACTGGCGGGACAACCCGTGGTTCCCTGACGTGTTAGAGCAAGAGCGACAGGACGATCTTAAGAAGCGCCCGGATGTCTACGATCATATATGGGAAGGTGACTTCAGAATCTTTTCAGAAGGCGCTTACTACACCAATGAAATGGCTAATGCATTGCACGAGGGTCGCATTGATCGTGTCCCATACGAGCGCTCAGTGGGCGTGGTGACGGCCTGGGACTTAGGTGTTGGTGATAGCACGGCGATCTGGTTTGCTCAGTTTGTCGGTCCAGAGGTTAGGCTGATAGATTACTACGAGAATGCCGGTGTTGGCCTCGATCACTACGCACGCATACTGCAAGAGAAAGGCTACATCTACGAGCAACACATCCTACCTCACGACGTCCGGGTACGAGAGCTCGGCAGCGGCCGGTCACGCTTAGAGGTATTGGATAACTTACGCGTAACGCCGGTATCGATAGCTCCACAACTGAACGTAGACGATGGCATCCAGGCTGTAAGGTCTCTGCTAGATCTCTGTTACTTTGACAAGGACAAGTGCGAGAAGGGCATCGACTGTTTGAGACAGTATCGCCGGCAGTATAACGAGACCATGCAGGTATGGAATGAGCGACCATTGCACGACTGGACATCACACTGCGCAGACGCATTTAGATACCTAGCGATTGGCAGGAAAGAGTTCTCCGACTGGGGCGCGCCTATACGACGTAACCTCAAGGGCATTGTCTGATATAATTGGCCCTTCACACTGGAGGCTTCATGGCAATTGGCACACGCTTACGCGGTATTCTTGATGAGTTAATCGCTACCGGGTATCCCGAGCAGGTTGCCGAGCGTATTGCTTCTGGCGACCTACCAATGGACACCGCTTCCCGTATGCAGCGTGCCGAGGCTATGGGCTTTGATCCCGCCGACGTGCAGTATCATGGAACGTCAGACGACATCAATGCGTTCCGCGAAGGATTGTTAGGCGAGCGCGACCCGGGTTATGTTGGTAAGGGTGTTTACACAACCCCAGAGGCAAGGCTCGCATCATCATACGCAAACATGGCGCCGCCACGAGAAAGAAACATCGCAGGCGATTACTCAAATCCTAATGTGATGCCTTTGCTAACTAGGTCTGGCGAATATCAGCAATTCGATCTGTCAGACAAATTAACTCTTGCTAACGAAATAAGACAAAACCCAGAAGTAGCAAGCGCTCTCACGCAAGAGTTACAAGATGCGGGAAAGATCGGCGCAGAAGTTAGAGATGCAACAGGTGCGCTAGTAGAGCGATCCACCTTTGATCCCCAAAATGTCCGCTCACTCTTTGCCGCATTCGATCCTGAGTACACAGGTTCTAATATCCTTGGTGACCGGGCTATCCCAGTTGCCGGTGCTGGGCTATTGGCTGCAGCAGCTATGGCGCCAGAGGAGGCAGAGGCTGGCGTTATTAAGACGTTTGGCCGTGAGTTCGACCCTCGCTTTGATAAGCGTGCTTTAGAGCAAGAGAAGCTACGAGACACCACATATACGATAGAGGAGCGTGGCACGCAGGACGCACCTCGTATACCTCTGGCTGACTTAGAAGGCCGTCCATTTGTGACGACAATGTCAGATCGCACGCAGGCAGGCGGATTGCTAACAGGCATCAATGATGTGGCGCTTGATAGGCCCATTAACCTTCAAGGCGGTCAAGGCTTTATGTTCGAGAACCCCGGTATGACATGGGCATCTGCTCCTGGCGTTGTTACGCAGATTATGAATAAAGCTGCAGAGGCGGGAGAGAACCCCATCTATATGCCTTTCCGCATGGCTCCTACAGGCGGTGATTTTGCCACTATGACCGGCGAGACAATGCTTAGTTATGCGTCTAGCAATATGAGTAAGGCGCAGAAGAAAGAACTAGATAAGGCTGTCAAAGGCTTTGTTAGTAAAGGCGCAATGGTTAAGGGTAAGCGCGTGGGCGCCGGCCTAAAGATCAAGGACTGGAAAGGCGTCGATGATCCTCGGTCGGTAGATGCATTCCGTAACGCGCCAGACTCACTGCGCAAAGAACTTATGAACATGATCGACGTCAACTTCCGCAATAAGGGTGGGTTGAGCATTGGTCAGGCAAGGCTTGCAGTCACCGAGCCAGGCCAAGCAAATGCCTTAGACGCTCGCATACAAAACATTGGTGAGATATTTACCGACAGAGACATTATTACGGAGAGCGGTCATCCCTCATATCCTGCCGGGGTGCCCGGTCAAGGGCTAGGCCGCACCGATCAAGAGGTGAGCATATTTGAGCTTCTACCAGACGCTCGGTATGGCGAGAAGCAGAAAGCAGTGAAAGACCCGCAGAGACCTACAGCGAGAGAGATTCGCGCATTAACAATGAAGCCTTACGCAGGTCGTATTACTGAAGACATTTTGCGTGGCCTTGAAGCGCGTGGTGTAAACGTCAATGCCAACCCATTAGCTACAGCAGCTGCAGTATCAGCAGGCGCAGAGCTAGAGGGATTGCTGTCTCAATTACCTGGGAAGGACGAAGAGGCGTACAGCTACGGCGATATTCTGCCTATCAAGCGCGCGTTAGATCCAGAAGAGCGCGAGGGCGTCCTCGGTGGGTACAGCCCGGCGTACACAGGTATCGTTGAGGATTTAGTAGAGGGCTTGTTAACCTTCAAGACGCAGGCAGAGCAGGGTCTATACAACCCAACTGCGGCGACTGAATTCCTACTGTAAGGTATAATATGGCTACACCACGCAAAGGAAAGGCACGAGTAAAAACCACGGCATCCGGCAGGAAGGTCTCATACGGCCAGAAGGGCGCCAAGGTTAAGCCGGGGACAAGCAAGGGCGACTCGTACTGCGCACGCTCATTGGGAATCAAGAAGCGATTACCTAAGAGTAAGCAGAACGATCCTAACACCCCAAACAACCTGTCTAGAAAGCGCTGGAAGTGCTCAGGCGCGAAGTCGAGGAGAAAATAATGGGCATGGGCGTTAAGCATTACTCGAAAGATGGCAAGGAGCATAAAGGCGGATTTCATAAAATGCCTGATGGCTCGCTACACTCTGGTAAGGCGCACACAAAATCTAGTAAGCCGCTGTTTCATTACGGCGACCTAACCCAAAAAGCAAAGCGCAAAGCGCGGGAGGGCTGGAAGTAATGCCAAATTACAAGCACAAGAAGAGAGCTCTGCCAAAGCGCGGGCAGCGCGCAGCGACCAACAAAAAAAAGCGTAAGATGAGGAAGTAGTCATGGCAAAGCGAGGACTTTATGCAAACATTCATGCAAAGCGTAAAAGAATTAAGGCAGGCTCTGGCGAGAAAATGCGCAAGGCTGGCGAGAAAGGCGCGCCTACTGCTAAAGCGTTTAAGAAAGCGGCTAAGACCGCCAAGAAGCGGAAGACTAAATAATGGCGCTGACCAATTACACTGAGCTGAAGAGCAATATAGCGGACTTCCTAAACCGAGATGACCTAACTTCGGTTATTCCTACGTTTATCGCGCTCGCAGAGGCTCAGATTAACCGTGACGTGCGGCACTGGAAGATGGAGCAACGCGCTACTGGTACGCTGAACAGCGAGTATTCCCTGCTGCCTACCGATTGGCTAGAGACGATCCAGGTCCATGTAACGGGTGACGGCACGTATCCGGTGCAGCTTGCGTCTCGTGATGCTATCGCAGACAAGCGATCAGCTAATAACGACACCTCTGGCCGGCCACGCTTTTACAGCCACGCAGACTCATCGCTAGAGTTGTACCCTACGCCAGACGCTGACTACGTCATCGAGCTTCTGTATTTCCAGAAAGTACCGGCACTAACCGACAGCGCTACGACTAACTGGCTGCTTTCAGATGCTCCCGACATTTACCTATATGCGTCACTTATCCACAGTAGCCCATACCTGCAGGAAGACGGCCGTGCAGGGACTTGGGCGCAGCTTTACAGTGCTGCGGTGCAAAAGCTTAACGAAGCGTCTGAAAAGTCTCGTATGAGTGGCTCTGGGTTGACGATGAAGGTGCGGGGTCTAGGCGGACCCAAAAGATTAGACGTTAGATGAGCTTTACTAACTACCTAGAAGACAAGGTGCTGAATCACGTCTTCGGTGGTAATGCATATACGCAGCCATCTCTTTACGTTGCCTTGTTTACAAAGGGCCCGGGCGAGGCAGGCGGCGGCACAGAGGTGTCAGGTTTTAACTACGCAAGGCAATCTACGACTATGTCTGTGGCAGGCTCAGCGCCTACAGAGGCGACAAACGACGCAGATATAGCATTCCCTGCTGCTGCAGGACCATTTGGCCGTGTGACGCACGCAGGTGTGTATGACGCACTAACAGGCGGGAACCTGTTGGCTTGGGCGACACTGACAGACCCTGCTGACTTTAGTACAGAACAGGCAAGTGAGATACAAACCAGCGATATCTTTAAAATTGAAGCCGGCAACTTAAAGATACGACTAGATTAAGGTAGAGAAATGGCTGATATCACGACACGCACAGGTAAAGGCGCAGCGCTAACGCATAGCGAACTCGACGATAACTTCACCAATTTAAATACCGACAAGGCCGAGCTTTCTGGTGCGGACTTTACCGGCAATGTAGGCGTAGATGGGAATATCAGCGTTACCGGCACCGTAGACGGCCGAGACGTAGCCACAGATGGCACTAAACTAGACGGTATTGAAGCGAGCGCAGATGTAACGGACACAACTAACGTTGTTGCGTCCTTGACTGCCGGCACAAACATCACAATCGCCTCAGATGGCACGATCAGCGCAACTGACACTAATACGCAGCTAACGAACGAAGAGGTACAAGACATCGTTGGTGCAATGTTGTCCGGCAACACTGAGACAGGCATCACCGTTACGTACCAAGATGCGGATGGCACGATCGACTTCGTTGTCGATACTCAGACCGATGAGAACTTTACAACAGCACTCAAGAACAAGCTTGATGCTATCGAGGCCGGCGCGACAGCAGACCAAACAGCGGCAGAAATTAGGGCGCTCGTAGAGGCTGCGACAGACTCTAATGTTTTTACGGACGCTGACCATGCAAAGCTTAACGGCATCGAAGCTAGTGCAGATGTAACCGATACAGATAACGTGGTTGCCTCGCTAACTGCTGGATCAAATATTACCATTTCTGCAGGCGGCGTAATTGCTAGTACAGCTTCTGGTGACGTTGTAGATGACACAACACCACAGCTAGGTGGCGATTTAGACCTAAATAGCAATGACATCACCGGCACTGGCGATATCAATACGACCGGCGATATTACGGTTAGTGGCACAGCCCAAGCTAACGCCTTAAATGTAGGCAGCTCGCAGCAGTTTACCGTTACGAACATTGGCAAGGTCACTACTTCAAGCTACGTCGATGCGATTTCATATCGAGTGGGCGCGACCACTGTCATTGATAGCAGTAGGAATCTGGAGAACGTAGGCAACATCACGCTAAGCGGTACGGTAGATGGCCGGGACGTTGCTTCTGACGGCACCAAGCTAGATGGAATCGAAGCAAGCGCAGACGTGACAGACACAACTAACGTCACTGCTGCTGGCGCTGTAATGGACTCAGAGCTTACAAGCGAGGCAAGTGTAAAGGCGCTTAACCAGGGCGTAGCAACCACTGACAGTCCATCTTTCGCCGGTCTTACAGTAGATACAAATACGTTAAAGGTAGATTCTAGTAACAACCGCGTAGGAATACTCAACGCATCGCCTGATGTAACGTTAGATGTTGGCTCTGCAACTGACGCGGTGCATGTACCTGTTGGGACTACCGCTCAAAGGCCGTCATCGCCTGCTGCTGGCTATTTACGATACAACTCGACCATAGGTGAGTTCGAGGGCTACACAACAGCATGGGCTGCTTTAGGCTCTGATGCTAGCGCGTCCAACATCTCACACCAAGACGAAGTTGGGAATGGAACGCAGACAAGTTTTACGCTGGAAAACAGCGCAGCCGCAAAAAACAACACGCAAATCTATATTGACGGCGTTTATCAGAATAAAACTAGCTACTCGCTAACAAATGGCGCAATTGTTTTTAGCGAGGCACCGCCAAGCCTTGCAGAGATCGACATCATTACTATCGATCCAACCACAATTAATGAGCCTGCAGACGGCTCTGTAACGTCGGCAAAGCTTAGTGGTGATCTAACTACGCCAGGTGACTTAACTGTCAACGGTAACGTAGAGTTTGACGGTTTGTCTGGCACAGGCTCAGTTACAGTTACAGACATCCTTGACCAAGATGATATGTCAGGCGACAGTGCTACAGCCCTCGCAACTCAACAGAGCATTAAAGCCTATGTAGATTCTCAAGTTGCTACGGCTGACACGCTGGCCGAGGTTCTTGCTAATGGCAACACCACTAGCGGAACTAACATCGAGCTTACCACAACAGATAAAGTGCAGTTCCGTGATAGCGCGATTTACTTAAACTCAAGCGCAGACGGACAGCTTGATATTATTGCGGACACCGAGGTGCAAATTGCCGCGACAACCATTGATATCAATGGCAATGTCGATATTTCTGGCACGGCTGGTATTGGTGGTGTTCTTACCGCCAACGCTGGCGTAGTTGTAGATAATTTTACGATTGACGGTGCAGAAATCGACTGTAGTGCAGATATGACCCTCGACGTTGCAGGTGATTTAACCCTAGATGTTTCGGGTGGCGATGTCCGCATTAAGGCTGACGGCACTCAAGAGATGCAGTTTAAGATCACTGACGGTGCGAATGTAGACATTATATCGACAGTCGCTGATGACGATATAAGACTTAGAGGCAACGATGGCGGTGCAACGATTACAGCCCTTACCCTTGATATGTCAGCG
>VMHT01033908.1_pt1 | contig 34357 bp, 27 predicted proteins | sample 4693611 | NCBI WGS metagenome assembly VMHT01 (sample SAMN12280063, study PRJNA550983) | marine metagenome | isolation source: seawater sampled from same location over 5 years 0.02-0.2 micron viral filtrate | place: USA: collected off the coast of southern California halfway between the port... ...
ATTACCTTAATAGCGTAGGTGAGGTTGAAACCTATGCATGGCAATCTCTTGTGCCTGAAATGCTGCGCGATGTAGATATTCTTGCGCTACGTTCTACCACCAAGGTTACCCCTGAACTGCTGATCAGCGCTAGCAAGCTCAAGTTTGTTACTACGGCAACGGCGGGGATAAATCATCTAGATAAAACGCATTTAGATAGCGTGGGTATTATGCATAGCAGTGCAGCAGGCTGTAATGCCGTAGCGGTTGCCGAATACGTGTTGAGTGCTTTGCTGCACGCGCAAAAAGCCCAAAAGCTTGATTTATATAATGCGACAGTGGGAATAGTAGGCGCTGGTAATGTGGGGACTGCACTATCACGTATTTTAACGGCAGTTGGCATTGAACACTGCTTGTACGACCCTCCGCTACAGCAAGCGTTAGCCGGTACTGGTAAAACGAAGCATAACGGGCAGTCATTTGTAGATTTAGCACAAATAGCACAGTGCGACGTTATTTCGCTTCACGTGCCTTTTATTAAAGGCGGCGATTATCCCACCTATCAGATGATCGACAAGACATTTCTGGAAGGATTAACGTCAAACCAACTGCTTATCAATGCATGCCGAGGCGAGGTTATCGATGAAGCAGCACTGCTTAGCGTACTTCAAGGGGAAAAATCGCCAACGGTAGTACTCGATGTATTCGATAATGAACCTGCCATAAACACAGCACTATTTGATTATGTTTGGTTTGTTACGCCACATATTGCGGGTCATTCTGTAGAAGGCAAAGTTCGCGGTACGCAAATGATTTACGAACAAATTTGTGAGGTAGTGGGTACAGCACCAAACAAAGCGCTTAGCGACTTTTTAGAGAAGACCAACCCGATCAAAGCTGCGTTAAATTCGCCCGAGGCAACGCGGTTGTCGGTTGATGATCTCATTGCCGTATTCCACAATGTGTATGACGTTGCCATAGACGATGAGATAACGCGAAACGCATTTGCGTTAACGTCGGGCCATGATGAAACGCCAGACGCACACATTGCGAATACGTTCTCGGCACTGCGCAAGCAATACAGAGTGCGTCGCGAGTGCAGCGCCTATGCGTTACACTTGCCACAGAACACCAGTAAGCAAATTCAAAACACATTCACCGAGCTTGGCTTTCAGGTAAGCTTGGTTTAGTTATATATAAATTAGGAGCATAAAGCATTATGTCGCAAGCGTTTGACGTCGCGGTACTTGGCGCCACAGGTTTAGTGGGCCAAACCATGATTGAACTATTAGAAGAGCGAGACTTTCCGGTAAACCGTTTGTATCCGCTTGCCAGTAAACGTTCAGCTGGTAGTACCGTATCGTTTAAAGGCGAAGACATTGAAGTGTTAGATGCTGATGACTTCGATTGGTCATTAGTGCAGTTCGGCTTTTTCTCAGCGGGTGGCAGTATTTCTGCAAAATTTGCCCCGCTAGCCGCAGAGGAAGGCTGTATCGTTATCGACAATACTTCAGAGTTTCGTTACGAGCCAGATATCCCTCTTGTAGTGCCAGAAGTTAACGCGCATGCACTGGCAGAATTTCGCAATAGAAACATTATTGCCAACCCTAACTGCTCGACCATTCAAATGATGGTTGCGTTAAAGCCTATTCAAGATGCTGTAGGTATCGACCGCATTAACGTCTGTACCTATCAATCAGTATCGGGTGCTGGCAAAGAAGCAATGGAAGAACTGGCTAAACAAACCGCTGGCTTGCTAAACGCTCGAGAAGTTAAAAATGAAGCGTTCAGCCGTCAGATTGCGTTTAACGTTATCCCTCAAATCGATGTCTTCCAAGACAACGACTACACCAAAGAAGAAATGAAAATGGTGTGGGAAACGCAGAAGATAATGGGCGATCAAAGTATTTTGGTGAACGCGACAGCGGTACGTGTACCCGTGTTTTATGGGCACGCTGAGGCAATCCATTTAGAAACTAGCTCACCCATTGATGCGCAGCATGTCAAAGAGCTATTAGCTGATGCTCCCGGCGTTACTGTTTATGACGGAAACGAGCAGTTTCCTACTCAGGTAAGCAGCGCGAGCGGCAATGATATCGTGCACGTTGGAAGAATTCGCAACGATATTAGCCATCCATGTGGTTTAAACCTATGGGTTGTTTCTGACAACATCCGTAAAGGCGCAGCGACAAACAGCATTCAAATCGCAGAGACCTTGATTCGCGACTATCTATAGTTAGTAAAAGCGGTTAATTTTTTAGCCGCTTGTTCGGCTAAGCACAGGAAAAGGTAAATATTTTTCTGTGCTTGCCGATACGCAATGAAAGGGATGTTATTGAAGTAACATAGACGGTTAACTTAAGGGGCATAGTAAGGCAATACTGTCGTCAAACTAGATCACCCTTGATAACTGGTTTATAGTTTGTAAAGTTAGGAACAAAACAACGTTAAAAAACAATAGACAGTCAGACACTTAGGCAAAGTGTAAGAACACTTAAAAGCGCAAAAAAATCTTACCGCCAAGGTCATAACAACTGTTAAACGCCAACTTGATGAGAAACACGACAAGGTGGCTTCAGAATAAAAATAAAAGCCAATATTTTCTTCAGTACTGATTGGCTAAAAAATCCGCCCACAGGTCACGGGTGGTAAAGACGCTTGAGGGCATATAGGACTGCTATGAAATTGCATTTGACGGGCTTACTTTTACTCACACTATGTTTGTCTGGCCCTATTATTACTGTAGATGCACAGGAACGTGTTACCTTTCTAAAAGGTCCTAAGGACGCTACCGACCAATTTTCAGGGTTGGAATATGGCCCTATAGATGCCAACGACACTCTGTGGCGAATTGCCGAGCGTTACCGCCAGAATAATAACCTGAGTGTTTATCAGGTGATGGCTGCCATTTATGAACTTAACCCCAACGCTTTTGAAAACGGCAATTTAAACCTATTGGTTGATGGTGCTGTTTTGAAGCTGCCATCAGAACGCTACATAGCTCGTATTGATAAGCAAAAAGCCCAAATGCGCGCTGAACAGGACGATAGGGCATTTGCAGAAATGCTTAACCAGCCTGGCAGCAGTGTCAAAAACATTAAACCGGCGTCTCCTTTAGTTAATCAGCAAGACCTTACCCAAACACAAACTGACATTGAGCAGAAGATAACCCGTTTAGATGCAGAGCAAACACGTCAATTCGATGAGTTGCGTATGCAATTTGCTGCTTCATTGGAAAACGTAGAAGCCATTCTTAACGAAAACAGACGGCTGTACGAGCGCGTTGAAGCAGTGAATGGGGAGCTAGAATCACTACGAGGGCAAGTTGAAGGCGACGTAAAATCACAGCTTGATATGCAGGTAGCGCTGCAGCAAGAGTTGCTGGATATGATTAAGGCCGAGCAAGCACAGCGCGAAGCAGAGAAGCAGTCATCTTTTCTTTCAGCACTAACTAGCCCAATTAGTTTAATAACCGGTTCGGCGCTGCTCTCGCTATTGCTCGTGGGTGGCTTAATCATGTGGCTATTGAAACGCAATAGCAAACCGGAAGAAGAACCTTCGCCCGGCCCTACGATTACTTCCGAAAGTGATGATGTACCTGTGCCTGACGCGGATATCGGCGATCTTTCAAGTGCTCTTGCGCCAGATTTAGACGATAACGCAGAGTTGTCAGACGATGATTTATTTAACGACGATGATTTACTTGATGACGTACTGACATCTGATTTAGAGGAAAGCTTGGATGACGAACTTGAAACGTTTGCAGACCTTGAAGACGACATGTTGGTGCCAGATGATGGCGGCGACGATCTATTTGAGGCCGGTGACGACGAGTTAGACCAAAGTGAGTTAGACAGCCTGTTCGATGACGATGACTTATCAGATAAAGTCTTAAATGATAACGATGATGATGACCTAGAAGGTTTCGACTTATCAGGCGATGACGATGTTTTCGAAGAGAGCGGCGACGACAGTAGCGAGCAGGAATCAAGCGAATCTGACGATGAATTAGCAAGCGATGACGTTGAAGACTTCGATATCGATGACTTACTCGACGATGTGCAGAGCCAAGAAGCGAATGAGCCAGATACCGACGAACTGGCGGATGTCGATGATATAGACCCTGATGAGATTTTAAATGAGGTCAATGAAGCATCTGAATCAGGTAACGTTGATGAAGATGATATTGACGCGTTACTAGCAAGCTCTGTGGAAGAGGTTGAAAACGACGTTGATGATAAAGAAGAAAGCGAAAGCCTAACCTCGCTTCCGAGTGTGGAAGATGAGGATGATAAGCCCGAGATAAGTATTGACGACTTGCTAGAAGAGCATGGCGTTGACGCGGGGCTTACCGATGAATTAGATAGCAATGATGACCTCATTAACGAGGATATGCTGAGTAAGCTTGATGACGAGATTAATCAGCAGAACAAAGAAATAGACAAAATAACCGACGATTTGCTTAATGAAATTGAGCAGATAGAGATGATGGGCGGTCTCGGTGACGATGATGAAGATGACGATTTTGATGAAGAAATAACGACAACGCCTCCTTCGCCGCAGTCTATTCAAAGTCTTGACGCTATCACTGATGATTTAGATGAATTTGATAGCGATGAGATAATTGATAGTGACGAGATAGAGTTGGATGCTGATTTTAGCGACCCACTATCCGACGATCTTATTGCAGAGCTACAGGCCGAGGATGAAGCTGCTGAACCGGATGGTGAAGAGCCTTTAGCGGAAAAACAGCCTTTAGCGGAAAAACAGCCTTCAGCGGAAAAACAGCCTCTTACGTCTGACGCCCCGTCAGAAGAAAGCGCCCCTTCGGATGTGTCGGAACCAATGTCTGAAAGCGATGATGGTGAATTCGAAGACCCATTTACCGATGAATTACTTGCTGAACTTGAAGCTGAATTAGAAGAAGAGCCTGAGGTTAGTCCTGAGTCTGATGACGAAAGTATAGACATTTCAGACGGTGTAGATACGGACAATGCCGAAAGTACCGAAAGTGAAGACAATGAAGGCAGCGAAGATAATGAAGCAGACTTTAGCGACCCATTAACTGACGAACTACTCGCGGAACTGGAAGCGGAAGAGTCGAAAAGTAGCGAAGATGTAGACCTACTAACCGACGAATTATTGGCGGAACTCGAATCAGACGCAGTACAGGACAGCGACGAAGCCGCAGGTGATGAAGTAGAGCTAGAGCCTGCGCTCGAAGAAGACGAATCAGCAGGCGAGGCCGCAGATGAAGCAGCAGAGTTAGAGCCTGCGCTCGAAGAAGACGAATCAGCAGGCGAGGCCGCAGATGAAGAAGCAGAGTTAGAGCCAGCGCTCGAAGAAGACGAATCAGCAGGCGGAGTCGCAGGTGATGAAGTAGAGCTAGAGCCAATGCTCGAAGAAGACGAATCAGCAGGCGAGGCCGCAGATGAAGAAGCAGAGTTAGAGCCAGCGCAGGAACAAGGTGAAACATCTGGCGATCCACTAGATGATGCTATTGAAGCGTTTGAAAGAGAAATGATGGATGATATTCCATCGTTTAGTCAGATGGATACTGATGCTGTTGACGAAGAAGATACTAGCTCAGCGCAAGAGAGTACCTCACAACAAGATACGCCTATCGAAGATGAGCCGTCTTCCGATAAGGATGAATATGACGATAGTTTGTTAGATGCGGCGTTTGATGACATAGACAGTTTTGAACTTGAACAGGAAGTTGATGGTGTTGTTGACGATGAAGCGCCACAATCAGAAGAAAGTGTCGAAGATGATGCGCTTTCAATAGATGAAGAAACTCCTGCTGCTGCAAGTTCAGACGAAGAAAACCCAATTGATGAAAATAGCGTTCAGGATAGTAAACAAAGCGAGTTTAACGAGCTTGACGATGTACCAGGCCTTGATGATTGGTTAACTGGTTCAGACGATGACGATTCGGTGGACGACAATGAAATACTGGACGATTTAGATAGCGCAGAGTTTGATGAATTACTTCAAAGTCTTGAGTCGGACGGTTTAGCTGAACCTGCTGATATTGATGATGAAGATGAATCCACGGATTCTGAGCCAAAGCAAGATAACGAGGCTGAAGATACCTTCGAGCTTGAGCAAGATGATGAGGCCGAAGATACCTTCGCGCTAGAGCAAGATGACGAAGCCGAAGACACCTTCGGGCTAGAGCAAGATAACGAGGCTGAAGATACCTTTGAGCTTGAGCAAGATGATGAGGCCGAAGATACCTTCGCGCTAGAGCAAGATGACGAAGCCGAAGACACCTTCGAGCTTGAGAACGACACAGACGAGTTAGATGATCTTGCTATTCCAGATGACGTTGATTTAGATATCGCCACGCCATCTGAGGTCGAGCCCGATGGGCCGCTGTCAGAAGAAGCACAAAGCTCTGAAACGCAAGAGAACGACCTGAAGCTTGATAACCCTGACTTAGACCTAGCGGCATTATTAAGTGACGGAGAAAGTGAAGGTGATTCGCAAACGCCACCTGAAGATTTTCTAGACGTAGAATCGTTAATGGATGACGGTGATGATGGAAATACAATAGACCCAGACAGCCAAATGCTAGACCTTGACGTGAGTTTATCTGATTTCACAGGCGTATCTGATGAGGATACTGTTATTGATATTGATAAAGACGCAGGTCAGAACGCTAACCTTGATTTGGCGCGAGCTTATATAGAAATGGAAGATGTGGAAGCGGCAAAAGAGTTACTTGACGAAGTAATAAAAGAGGGTAGTGAAGAGCAAAAGCAGGAAGCGGAGTCCATACTGGCTAAAATCGTATAGCGGACAATAGTTTTTAAAAAATTAATGAATATCGGCCTGTTTACTTTTACGGTATACCGGTCTTTTTATATGGGGCTTTTAGGTAGTCACGTCGTTGCAAGTTGCTAATGAGATGACTACACTTAGCGCCTTTTTAGCGAAGGGGTAACACAGACATGGGGCGAATTGCCTTAGGGATTGAATACGATGGGGCTGCTGTTTACGGTTGGCAACGCCAGCGGGAGGTACCCAGTGTTCAAGAGCATCTTGAGAAAGCATTATCAACGGTGGCCAATGAGCCTATTGAGGTGCAATGCGCTGGACGCACTGATGCAGGTGTTCACGCCACTGGCCAAGTTGTTCACTTTAACTGTGACGCACCACGGTCAGAGCGTGCATGGACGTTAGGTGTAAATGCTAATTTACCAAACTCTGTTGCCGTTACATGGGCAAAAAATGTGGCTGATGATTTCCACGCACGTTTTTCAGCTACCCATCGCCGCTATCGCTATGTTATCCACAACGCCAAAATGCGCCCCGCCATACTCAGTTCGGGCGTTACCCACATTCATCGCGAATTAGACGAAAAAAAAATGCACCTTGCTGCTCAAGCACTATTGGGTGAGCAGGATTTTACGTCGTTTCGCGCCGCGCTATGCCAAAGTAAAACGCCGTTTCGCAACGTTACCAATGTAGGCGTGTACCGCCAAGGTCGCTATGTGATTATAGATATCCGTGCCAATGCTTTCCTGCATCACATGGTTCGCAATATCACTGGCGCGCTTGTTGAAATTGGGGCAGGGGAGCAAGATGTAAACTGGATTGCTCACCTGTTAAGTTTAAAAGATAGAAGCAAATCTGCAGCCACGGCGAAGCCAAACGGTTTGTACCTGGTAGACGTAACTTACCCTGAAGAGCATAACCTGCCTAAAGGGCCTTTGGGGCCGCTGTTTCTGCCAGATTGCACATAGCACCGTCGACGTATACAAGGAAGTCGTGTGACCACGTTTCAATTATTATCAAGAATTTTTGGTTTATTACTGTGTTTAACGGCATTAGAGTGTGGTGCCGATATAAAAGATAAAATCTCTAGCGTACGCTTCGCGGTTAACACACCAGGCGCTGCCCCTTATTTATATTATGATGAGAATTCAAAACGCTATGAAGGCATAGTCGTCGATTTTTTTAACTCGGATGAGCTAGCGAATCAGTTTCGTATCGTTTATTTAGACTCGAATCGTGCTAGAAGCGAAGATTTATTAAAGTCATCATCGATAGATTTGTTTTTATCTTCTGAAAGTTGGATAAGTAAACCGAACGACTTTCTGTTTAGCGAAGAGTTGATAAAGCATGACAGCTATATCTACTCAACTTCAAATTTTGAAGGGCCATTTGTACCTGAGGAAAACTTATCTTCTAGTATTTGTACTAGATACGGCTTTACTTATCCCGTTTTACAGCAGTACTTTGAGAGAAAAGAAGTCAATATTCAGAGGGTTGACTCAAGTAGCCAATTTACAATGGCTATGATGATGTCGAAAGGGCGCTGTGACTTTGCGATAATGAATGAGCATAATGCGCGTGCTGTTATGTTTAACAAGACGTTTTGCTCTTCGGAATTCTATCAGTCACCTAACGTTGTTAGTCGGGCTCATTTAGTGTTTGTTATTCGTTCTGATTCAAACTCTCTCAAAAATAAAATAGATAGCGCACTGAAGCATTTTGTCGAAAGCGGACAAAGGCAACTATCGCTAGAACGTCATTCAGGGGTTAATCAGTTTCCAAAAGTTAAATGTCACGGTGCTCGGTGAAACCAGCATTCTATGAATCTCGCAAGTGATAATTTAAGTAAAAGCTAACAGCGGTTAGCATTACTTATGTCGACTGCTAACTTCTAAGACCAGTTTTGTTTTTTCCATTTCGTTGTATTGTGGTCTAATAGCGCGCTATATTAGGTAGCTGTTCTATTGTGTTACGCATTTTTTCTTTGTAATACAGTATGAAACTTAAAAATTTAATGTGTTGTTGACCACAAGTATGAACAAATATTAATCGTCACGGTCGGCAAACAAAAACAAAGGATTCAATTTCCATGAGCTGGATTCAAAAAATTCTTCCTCGCACGCAAACATCGCACAAAGGTAATGTACCTGAGGGTATTTGGACAAAATGTGGTTCGTGCCAAGCTGTGCTGTATAAAAGCGAACTGGAAAAACTTCAGGAAGTTTGCCCTAAGTGTGATCACCACATGCGAATTACAGCACGCCGCCGCATTGATGCGTTCCTAGACGACGGCGATCGCGTAGAACTCGGTGCCGAGCACGAACCTCAAGACGTACTCAAATTTAAAGACTCAAAGCGCTACAAAGACCGTATAGTAGCTGCGCAAAAATCCACTAACGAGAAAGACGCACTAGTGGTCATGCAGGGTAAGCTTAAAGGCATGCCAGTTGTAGTTGCCTGCTTCGAGTTCGCCTTTATGGGTGGGTCAATGGCCTCGGTTGTCGGTGCGCGTTTTGTTGCCGCAGTAAATGCGTGTTTAGAAAACGACATGCCGCTTATTTGTTTTAGTGCAAGTGGTGGCGCGCGTATGCAAGAAGCCCTCATGTCACTAATGCAAATGGCAAAAACTTCAGCAGCCTTGGCCAAAATGAGTAAAAAAGGTCTGCCTTACATCTCAGTTTTAACAGACCCTACAATGGGTGGTGTTTCTGCAAGCTTAGCTATGCTTGGTGATATCAACGTGGCAGAGCCAAAAGCGCTTATTGGTTTTGCTGGCCCTCGCGTAATTGAACAAACGGTAAGAGAAAAACTGCCTGAAGGTTTCCAGCGCAGTGAATTCCTTGTTGAGAAGGGCGCAATTGATATGATTGTTGACCGCAGAGATATGCGTGATAGATTACACAGCCTGTTGGTTAAGTTGCATTATAAGAATTAGTGAATAACGAAAACAATCTAAAAGCTGGCTCGGCGCCAAACGCAAACGAGGGCACATTGTCTTCAAATACGCAAAAAAGCCTGGGCCAGTGGTTATCCTACCTCGAATCTATTCATCCTAGTGCCATTGATATGGGGCTAGACAGAGTTAAAGCTGTAGCGCAGTCTATGGCGCTTTCTTTATCGCAATCGCTTGTTATTACGGTAGCTGGTACTAACGGTAAAGGCACCACGTGTCGTTTGCTCGAGCAAGCTATGCTGTCGCAAGGAAAAAGTGTTGCGGTATACAGTTCGCCTCATTTAACCGATTATCGAGAACGGGTTCGTTATAATGGTGAGTTACCGCCAGCGAATGAGTTCGTTAAAGCTTTCGAGTTTGTTGAAAAGTCGCGAAAGGAAACGGAAGGCGACCCCATCACCTTAACCTATTTTGAATTCGGCACCTTAGCGGCAATGAAAATGATGCAGTCGTGGGAAGTGGATGTGGTTATTCTAGAAGTAGGACTTGGCGGGCGACTCGATGCAACCAACATTATCCACCCAGATCTGGCCATCATCACTACTATCGACCTTGACCATCAAGATTGGCTAGGCAATACCCGTGAAAAGATTGCCCGAGAAAAAGCAGGCATTATGCGTAAAAACGGTAATGCGGTGGTGGGCGATTTATTCCCGCCATCTTCGCTTTACGATGTGGTAAACGAGCTACAGGCGAATGTGCGCTGGGCAACACAAGACTTCGTTACTGTAGTAGCAAGTGATTATAGCGAGTGGAGCTGGAAAGGAAAAAACAGCAGCTATGCATCGTTACCTTATCCAAAGATCCCACTTCAAAATGCAAGTACTGCGCTTGCCGCATTAGAATTCCTAGAGTTATTGCCTGAAGAGCAAGTGGTTCGAGATATTATTAAAAACACCACTATGCCAGGGCGACAGGAAACCATTAGCGAGTCGCCATTAGTGGTTGTAGATGTGGCGCATAATCCACAAGCAACGTCTGAGATGCAAAACTGGCTAAACCGATACGATGTAAGCAAGATGCGTATTGTGGTAGGCATGCTTAAAGATAAGTCTATAGCGGAAACATTGGCCCCTTTAGCAGCGCTGAATGCTGATTGGTATGTAGCATCCACAAGTGGCCCGAGAGGGTGTGAGGCAGAAGTACTTGAAAATGCACTTGTTAATGCCGGCACAACCATAGAGAATATAGATACGTTTCAAACCGTGGCCTCGGCATATCAACGCGCGCTTGCAGATTATCAAACCGGTGAACTTATTCTCGTTTTTGGTTCTTTTGTTACCGTAGCAGACGTGCTTGCTGAGCAAAGCTAACACGGTCTTAGTAGAGTAAAAATACGTGTATTCAAGCAGGAGAGCACAGTGACATCGGCATTAAAGAATAGACTGGTAGGAACGATTATCGTCGTTGCTTTAGCGGTCATTTTTTTACCAGACTTTCTTGATGGCAAAAAGCAAACTAACAGAGAACCTTTCGCCTCTGTCCCTGCTAACCCTCCCAAGAAACCAATTGTAGATCCTGAACCTTTTCCTTCTGAGCGGGTGGCAAAAGCGGCGGTTCCTGCTGTAAAACTAGAAGACGAAAAGGCGATTGACGATGAGCCCGCACAGGCTCAGTTGTCTGAAAGCTCGAAGGCAAACGTAACGAAATCGCCACAAACGAAAGTTATTGAAGAAGATAAGCTTGCTAGTCAAACCGTTGTCGATACGAAAAGTGCTACGGCCGACGACGATGCGGGTTGGGTAATTCAACTTGGAAGTTTCCGCCACGAAAAAAATGTTAAGGCGCTACTAGCTAAGCTGGAAAAAGCAGGCTATCGCGCGTTTAGCCGTAAAATCCAAACAAACTCGGGGCCACTTAATAAGGTTTTTGTTGGCCCTGACCTAGATAAAAAGAAGCTTGAATCAGCGTTGCCACATTTAAAAGAACTCACGAGTCTTAAAGGTAAAGTCACCACGTTTAAAGTGGAGTAGCTCCTTAGCTTTAGTGTGACGATTAGCATTACAGACTAGTAATATTTCTATCTTCTGTTAGAATGCGCGCCATCTCGCCAAAGGCTCGTTGCTTCACAACTGACAGCAACATCAACGCAATAAAGAGACGATGAACTGGGTAGACTTTTCCATACTGGGTATCATTGCGGTATCTACCTTAATAAGCCTTATTAGAGGGTTTGTTAAAGAAGCCATCTCATTAGTGGTATGGTTTGCTGCACTCTTTATTTCAAGCAATTTCTACGCTGACCTCGCGGTGTACTTCACGGCCATTGACGATCCCTATCTAAAAAATGGCGCTGCCATTGCCGCGCTATTTGTCGCAACGCTCATTTTGGGCGGTATGATCAATTATGTAATTAGCCAGCTTGTACTGGCCACCGGGCTGTCTGGTACAGACAGAGCCTTAGGTATAGTTTTTGGCGCATTGCGTGGCGTGCTTATTGTTAGCGCATTGCTCTTTTTCATGGATACCTTTACTAGTGCAGCCACTGCAGCGTGGTGGCAAGCGTCGGTACTCATCCCAGAGTTTGGTGTCATTATTGAGTGGTTTTTCAGTTATGTGAAAGACTCCTCCAGTTTTTTAAATCCCGCTTGAAATAGGTAACGCACATGTGTGGTATAGTCGGAATAGTTGGTAAAACGCCCGTAGCTCAGTCACTGTACGACGGTCTAACGGTTATTCAGCACCGTGGACAGGATGCCGCAGGCATAATGACTATCGACCAAAATATGTTTAATTTGCGTAAGGCAAATGGCTTGGTTCGGGATGTTTTTCATACGCGTCATATGAAAAGGCTATCGGGCAATATGGGAATTGGTCATGTACGCTACCCAACTGCCGGTACATCAAGTTCAGCTGAAGCCCAGCCGTTTTATGTGAACTCGCCGTTTGGTATTGCCTTTGCGCATAACGGTAACCTTACTAACGCCCATGAGCTTCAAGAAGAAGTTTTCCGCATTGCTCGTCGCCATATCAATACCACCTCAGATTCAGAGCTTCTACTAAACATTCTTGCTCATGAGCTTCAGCAGGTAGCGGGTTTAAGCGTAAGTGCTGAACACATATTTGAAGTGGTAACTAAAGTTCACAAGAAAATACGTGGTGCCTATGCCGTAGTGGCTGCCATTATTGGTCAAGGTATTGTGGCGTTTCGCGACCCGCACGGTATTCGCCCATTAGCGCTGGGCAAGCGTATGAGCGAACTGGGTGAAGAATGGATGGTCGCCTCTGAAAGCGTTGCACTTGATGCGGTAGGCTTTCAGTTTGTACGTGACGTTATGCCGGGTGAAGCGGTATTTATTACCGAAGAAGGTCAGCTACACACCAGACAGTGTGCTGAAAACCCAGTCACTTCACCTTGTATCTTTGAGTTTGTTTACTTTGCACGTCCAGATAGCTTTATTGACGGTATCTCAGTTTATGCGTCACGTGTAAACATGGGTCGTAAACTTGGTGAGAAAATAAAACGTGAGTGGGCTGACCTCGATATCGACGTGGTTATTCCTATTCCTGAAACATCCATGGACGTCGCGCTTCAAATTGCGAATACACTAGAGCTGCCGTATCGCCAAGGCTTTGTTAAAAACCGCTATATAGGGCGTACATTTATTATGCCTGGCCAAACCATGCGTAAGAAATCAGTACGCCGTAAGCTCAACGCCATTTCATCTGAATTTAAAGGCAAAAGCGTATTACTTGTCGATGACTCTATCGTTCGTGGCACAACATCAGGGCAAATTATTGAAATGGCCCGAGAGTCTGGCGCGAAGAAAGTGTACTTCGCATCAGCTGCACCAGAAATTCGCTTCCCGAACGTATACGGTATCGATATGCCTTCGGCTAACGAACTTATTGCCTACGGCCGTGAAATCGATCAAATTGCCGAGCTTATTCAGGCGGATGGGCTCATTTTCCAAGACATTTCTGACTTGGTTGAAGCAGTTCGTGAAGAAAACGAATCAATACAACGATTTGAAACGTCTGTTTTTGATGGCAACTACATCACTGCCGACATTGACCAAGAGTACCTTGAGCGCATCGACATGTCGCGCGGGGAGCAGTCGCGAAATGCGCCTGTTGTTCAGGCTGAGCTAAGTAATCTTGATGTACACAACATTGACGCAGCAGACTAATTACAGTTGATATGCCTAATAAAGAAAAGCCGCTTTAAGAAGCGGCTTTTTTACAGGTATTAGTGAACAAATACTGGCCCGCCAGTTACGCCCCACAGCAGAACTGACCCTGTCATAAGAATAACAAGCAGCACTAAACCACAAGTTACCACCGAGCTTGAATAAATAAACCCTTTGTCTTCTGGCATGTGCATTAAAATGGGAACGCCTGAATACAGTAGGTACACCGAATAGCTGATGCCTACTAATAACGCTGTCATCACAACCCATAGCTCGGGGTAAAGACCGGCAAAACCCACCATGAAAAGTGGCGTTGCGGTATACGCGGCAAGCTCTAAAGATTGGGTATAAGTTGGCGTAGCGTCAAATGCTTTCGCTAACTCATGAATGAGGACGGCTAGGGCGACTACACCGCCAATTAAGCCGAAGTACATGCCTATACCCATCATAATAGCGGTATTTTCGCTTAGTCTTATTACGTCGCCAGCTCCAATGCTCCAACCGGAGTGAGCACTTGAATAGTAAGCAACGAGTGAAGGAATGAGCGCTATAAAAGCAATATGGGTAAGCGCGTAGAAATAGGTTTCGTGCTTGGTATCAATGGTTTGCCACTCTTCTCTGGGATGAGTGTAAATACCAATTAAATGATTCAAAATCATAAAGTCCTGCCTTGTTCACCAACGTTATTTTAAGAATATTGTTGTGAGGCAGTGAAACACACGAATAAGCCGTAAATTCGAATACTCACGGACACAGCGCAAAGCGCTAAAAAACTGCCATTAACAATACATTTACAAATGGAGTGTGCAGCAGAAACGCAAAGCCGTCAATATAAATTGGTTGATTTATGAACGAGGCAAGCCTGTTAAGTAAAGTCTGGTGCACCTGAATGGAAGCGCAGTTCATTATCGTCACTTTCAATCAATGATTTTTCTACGCTGCCAAAGTGGTTAATGCGCTCGCTGATGTCGGTTTTAGATATCTGACTGGCTAAGGTTAAATAATCTTCGAAATGGCGTGCCTCTGAGCGCAGCAGTGACACATAAAACTTACCTAAGTCTTCGGAAACATGCGGGGCTAGCTTGGCAAAACGCTCGCATGAGCGCGCTTCGATATAGGCACCACAAATGAGCTTGTCGACAAGTTTTTCTGGTTCGTAAGTGCGTACGTGACGGAGTAAGCCGTTGGCATAACGGCTAGATGTCACCGATTTATATTCGAAACCTAGCTCGTGCATAATTTCTAGCACTTGATAAAAATGATGTAGCTCTTCTTTTATCAGCATTACCATTTTATCGAGCATGTCTTTTTTGAACGGGTCTAGGCCTTCTACATTGAACACACTTTTTGAAAGGTGCTTAGTGTTTAGGGATTGCCAATCGCCTTCATGGCGATACGTGAAATCTTCATAAGGCTTAAGCCACCCCAGTAGTACTTTACTGGTTTCCTCGTCGGCCACATAGCGGCGTAGCAGGTACATGGCCGATTGTGCCGCTTTAAGCTCACAAATTAAGTGATCAGTAAGAATAACCCGTAAGTTTTCTTCTTTTTGCGCTTCATTTATCCACGACTGCGGGGTCTCGCAATGTAAAAACGCATTGACGGGTGAAAGAAGAGACGTTACTTCAGAAGGAGAAATTACAGACATGTGGGAGCTCGGTTTAAAGTGCTACAGATTTTCAGATACTTATGAATTTGGCATACTGCCGTGATTCGTTTCGGCAAACCTATGTTCAAGGCGTCTGAATGAATGCTAATTTTACTTGATACCCACAAGCCCTTACAACTTAAAATCGAGGCCTTTAAATTACAAAATGAATTATCTTGCCCATCTCTTTCTTGCTCGCCCCACTGCCGACTCTCATTTTGGTAACTTGTTGGGAGATTTTAGAAGGGGCGTTGATATCAACACGTTTGGAAATGCAGTACGGCTAGGCCTTAAAAATCACTACGAAGTTGATAGATTTACCGATAGGCACGAAACCGTACTAGCGGCGAAAACATTATTTCATAAAAGTCGCAGGCGTTTTGCGCCTGTAGCACTGGATATCTATTTCGATCATTTACTTATCAAACACTGGGCTACATTTACACCACAAGGTTTTGATGATTTTCGGGAGCAAAGTTTTGCATTATTAGAAAAGCGCCTACCTAGTATGCCAAGAACGATGCAGGTGAGCATAGGGCACATGATCACTCACGATTGGTTTGAGGATTACGCGAGAGAAGATGGGATTGCGAAAGCTATCTCAGTAGTGGCTAAACGCATTCGCTTTGCCAATACATTTCATAAAAGCGTTGACGACATCAGTGATCATCAAGAAGAGATAGAGCAGCTGTTTTTAGCATTTTTTCCAGAGCTCATTGCGCATATTGAAAATGAGGGGCCAGAAAATAAATCTGCGCCTCGATTTAAGTAGGTAAGCTAGATTACGAAGAGTATCGACGAAATTCGGCGATTTATCGTTGATTACAAAGCTGTATTATTAACCGCTATATAGTGTTATCAGCAGATGATACCTCAAAGCTTGCAAACTGAGGCATACATCTACGATTACTTAACTAAAAGTACACAATAAAAGACAGATAAAAAATAATGATGAAAATATATCCCTCAACGCTATCTGCATCACACCATAAAGGTGCCAAGTCAGGCAAAGCCGTTTCATGGTTTACTGCTACTCTTCTCGTTTTTGCGAGTTTAACTGGTGTTGCTACCGCGAAAGATGAAGGCCCCGTAACGCATGCTCGTTCAGTTGAAATAGACAGTAGCGTGGTAACTGAGCATGAAACAAAAATTTTGGGTAAGCGCGTGAAATACAGCGCTACCACAGGTACGCAACCGGTTTGGAACACAAAAGACGAAGCGGTTGCGACCTTGTTTTATACTTACTATCAGCGAACTGACGTAAAAGAGAATACCGAGCGCCCGCTTATCATTTCATTTAACGGTGGCCCGGGTTCCGCCTCTGTGTGGATGCATGTCGCGTATACCGGCCCGCGTATTCTCAATATCGATGATGAAGGCTACCCGGTTCAGCCTTATGGCATTCAAACCAACCCATATTCGATTTTAGACGTGGCTGATATTGTATTTGTTAACCCGGTAAACACGGGTTATAGCCGTGTGCTTCCTAAAGCAGACGGTTCAATGCCATCGCAAGATGAGCAACAAAAAATGTTCTTTGGGGTAAATGCAGATATTAGCTATTTAGCAGATTGGGTGAATACCTTTGTAACACGCAACAATCGCTGGCGCTCCCCGAAATACCTTATCGGTGAAAGCTACGGTACAACTCGGGTTTCGGGTCTTGCATTAGAGCTTCAAAACCGACAGTGGATGTATCTAAACGGTGTCGTGTTGGTATCGCCAACCGATATAGGTATTGAGCGTAACGGCCCAGTAAAAGCCGCCAACCGACTACCTTATTTTGCCGCAGCAGCCTGGTATCACAATAAGCTAGACCCAGAGCTACAAAATAAAGACTTAACTGAACTCTTACCCGAAGTCGAAGATTTCACTATCAACACGCTTATTCCGGCGCTGGCTAAAGGTGGGTTTATCGGCGATAAAGAAAAGCATGAGGTGCTAAAACAAATGGCGCGCTATTCTGGTTTAAGTGAGGCGTCTATTGCTCAAAATAACCTAGATGTAAGCACCGCTTTTTTCTGGAAAGATTTATTACGAGATGAAGGGAAGACCTTAGGCAGATTGGATAGCCGTTATTTGGGTATAGACGCGAAGCAAAGTGGTGACCGCCCTGATTACTGGGCAGAGCTAACGTCATGGCTGCATTCCTTCACACCTGCTATTAACTACTACCTGCGCGAGGAGTTAAACTATAAAACCGACATGAAATACAACATGTTCGGAAACGTGCATCCGTGGGATAGAAGTAACAACCAAACGGGGCAGAATTTGCGATTGGCGATGGCGCAAAATCCCTATTTAAATGTAATGATTCAAGCAGGTTATTACGATGGTGCAACGAATTACTTCGATGCTAAATATACCATGTGGCAACTCGATCAAAGTGGCACCTTAAAAGACCGTTTAAGCTTTAAAGGATATCGCAGCGGGCACATGATGTACCTGCGTCGCGATGACTTGAAACAGTCTAACCAAGATTTACGTGAATTCATTAAAGCAAGCACGCCGAGCAAAGGTGAACCTGCTGAATACAAGCGATAGTACAACTAAAAGGCAGGACAAGGATGTCAGTTTCTTTTACATATGATTTGCTTTATAAATTTAAGTTGCTTTATCTTGTTGATTTTTAATGGGTAAATTCTTTGGTCTGGATTTTGCTAACGTTTTGCTGACATATAAGAAATTTAATTAACAACAATTACAAGGACGTACCCGTGAGTAAACCTTCGCGTTTTAAACTATCTCTGCTTGCAAGTGCTGCCCTAGCATTTTCTATCTCAAGTACCACTGCCAATGCTTCTGTACTCCTCTCCGGTTGGGATGGCTCAACTGACAGCGGGGTTGGCTTTTTGGCGATGGAAAGCAATGATGATGACTCCTCTGGCCCTGTAGTTTTCGACTCATACGAAGCTTTGGCGTTCAATAGTGGTTTAAATTTTTTTGGAACGACCTACGATAGGTTTTTCATCAACAATAACGGCAACATTACCTTCAATGGTCCTGTAGGTACATTTACGCCTAACCCTTTTCCTAACAGCAATCAGCCTATGATTGCGCCATTTTGGGGGGATGTAGATACACGCTGCGCAGAATGTGGTGATGTATTTATTGGCTCTCCCAATGAAGATACCCTGGTAGTAACGTGGAATGACGTTGGTTACTACAATGAAAATAGTGATCCGACCAACACGTTTCAATTAGTATTAATTGATAGGGAAGATACAGGGGCGGGTAACTTCGACGTTGAATTCAGATATGAAGATATCGGTTGGACGACGGGAGACGTGTCTAGTGGTATTCCTGCTCAGGCTGGATATGACGCCGGCGATGGGGAAAACTTTTTTACCGTACCTGGTTCTCGAACTTCCGCCATTGCAGATATAGACGAAAGTAACAGCAATACGGGTACGCCGGGTATCTGGAAATTTGCTATTCGCGACGGCGTGCTACCGGGTGATAATCCGGAAAATCCTATTCTGCCAATTGTTAATCCAGAATCACCAACAGACTATGAATTTGAATTCTCTATCGATGATCCAGACGAACTTGTTTTTATCGATCCGGATGTAGCAGTAGGTTATGACTATATTGTAAATAGTGGCCCAGATATCGCTTCGGTTCTTTTGCCAGAAGGTTATGATGACAACCTGTTTGACCTATTCCTTTGGGATGATGGCCTTATGGATTGGTTAGACACAGGTACAGATATTACAGGAGGTGTAGAGTACGACTTCACTTCACCTGTAGATCGTTTCAGAATTATGGGGATTGACGTTTCGAATATGCTTGAACCTACGCCAGATGCGTTTGTAACTGGCTTAACGTTCGATGGTTCAGGTGTTATTAACATGAACCAAAATGCAGTGACTGTATTTGTACCAGGCCCGACCCAAGTTCCTGCGCCTAGTACCTTGTTCCTTATGCTAGGTGCGCTATTCAGCACTTTCCTATTAAGAAAGCGTAAATAGTAAAAACAAGTACAATAAGGGGAGCATAAGCTCCCCATTTTCGTTAAGAGGTAGAAGTGAAATATTTAGTATTAGTTAGTTCGATACTCGCATCGTTTTCTGCATGGCCTGTGACAACGAATGATTTTGGTAGCTGGAGTTTACTGTGCAACGATTCATCAGTTTGTACACTTAGCCAGTTAGTTGCAAAAGACGAAGAAGCTACAAAAGTCTTGCTGGGCGTCAATGTTGATTATTCCTATTCGAAAAGTTTCCCAGTTTTAATAATAAAACTGCCTCAAAATACGATAACGAAAAATGGGGTCGGAGTAAAAATAGACGAGTTTGCACCTTTACAAGTCCCTTTTTCCGGGTGTGACGAAAAGGCGTGCCAAAGTATTATCAAAATCGATAGCCAGCTATTAGAGCAAATGCATAACGGTGAAACCATGCTAATTGCATTTCAGAAGTCTGAAAGCCAGCAGGTTACCTTACCCGTATCATTAGCAGGTTTTGACGAAGCATACGCGCAGCTTACTTCAAGAGTTAAACGATAAGGCTAACGTATCATTATTAAGCTAAGTTTTAATATATACCTGCTTTTTTAAGCTGTGCTAAATACTCGGCACAGCGCGTTTTTAACATATCTCGTAATAGCCTAACCGCCGGCGTAATAGACTGGCGGCTTGGGCAAATTAGCCAAAGTTGCGTGGGTTTCGGTTGGTAGTCTGACAATAACGTAATAAGACGTCCATTTAGAATGTCATCGCAGGCGTCTAAGCTTGATTTAACAGCTACTCCTTTACCTGCGACAGCCCATTTTCTAACCATTTCACCGTCGTTCGCCGTCCTGTTGCCCTGCATTTTAATCTTTAGCGGTTTACCGTCGTGCACGAATTCCCATTCGTTATACACTTTATCGTGCAGTTGATAAAACAGCCCATTGTGAGCTTGTAAATCTTCAAATTGTTCAGGGGCACCATAGGTGCTGATATAAGAGGGCGAAGCAACAAGTAAGCGTGGTACATCACATATCTTAAACCCGTAAACGCTTGCATCATCAGGCGAGCCATAACGTAAAGCTAAGTCAATTGGGTCGCGATAGAAGTCGATATTACTGTCGTTCAAATTGAGTTTTACGCTTATTTTCTCATGCTCATTCATGAAATCATCAAGCCATGGTGCAATGACGTTACGGCCTAAGTCAGAGGATAAACCTAGCCGTAATTCGCCCTCAATAACGCCAGTTTCACCTTTTAAGTTTTGTTTGGCGTTTTTTAGCATCGACATGGCTTGTTCACACGTTGGCAAGAAGCGCTCACCAGCAGAAGAAAGCCTAAGTGATCGGGTGGTGCGTACAAACAACTCAGCACCAACCGCTTGTTCTACCCGTTTAACAGCTGCACTCGCCGTAGCCGTACGCATATTTAAGTGGGTAGCTGCAGCGGTAATGTTTCTAAATTCGGCTACTTTTATCACAACGTTCAAGTCATCGAGTAACATGATTTTCAAAAACTATTTGATAATGTTTCTTATATTGTGCTGTTTATCGAAATTTAATCAAGAGTATGATGAGAATATTACTCAAAAGGAAAAACGAATGATGAAAGCTATTGGTTATACCCACTCACTAGACATTAACGAACCTAATGCACTAATAGATTTAGACGTAGACAAGCCCAGCGCGTCGGGTAGAGACTTATTGGTAAAAATAAATGCGATAGCGGTAAACCCTGTAGATTACAAAATTCGTCAACGAGTAAACCCTGAGGGTGGCGATCCTAAAATTTTAGGCTGGGATGCGGTAGGTGAAGTCGCAGAAATTGGCGCTGATGTAACCCAGTTTGCGGTAGGTGATAAGGTGTATTATGCCGGAGACCTAACGCGGGCGGGCTCTAATGCAGAATTCCAGTTGGTTGACGAGCGCATTGTAGGTAAGGCGCCGAGTTCCCTTTCTGATAGCGAAGCGGCAGCGCTTCCTTTAACCACCATCACAGCTTATGAGCTACTATTTGATCACTTGGCGCTGAAGCAGCAAAGTGAGAAAAGCGATGAAGTTGTGTTGGTAGTAGGCGCTGCCGGTGGCGTAGGCTCTATTATGCTGCAGCTGCTTAAAGTCCTGACCGGCGCAGTGGTAATAGCAACGGCGTCTCGTGAAAGCTCTAAAAACTGGGTGCAAGAACTCGGCGCAGACTATGTCGTTGATCACAGTAAACCTTTGGCCGAGCAAATTAAGTCGCTCAACATTGGTGAGGTGACCCACGTAGCCAGTTTAAACAACACGCATCAATACATTGACGAGTATGTTGAGGTGATGAAACCGAAAGGTAAACTGGCGTTAATTGACGACCCAGAAAGCTTGGACGTAGCAAAGTTAAAACAAAAGAGTCTATCGTTACATTGGGAATTTATGTTTACCCGTTCAATGTTTGAAACCGAAGATATGGTTGAGCAGAGTCGGTTGCTAACGCATGTTGCTACACTAATTGACGAAGGCAAAATAAAAACCACGGTAGGCAAGCACTTAGGTAAGATTACGACACAAAACCTTATTGCGGCCCATAGAATACTTGAAGAAGGGCGCGCAATAGGCAAATTGGTATTAGAAGGGTTTTAAGGCGCATTTAATCACTATTGGCACTCACTAAGCCCTCTCAGAGGGCTTATATCTTATCGCATCACTAAAAACGGTTTAGGCGGCATCGCGCTCCCTTGACCGCTTTGTCTTATTTGTAATTCTTTCTTCTAATTTTGTAAGAATGCCCCGGCAATCTATTCTTTATCATTTAACTCTTTGAAATTAATGTGAATTTTACTTGGAATCTAACTTGCTGTAACAGTGGCGCATAGCATTAAACATTGATGTGTGTTTAAACTTTAACCACAAGGAATAATCATGGCTGAATCATTCAAGTATGAAGGAAGTAAAGGACAAGGCGGCGAATTGCATCAGAAGGCTGGCGACGGTTACCCTACAATGACAACTGCGCAGGGTTGTCCTGTACACGATGACCAGAATTCACTAAAAGCTGGAGCAAGAGGGCCTTCAGCACTAGAAGATCACGTGATGCGTGAGAAAATATTTCACTTTGATCACGAGCGCATTCCCGAGCGCGTGGTGCATGCTCGAGGGTACGGGGCCCACGGATATTTTGAAACGTACGAGTCACTATCTGACATCACCTGTGCTGAAATTTTTCAGGAAAAAGGTAAAAAGACCCCGGTATTCACTAGATTCTCTACCGTAGCGGGCAACCAGGGTTCTCCAGATTTAGCGCGCGATGTACGAGGTTTTGCTGTTAAATTCTATACTCAAGAGGGCAATTGGGATTTAGTTGGCAATAACATTCCCGTCTTCTTTATTCAAGATGCTATCAAGTTCCCAGATTTAGTTCACTCAGCTAAACAAGAGCCTGACCGAGGTTTTCCACAAGCGCAAACCGCGCACGATAACTTTTGGGACTTCACAAGCTTAAGCCCAGAGTCTGTTCACATGCTTATGTGGGCGATGTCAGACCGCGCTATTCCGCGTTCATTCCGCTTCATGGAAGGTTTTGGTGTACACACCTTTAAGCTTATAAATGCCAAAGGTGAAATGAAATATGTGAAGTTTCATTGGAAACCGAAACAAGGTTTGCAGTCAGTCGTGTGGAATGAAGCACTGAAAATTAATGGTGCAGATCCCGATTTCCACAGAAGAGACCTTTGGAATGCAATACTTGCTGGCGACTTCCCAGAATGGGAGTTAGGAATGCAGGTCTTCGACCAAGAGTTTGCAGATAATTTTGAATTCGATGTTTTAGACGCAACCAAGCTTATACCCGAAGAGCAAGTACCAGTTAAAATTGTAGGTAAAATGGTGCTTAATAAGGTTGTAGATAACTTCTTCGCTGAAACAGAGCAAGTTGCATTTTGTACACAAAACATTGTACCTGGTATAGATTTTACCAACGACCCACTACTACAGGGGCGTAATTTCTCTTATTTAGATACTCAGTTGAAACGATTAGGTAGTACTAATTTTACGCACTTGCCCATTAACGCGCCTAAATGCCCGATGCGTCATTTCCAGCAAGACGGCCATATGGCAATGCATAACCCCAAAGGTCGTGCTAATTACGAGCCAAACTCTTGGGAAGCCGATGAGAATAATCCGCGCGCGTGTCCAGCACATGGATTTAAATCGCATAATGAAGAAGTATCAGGTGAAAAGGTTAGACATCGCTCAGAAACTTTCGCTGACCATTACAGCCAAGCTCGTCAGTTTTATATCAGCCAAACTGAAACCGAGAAAGAGCATATTCGCGACGCATTCGCTTTTGAGCTATCCAAAGTAGAGCGTTTGTCGATTCGTGAGCGAGTAGTATCACATCTATTAAATGTAGATAAAGACCTTGCGAAAGCCGTGGGTGAAGCGCTGGGCTTCTCAGAGATGCCAGAGCCAGCAGAGGCTGCAATGGAAACTAGAGAAGACCTCGTTGAGTCTGATGCGTTAAGTATCTTAAAAAATGCGCCGGATACGTTTAAAGGCAGACAGCTGGGTATTTTAGTGAGTGATGAACTTGACGGTGAATTGCTTGGGAAAGTAAAAACTGCTTTAGATAACGAAGGCGCTATGTACGAGGTTGTTGCGCCTCAAATTGGCGGCGTTACTTGTGATAAGGGTAAAAAAGTAGATGCACAGCAGAAGGTCGATGGTGGGCCATCAGTATTATACGATGCGGTGCTGTTACTAATGTCGCAGTCGGGAGCCGAAAAGTTAGCGGGCAAGCCTGAAGCAAAAGATTTTGTTTCTGATGCGTTTGCTCACAACAAGTTTATCGGCTACACAGATGCCGCAATGCCACTTATCAAGGCCGTTGGCTTAGATAGCATGATAGACGAAGGTTTTGTGGACCTTAAACAAAAGTCGGCAGACGAATTTATTAAAACATTACGTGGTATTCGTTATTGGGCTAGATCTTAATTCAGCCTTTGCAGTTTTTTTAATGATAGAAGGACGCTTTTTGAGGCGTCCTTTTTTATGACCTCACGCGTTGCGGGGCTTTACAGTTTTAGAAGTGTCCTTCCAGAAATTTGCCCTTTTAAAATGGCATCTATTTTTTGGCTAACGTCACCTAGCGAAACTTCTTCAGTTAAGTCGTCAAGACATTCAAGTTTCCATTCGCTGGCTAATTTATCCCAAAGTTTCAATCTAGGCGGCATGGGGCATTGCACTGAGTCGATACCTAGCAAAGACACGCCGCGTAAGATAAACGGAAATACACTTACATTAAGATCGGCTGAAGCAGTCAGCCCACAACATGTAACCGCACCACCATATTGGGTTGCTTTTATGGCTTGTGCAAGATATTCACCGCCCACGGTATCAATTGCGCCTGCATATTGCTCTTTTAACATAGGGCGCTCTTTGTTCTCGAGTAGTTCGTCACGGGTAATGACTTTAATTGCCCCTAGTGAAGTTAGAAAAGACTCATGTTCCTTCTTCCCGGTACAAGCTACCACCGAATACCCTGCCTTGGCTAAAATTGCCACTGCCACCGAGCCTACGCCTCCTGTGGCCCCAGTTACTAAGATTTCGCCTTTATCGGGTGTAACACCATGTTCAACTAGGCCCAGTACAGAAAGACCAGCGGTAAAGCCTGCCGTACCAATTACCATCGACTCTTTTAAAGATAAGCCTTCAGGTTTGGCTACTGCCCATTCGCTAGGAATTCGAATGTATTCACCGAAGCCGCCAGCGGTATTCATTCCTAAATCGTAACCCGTTACGATCACTTCGTCGCCCTCGCTGAAGCGGTCGTCGTCGCATGAGACTACAACGCCCGCAGCATCTATGCCTGGGGTGTGGGGAAAATTTCTACTAACACCAGGATTACCTGTTGCAGACAAGGCATCTTTATAGTTGAGTGATGAATACTCTACCTTGATGAGAAGAGTGCCGTCTGGCAAATCATTGAGTGAGCGCTCTGTGATGCCACGAGTGAATGATTTGTCTTCCTGTTTTTCTACAAGTAAAGCCTTAAACGATGTCATACCTGTCTCCGTTGGTCGAAAATTTACGCTACCCATTGTGACGATATATAAACTTTGCGCAAGTATGCACTTTTTAGTAGGGTAGTACCCTAAAAGATACTATTGGGCTTTCCCGTACATAACTTTCAAGGTTTAGACATAACCCAAAGCGAGAACGCCAGTCTCGGAGGAAAGATGACAGCAAGTTTAAAATCCGTAGACAGTACCCCAGAGAATGGTACTGTCGGCTCACTGAGTACAGATGAAAATATCGAAAAACCGAGCGGAACAGTCAGCGAACCGAAGCAATATATTTGTGGTGTTGCGGTGTCGCTAGAAATTATTGGCGGTAAGTGGAAAGGGGTGATCCTTTGGCATCTTTGCCATAAAACCCTTCGCTTTAGCCAGTTAAGGCGACGGCTTCAGGGGGTGACGCAAAAAATGCTGACACAGCAACTTAGAGAGTTAGAGCGAGACGGGCTGGTAAATAGAAAGGTGTATGCCGAAGTTCCGCCGCGGGTGGAGTATTCGCTAACCGAATTAGGTCGCACTTTAGAGCCAACCCTGCGTCAACTATGCGATTGGGGAAGAACGTATAATGACGAACATAAACCGTAAAGAATACCAATCACCTACACATAAATAAAAAAGGCGAGCATTGAAAAGAGACCCTCCCAATGCTCGCCTTCAATGTATATGTGAGGATGTACCTCTCACGGCTTAGGCTAATAGAGCGCCTATAGAAAGCGTGCTTTCTTCGCCATTGCTAACCGTGTTAATAGTCGCGTCCATTGCAGCGAAATCTACGGTTAATGATGCTGCATCACCGTCGTTGCTCCACGACAGTACAAGAGTGTTATCCGTATACGTAACGTCAAAAGCGCCGCCAAACGCTTTGTTTTCGTTTCTAAGCGTAATAAGCTGCATTAAACCTTTAACAACTGGCTTTTGAATAGCGTCTTCAACCATCGCTGTTGTTAAATAAGGGCGGTTTATATCGCGACCCACATTCGTGTTTGCTAGTAGCTCCATGTCGTTGTGCGCAGCAAGTAAGCCACCGTAATAAACTTGAGGAATACCTGGGCTGAAGAATTGGATAGCTCTCGCTACTAAGTAAGCAAAGTCGTCTTTGCCTAGCGCGTCATAGTAGGTACAGTTGACCTGATAAAGGTCAACGTTGTTGGCTGCCGCGCCGGTTGCCTTTTTAGACTCGCCATTTGAATTAACGTGAATTTGTTCAACTAATGCGTTGATAGCGTCGGCGCTAATCAGGCCTGGTTTGTCGCCGCTTGCACCCACATCAACAATACCGATACCGTCGTGCGTATCGAGTACTGTAAAGCAGTTGCGAGGAGAAATAGACAACCAATGCGCTAGTGCGCTCGCATCTTTGGTGAATAGAGTGTGCAGCACCAAAGGTGGTAGTGCGAAGTCATAAACGCTGTCACAACGTGCCGCGATATCAATTTGCGTTTGGTAATGGCTGTGAATTTCAACCAGACATTGCATGCCCATGGTGCGAGCTCGCTTAGAAAGGGCTTCAATAAATTCAAATGTCTCTTCAAGCATGAAGCAATTTGAACCTGCGCGTTTAATAGCGTAACCGGCTGCATCTAAACGTATCAGATCAACGTTACTTTCGGTAAACGACTGAAGGATAGAAGAAAGGTACTCTTTCCCTAACTCCGACTCAACGTCAATATCAATTTGATTCGATGTAAATGTTGTCCAAAATGGTACCGTTTCCGTCGAGTCTGTCTCTGTACCAACTTCGTAGTCGCTGAAAAATGGCGTAGGGCGAGGGCGGAAGACTTTTGCGATCTGTTCGTCAATTTCAGCCTGATCGTTGCCAGAGAAAACATCTTCTTTTGTAAGGAATAGTGGCCAGTATTCAGACTCTCGTCCCTTCTTAAGCACATCTGTAAATGCTTCGCTTTGACCTGACATATGGTTCACAATGAGGTCGGCCATAATATCTACCGACTCACCAAGCTTTTTAATATTGTTCCAATCGCCTAGACGTTCGTCTACTGTGGTGTGATCGATGGGGTCAAACCCTGCATCTTCTCCGTCGTAAGGGTAGTAAAAAGGTAAAATATGAACACCTTTAAACAAGCCTTTAAGGGGGCCATCCAGTAGATTGGTTAGACTTTCGATGTTGCCGTCGCCTAGTCGGTCCGCATATGTAATTAACTGAACGCCATTGCGTATAGACATGATAACTCTCCAAAATTCAGCATGTGCTTGCTCGTACTTCTTTACATCTATCGAGCGAGCATTACCTCGAATTAAGCGCTACCAGTCTTTTTCATTCACAGTGAATTGTTAACGGGCTTAGCTTAACTCTTAACCTGCTTTTTCAAACTCAGCCACATGGGGCGAGATTTACAAAAAACTCAACTCTTAATCGATTAAGATAAGGTAACAGTAGAATGTGCATTTGTAAATGAAAAGTTTATGAAATGAGGCGGCAGGGCACGTATAACGCAGGCTTAACAATTGGTTAACAGTTGTGGCGAGTGTTTTTTATTCGCCTTTATCTAGCTGAGATGTGTCAGACGGCTGTTGTTGAGATTCTTCTTGTGCTTTTTTAGCTTCTCTCCATTTATCCAGCTTTTCGTAATACACATCCCAGATACAAGGGCAGCAAGCGCCGCCACCGCAACAGTCATCACGTAGCGGTTTTTCTGGTTCTTCAGGTAGCGTTGCCATACTAAATATCCTCTAAGCCAGTAGGTATTATAAACGAAGAGAGGGGGCGTACCAACAAAAAGCCCTGTTTAGAACAGGGCTGTATACTGATAGTCAGTTTGCAGATGCTTATTCAGTGGGGCGTTCTTCAGTGGCTGTTTTTGGGGTAAGTTTCCCTGGTTCTGCCACAACAGGCTTAGGCCTTACTGCGCTGGCTTGCGATAGTAAGTCACTATTGCCCGTCACTAAATCTTCCAAGGTGCCTTTGTCGGCATCGACTAAACCTACTTCGCGCAACATTGAATCTACAAGAGGTGCATTAGCGCGGTAATTAAGTGCTGCTTGAGTAACTTGCTCTGCTAAGCCACTTCCTGCAGTAGCAACGGTGTGGTCGCCTTTAACGCCACTACCCTGGCCGTACCCTTGAAGAATTTTAATACCATCAATATTTTCAAGTGGCTTAACGGCATGCGCCACCAGTTCGGGCAATACCTTAAGCATGGCAAGCGACTTCTGTAGCTCAATCTGCTCATTTTTTAGGGTATTTTCAGCTTCGTAAAGGGCCTGTTTACCTTGTGCCTCAACCGCAAGTACCTTCTCGTCGGCCTCTGCTTGCAGCATTTTCGCATCAGCGGTGGCTTTCGCTTCGGTTAGGATCGCTTCAGCGGTGTTTTCTGCCGCTTCTTTTTTAGCCTGTGCTTCAACGGTAATACTTACCGCTTCACGTTCAGCTTCTTTACGGGCGTCTATAACTTCAATTTGCTTCTTACGTTCAGCCTCTGCTACTGATTTCGCGGTCAGTACGGCTTCTTCTTTTTCAACTTTTTGTTTTTCCGCTTCAGCGGCTTTTGCACGCGCTGCAGACTCTTCTTCAGACTTGGTCGCAACGGCAATTTGTTTCACTTGCTCGGAAACTTCTACTTCTTGTTGCTGGCGAATTCGCGCTTGTTCTAGCGCTTGGCGTTTGGCAATTTCTTGGGTTTCAATTTCTCGCGACTTTTCAATTTCCGCAGCTTCTATAGCGCGATTTTTAGCAATTTCTGCCTCGCGCTCTTCACGCTCTTTCATTTCACGCTGTTTAGCAATTTCCGCTTTTTGTTCCTGACGCTTAAAAGCAAGTACCTGTTCTTGGGCAAGGCGAGCTTCTTCTTCGTCCCGTTTAACGTCTAAAGACTGCTTTTCTGCGGCTAAATTACGCTGCTCAATAAAAATGCGATTTTCTTGCTGGATATCGTTGGTTTCTTTTCGTTTTTCTTCGATGATTTTGGTCAAGCGTGCGCGACCTTCGGCATCGAACGCGTTATTTTCATTAAAGAATTGCAAGTCAGTTTGGTCGAAGCCCGTTAAGCTTACCGACTCTAACTCTAAACCGTTCTTTTCAAGGTCGTTAGCAACACTTTGCTGAACCTTCTGCACAAAATCAGCACGCTGTTCATGCATTTCGGTCATACTCATTTCAGCTGCTACGGCGCGAAGTACGTCAACGAATTTCGACTCCATCAATTTCTTAACTTCTTCGGCGCGGGTGGTACGGGTACCTAGCGTTTGCGCCGCCATTGAGATGCCGTTGGCATTAGGTGCCACACGCAGATAGAAGTCGGCTTTAACGTCAACGCGCATGCGATCTTTAGTAATCAGGGCGTCTTTTTGAATTTTCTCCACTTCTATGCGAAGGGTGTTCATGTTCACAGGAATTATTTCGTGAACAACAGGGAGCACAAGCGCGCCGCCGTCTTTTATAACTTTCTCACCGCCCAGGCCGGTTCTTACAAACGCCGTTTCCTTAGTTGCTCGGGTGTAGAGTTTAGCGAAAATAAGGCCAATAACGATAAGCCCTACAACAATAGCACCGGCAATAAAGAGTATTGACGGCAAGCTAGATGGTTGAATTGTATCCATACTTTTATCTCTTTTTAGGTTATAGGTAGCGTGTTGCTAACCAACTGTGTTTATTTTTTTGAATTAAGATTACGCGCTCTCCTTGCGAAAAAAGCTCTTCTTCTTCAAAAGGCTCTACTAGCACGAAATGAGGTTGTGAATAACAATCAGTGAACTTTGCTTCTGCGGGGTTGCCTCTACTGGCTTTGCCGATGGTAATCTCTGCTACTGACCCTACAAACTCGTCGCTGTTAACTGCGCTCGATTCTATCGTGGGAAGCAAACTCGAAATAATGTGTACCGTTTTAGCGGTAATAAATAACCCTAATAAAAATGCAAGTGGCACTGAGATGAGTGAAGGAGGAGTAACACTTAAAACGGTAGCTGACAGGCCGTTTATAAGTAACCCACTAAGACCAAAAACGGTCAGTAATACAATTAAATAAATTAGAAACGGAACTTTATTGATATTTAAAAAGTTGGCAAAGGCTGTGTTAAGGAAACCTTCGCTATCTAACTCGCCAAAATCGTCGCCTACACCTAACACGCTTGCACCGAAAATCGTGCCAATAAGCTCTAACACAAAAACAATGAAAACGGCTATAAGCAGCAATGCTGAACCAGAAGTTTGAGGGGGAAAGAAGAACATCTGTCATTTACACCATCCATGATGACTAACTCGTTTTCTTACGTTATACCACAGAACAATAATTAAGCTAGTGAATAACTTATGTACTTTCGACTAGTTTGTAACAATAAATTATCAGATTATCTGTTATTCTATTTAGTGTGAGCGAAAGGTATGCTCCAGCCTTTTCGCCACAAATCATGGTCGATATAGAAAACGGCTTAGGCTAAACTTTTAAAGCCCTTTCTACATGAAAATGCTCAGTTGAAATTGTGCTTTTCCAGAAGCACTTCATCGGCGGTAACCCGTAATACGCTACCTTGATCGTACCAGTCGCCAAGGACTATGCGCGTCGCTGATTTTCCGTTTGCTTTGAGGCTATGAATGTTTGGTCTGTGCGTATGACCATGGATCATGCGCTGTACGCCCCACTTTTCCATCACTTTCACCACCTCTTCAGGGGTGACATCCATAATCTCAGGTTTTAGGTTCCGTTGCTTTTCTTTGCTTTCGGCACGGCCGTTATCTGCTACACGCTGTCGATACCACAAGGGCAAGGCTAGCATTAAGCGTGGCCACCACCACCCGCGAGATTTTTTGCGAAACTTTTGATAGGCAACATCGCGAGTACAAAGCTCATCACCGTGCGTGAGCAGGGTAGGTGTGCCGTACAAATCAATAACTTCTTGTTCGTTTAAGAGAGTCATACCGGCTTTCGATAGCCACTTTTCCCGTATGGCGAAATCGCGGTTGCCATGAATGAAGTAAATAGGGCAGTGCTGACTGACTTCTTTAAAGGCTGACGCAATGGCAGTGTTAAAGGGCGTGACATTGTCGTCGCCAATCCACACTTCGAATAGGTCGCCAAGAACATAAAGTGCGTCAGCATTAATTGCATCTTCTTTTAAAAAGCGCATCAAGCATTCTGTGATATCTGGACGATCGGCACTTAGGTGTAAATCAGCGATGAAGTAGGTGAACGACATAATTCTTCTTAACGTAGTTTAAAAAGCCGCGTTAAAAAAACGCGGCTTGCTTTTAGCTTAATATTTCAAGCATGTTTTGAAAAACATGCCAGCCATACGATCAATAAGGCTATAGTTTAAGCAGCTAATTAAGCAACCACTGCTTTTTCAATGATCACTGGCTCTACAGGTACGTCTTGGTGGTAGCCGTTATTACCTGTTTTAACCGCTTTAATTTTCTCTACAACATCCATGCCTTCAGTTACTTTACCGAATGCACAGTAGCCCCAACCATTCATCGACTTGCTTGTATGGTTTAGGAAGTCGTTGTTGTTCACGTTAATGAAAAACTGAGCTGTGGCTGAGTGTGGGTCTTGAGTACGCGCCATCGCGATGGTGCCAACTTCGTTTGCAACGCCGTTGTCAGCTTCGTTTTCAATAGGGTCTTTGGTGTCTTTTTGTTCCATATCAGGGGTGAAACCACCACCTTGAATCATGAAGTTGTTAATTACACGATGGAAAATAGTGTTGTCAAAGAAGCCGTCTTCTACATAAGAAAGAAAGTTCGCTACGGTTTTAGGCGCTTTATCTTCAAAAAGCTCTAGGGTGATATCACCGAAATTTGTTTTCAACGTAACCATTGTGGTTTGTCCTGTGTGTTAGCATATATAAAGTGCGCCGATTTTAGCGCAAAAGAGGGCGGTAGCGCAAAATACTACTACAGCGCAAAAGCCTTGTACCATTTGCATGGTGACAGTGCTAAACTTTGCGGCCCAAAAATTATGACAAATAGGAAATATAGACATGCTACATCTTTACAACACCCGAACCCGTGAAAAAGCGAAGTTTGTTCCGCTTCAAGAAGGGAAAGTGGGTTTGTATGTGTGTGGTATCACCGTTTATGACCTAAGTCACATGGGCCATGCCCGTACTTACCTAAGTTTCGACGTGTTAGTACGCTATTTGCGCCACCTTGGTTTAGACGTTAAGTACGTGCGTAATATCACAGACATAGACGACAAAATTATTGCTCGCGCTAATGAAAACGGCGAAAGCTTCGAAGCACTCACGGCACGTACTATCGCCATGATGCACGAAGACTTTGCAGCGATTAACCTACTAGAGCCAGATGTTGAGCCGACAGTAAGCGGCCACATGGATGAAATTATAGAAATCATTCAGCGCCTGATGGATAAAGGCTACGCTTATCAAGCTAAAAGCGGCGATGTGCTATTCGACGTAAGTAAGTATGAAGATTACGGCAAGCTAAGCAAACAAGACTTAGATCAGCTTAAAGCCGGTGCTCGTGTTGAAGTGGCGGCAGGTAAAGATGACCCGCTAGACTTCGTGCTGTGGAAGACCACAAAGCCCGGAGAGCCTGCATGGCAATCGCCATGGGGCGAAGGCCGCCCGGGCTGGCACATTGAATGTTCTGCAATGAACCATAAGCACCTTGGCGAACACTTTGATATTCACGGCGGTGGCTCAGATTTAACCTTCCCGCACCATGAAAATGAAGTAGCCCAGTCGTGCTGCGCATATGATACGCCTTACGTAAACGTGTGGATGCACGCGGGTATGGTTCAAGTTAACGACGAAAAAATGTCTAAATCGTTGGGTAACTTTTTTACTTTGCGCGATGTGCTAAAAGAGCACGATTCAGAAACCTTGCGTTTCTTTTTGATGTCGGCGCATTATCGTAGCCAGTTAAGTTACTCTCAAGACAATATCACCCAAGCGAAAGCGGCGCTGGAGCGTTTATATACTGCGCTGCGTGGTGTTGTAGTAAATGAGAGCACAGACCTTAGCTACGGTGGCTACCTAGCGCGTTTCGAAGCGGCTATGAACGATGACCTAAACGTACCTGAAGCCTTTTCGGTATTGTTCGATGTGGCACGTGAGCTTAACCGCCAAAAAGACAATGCTGAAGAAGCCGGTAAACTGGCTGCTGTTCTTAAAGGCCTAGGCGCAATTTTGGGTATGCTTCAAAGCGACCCAGATACTTACCTTAAAGGCGGTGAAGGCAATGACGATGAAGCGGCTGAAATTGAAGCGTTAATTAAACAGCGTAACGATGCCCGTGCCTCGAAAGACTGGGCAGCAGCAGATGCAGCACGCGATGCGTTAAACGCGAAAGGCGTAGTGTTAGAAGATGGCCCAAGCGGTACTACGTGGCGTAAAGCGTAATTAGCAGCCAATACTTTTTAACAGAATGAAAGCCCGCATTTGCGGGTTTTCTTTTTAGTTAAGCTTAAAGCGCACACCGAGTTTTCGTCATTGAAAAGCGGTTTTTGGATATACGTACGAAGCTAAACATTTGAAATTAAAATGGTATCTCCCGAGCTAACGTTTAATGCTTGTGCTGTTTTGCGAGAAATAACAGCTATTTCGTCTTGTTCTTCGGTTTCTGCCATCATTGCATAAAAAGGCTGGCTTAACGTGGCGATAAGCTTAATTTTACTCTCGGTGACGAGCCCAGTACCTTCGCTAACTTTTATTCTTAACAGCTATTGTCGCCATTTATCCATCGATTTACATCATCACTTAAATTTAAGTCTGTGCCCAAGTTAAACTCACCTTCTCGAACAGATACCTCGCTGCCGTAGGTTGAGTCGGTAACGGTGACGTGTAAAAAAGGATATTGCGGGGTGCTCCCTTCTTTACGACTGGCCGTGAGTTTGTAGCCGTTTTGTATTGTGTACGTGTTTACGACTATATCGCTATGGATTGGCTGATG
>VMHT01176448.1_pt1 | contig 34349 bp, 48 predicted proteins | sample 4693611 | NCBI WGS metagenome assembly VMHT01 (sample SAMN12280063, study PRJNA550983) | marine metagenome | isolation source: seawater sampled from same location over 5 years 0.02-0.2 micron viral filtrate | place: USA: collected off the coast of southern California halfway between the port... ...
AAATTTATAGCTGTTAAACCTTTTGTCATTTTTGGTAAGAAGGTTAATGGATTTGTATCAGTTCCTCCGTCACTTGATATAGAAGAAGCGCATGGGTATGCCAGGTTTATAGAAAGATCACTCGTTGCATTAAGAATTGGAAAATTAGGTAAGCCGGTTAAAATGCGGTCAAAAGATATATATACGTGGAAACCCGTAACATCGAATAAATATAATAACCAATCACCCGAATCTGGATTTAAAAACGGTGATAACCTTAAAATTAAATTTACTGCGATTACATCGGATCAGGGAGGAGCGATTTTTTTTTGAATATGAATTACACCTAAGATTGTATTCATCGTGTTATTTTACCCAAACAAAATATGGACAATGTAATTGAGGGGGTGGGTATAACCAGTTCTATATTGATATCGATAATGTTCATCCCCCAAATTATACACGTCTACATTGCAAAAGATACACGCGCGATTAATTATTCATTTCTAGCTATTAACCTTACTGCGAGTACATTGGGATTAATTTACTCTGTTTATCTTGTTATTATACCCATGATAATAGCAAATGTGTCCGCGGGATTTTTTTCAATGTCACTGTTAATTATGAAATATACAAATAATTCGACACACAATGCATTTGATGTTGTTACATCGAATGTGTGAAAATAGTGTTCCATATTTGACGAACATGTGTAATATACTGCTTAAAGGTTTCATTACTAATACATATATGCTGAGATGTCCGAGTGGTCTAAGGAGGACGACTTAAGATCGTCTGTGCTATGCACGCGCGGGTTCGAACCCCGCTCTCAGCAATTTTAGGCTTGTAGTGAAACGGATATCACTTTAGACTTCTAATCTAACATTCCGGGTTCGATTCCCGGCAAGTCTGATATGATTGTTTACATCATTCACTTCACTTTAATAATTGGTGAAGTGAATCATATATTCGATGTATATTTTTTTAACTTATTTGAAACTAGTTGGTAGTGTAGAATGAGAGCTAAAAGGTTTCGGTTCATTCATTTTATTCATGATATAATTTTCTGTACTTTGAAGTTCCTCTCGTTTCGTATCGTCGAGACCCTCGTCGCGTTCTACTGTCTGATCACCTGTCAATTCTATATCTTCAGTTATCTCATCATCCATCACAACTTCACTTGTATCTACAATTTCATCCACGAGACCGAGCCAGTCGAAAAAACAATTTCTTAATTGCTTGACTGAAAATATGAGAATAAGAGGTATAACGATTAAAAGGAATATAAAAAACCCTAGACCCATACTTAAACGAGAATAATACATGATATGTTATACGTATATTTTATTTCTTTGTACATGTTATGATAGTAAAACTCATAAAAAGCCCCAATCCAGAAAAAAAATTTAGAGTTGTATTCGAAACTGGTGGACATGTCGATTTTGGGGGTAAAGGATATTCAGACTTTACAATTCACAAAAATTCTTCGCGAATGAAAAGATATCTCGCACGCCATGGTCGTATGCGGGAAAATTGGACTAAAACTGGTATTAGAACGGCTGGATTTTGGTCCAGGTGGCTCTTGTGGTCGAAACCATCATTAAAAGAAGCTAAAATGTTGTTAGCGAAGCGTTTCGGTGTAAAATTTTCTTAGAAAAAATTATCCGTTCTGTATAATTTAGCCTGATAGGAATTAGATTTGCCAAGAATGTTGACATCCTCGTTACCATATAACTCATTACAACCGATATCATCCATACAATCTTTACCGTTATGAGATACAGGGATCGAGTATATTTGGTTACCCGGTGTAGAGGTGTAATAATGATATTGATCTCGTCTCCCGCGAACCTCTTTTCCATATAATGGAAGAGTCTCTTCGTTTTCACCTACAAGAAGACCTAATTGTTGTAATGAATTTGGATTGTATTCTTTTATAGGAGGATCCCTAAATTCGGGTTGTCTAGGACGTCGATATGTCGGTTGAGGTGGGTGGATGTGTATAGGCGTTGGAATTTGATTGCGTTTATTTTGTTTATCAAGTAAATAAATGATGACTAATAAAAGTATAAATATGAATAGTAATGCTAACGTGCTACTCGCGTTACGCTTCATTTATATTTATATATATTCAGAAAAAAATATTCATATGTATAAATGGATAATCGTGAAAAAGATAATAAATCCAATAAGAAAGGTAAGAAGATTGATAAGGAATGGTCTCTAGAACAAACTGACATTTTGAAAAAATGGGGTGAAGCGGCTGCGTGTTATAGGTATATGCATAATCACGCATATCTTGTTTTTAAGAGAAAAAATTATAATTATTCGTTACCTGTAATTATATTATCCACAATCACAGGAACTGCGAATTTTGCGCAAAGTTCATTACCTGAAAACATAAGATCGACCGCACCAGCTATTATAGGTGGTATGAATCTCATAGCTGGCATCATAGCAACAGTAATGCAATTTCTGAAAATATCTGAACTAATGGAAGGGCATCGAGTCGCTTCACTACAATACGGTAAACTTTCAAGAACAATCCGCCTCGAATTATCATTACCGTTTAACGAAAGATCCTTTGATGGTAGTACGATGATAGATATGTGTAAAGCTGAATATGACAAATTGGTTGAACAGTCACCTCCGTTAGATGATACAATAGTTAAATCGTTTGAAAACCAATTTAACGATGAAAAGACTGACTTTAAACTTACTAAACCTGAAATTATGCATATAGAACCTATAGAACTATTTACAAACGAGGAACATACAAACGCACGAATGTTGAAAACCGAGTTAATAGAAATGCAAAAATCACATACTCTGAGACACAGAACTACTGGGAAGACCCCCATTGATAACGAAAAACGTGTAGATGTTGGAGATTTAAATGAAGTAATTATAAAATAACTGAAAGGCGGTGTATAATATATAGAATCATTAGAAAAAGTATAATATTAAAGATACCAATGCAGATCAAGTAAGGAAAAACCCTCCTTTTTATAGGTTCTAGAATCCTTGCTTGAATTGTATCACTTTCCAAAAAAATATCTAATGCTTGATCAGTAATATCATCAGTTATGGATTCTTTCATTAAAGTAATACCACAAAAAAAATCTCTTCCACCGACGCTACATGTAAATGAGATCAAAATCCTCGAAAAATATATACATGATAAAGAAAATGTATTTATATGTGGACCTATTGGCTGTGGAAAAAGTTTTATTGTCAATAATGTATTAGATTCACGAAACACTATCGAATTACATTCAGAACTTTTTCAAAGGAAGAATGCTTTCATGAATCTTGTAGGTGATACCAATTCTAATATCTTGATAGATGGATATGACTCTTCTATTCATGGACATAAACAAATAATAGATCGAATATCAGGAAAAAATGAACGACTTACAAATGGGTCTGTGATAGTAACTTCTACAGCGATACACATGCTACCAAATTTTAAACTCATCATAATCCCTAAAAAAACACCGGATATGATATTTTCGCTAGCATGCACAAACCCTAAGGCTCGTGTGGCAGCAGAAAAATGTAAGGGTAACATACGCGATTTTTTTGACTATATAAACCATTCGGATATAAAAGATGTCTTCAAAACATCAAAGGATATAGTGATCGATATATTATCACGTAAAGGAAGTATGGATATTTCTCAGACGATGCATGAACATGGTCATATATTAGATGTTATTCATGGAAATTACTTGAATTCTGTTGGTAGTAATATAAACAATATTATTAATTCTCTAGTTGACGCGGATGTGTATGACACTCAAATGTATAAAGGTGAATGGAATTATATGCCTTATTATATTGCAAGTGGTATGGCGACACCTAAATTAAACATGGGTGATCCAATTCCCGTTGATAAAATACAACCTGGTAGTATGTGGACAAAATATGGTAACTTTAAGATGCGTCAAAACAGACTCCGTGGGATCCAGGCTAGAAATATAACTAAAATAGGAATGGATGAATTGGGGCTTCTCCGCCAATATGCAATCATGGGAAATGTGGATGTTTTATTGGAATATAAACTTGAACCATTGGATTTTGATATTATGAATCATCTTGCTGTCGGTAACAAATTAAGACCTGCAGAAGTGACTAAAGTTAAAAAGAAGATGCGTAATCTGTTAAATGAGTAGCTCCGGGAGTGATACAGATGATGATAACGACGTCATTCGTGTTAACGGGTGTGATATTTATTATTATGGAAACATCGACCGTGAGAATGCTTTGAATTTTATAGATGAATTTAAGAAGTTAGAGGTTGACCTTCTGAAGAAATCTATCGAGTTACCTGGCTATAACCCAATGATTCGTGTCCATATTCATAGTGATGGTGGTTGTGTCTTTTCGGGTTTGAACATCATGGACGTGTTGAAATCATCACGTATCAATGTCGTTACTATCGCTGAGGGTACATGTTGTAGTGCTGCTACATTCATTCTGTTAGGCGGTAATCGAAAACTAATGAACAAACATTCATTTGTGCTCATCCATCAATTATCGACTGGGTTTTTTGGAAATTACCACGAGTTACGCGACGAAATGAAGACATGTAAAAAGATTATGAATACCATAAAATCTATATATACCAGCGAAACGAAAATTCCGAAGGAGAAAATGACAGAGTTCATGAAGAAGGATGTATACTTAGGGTATGAAGAGTGTCTCAAATACGAGATTGTGAGTGGCCATTTTTAATAATCATATATCTCCTGTACATATACAGAATTCCAAAAATGATAATCACCACACTGACTGTATTCATATTCATCGGAACGTTTATTAATGGATCAGACTTAAGTCGATTCATTCTCTCATAATTTACCACTGGAATCATCTATTAATATGAACACAATTTTTACCACCGACAAAAATGGCAAGAAGCGCTACATCGACATCAGGGTCGAAGAGCGGAACGGATGCTGGTGTATTGTTAAGGCATCAGGTCAGGTTGGGGGGAAAGAAGCTACATCTGTGACTGAAGTCCCACTCGGTTATGAAAGTGCTGTGAAACGTGCGAACACGGTGTGGAAAAATTTGAACACTAAGGCTACTACAATCCTACCCATGCTCGCTAACAAGTGGGAAAGTCGTAAAAAGTATATCAGTCAACCCTTTTACGTTCAACCCAAATTGGACGGTGTCCGTCTTTTGGTATCCAAGGATGGAGGTATCTCAAGGACTGGTAAGGTTGTACCTGGAACTGAGATTCTCGGTAAGGATCTCGAGGAAGGTCAATATGTCGACGGCGAAGCATTTGACCCCAAACTCGACTTTGAAGAACTTACGAGTACTTTCAAAACCGACCCTTCGAAGCTCAAGTTTCACGTCTTTGACTACTTCGACCTCAATAAGCTTAATATGACATTCGAGGAACGATGGGAAAAGGTTAAGTCTCTCAAGAACCCTCAATATGAGTACGTGAAGACTACACTCGTCATGTTGCGTGACGATGTCCCTTCCATTCATAAGCACCATGTCGAGGAGGGTCATGAGGGTACCATGATCCGTGATAAGGACAGTGTATATGAAGTGGGTCAGCGAAGCAATTACCTTCTCAAGTTTAAGGATTTCCAAACAGAGGAGTACCCCATTATCGATGTTAAGGAAGGTGTGGGTCGTGATAAGGGTGCTGTCATCTGGGTATGTAAGGCGGGAGATCAACTCTTTTCTGTGAGACCTGAAGGTACCCTCGAAGTACGTAGGGCATTTCTGGAAGAGAAGGATAAGTACATTGGGAAACAATTAACGGTTCGTTTTCAGAATCTCACCACTCTAGGTGTTCCACGTTTTCCTATTGGAGTAACAGTCAGAGACTACGAGTAGCTATCGAGATTTATTAGTGAATCATATTTAGAGATTTTAAGTATTTGTAATATATGTCACGTATAGCAGTTGATATTGACGAGGTTCTATGTCGTTTTGTGACTTCTATGGCTACACATAATAAACTACAATTACCGAAAGAGAGAAGATATAGTTATATATACAAAGACATGTTTAATATTTCACATGATCAATCTGTAAGAATGGTGAACGAATTTTACAATTCTGATACATTTAAGAATATGGAGCCTATACCAGGTTCACGTGCTATAATTCGAATGCTTAAGCCACAAGCTAAAAGACTTGTAATTGTCACAGGGAGGCAGGGACATGCACGTCAAGTTACCGAAGAATGGATTACCGAAAATTTTCCTGGTATGTTCGACGATATGGTTTTTACAGATAGTTTCACTAACAATGAAATATCAAAGGTAGATGTATGTAAAAAGCTCAATATTGACACTATTATAGATGATAATGATTACCAATGTGATTTATGTGAATATGAGGGTATACGAACATTTCGTTTTGGTGGTTTCAACGGGGTAGACATGTATCCATGGTGTGATAGGAGAAATAACACCGTATTGAGTTGGGCAGAATTGTATAGAGATAATTATATTAATTAAAATCTTTTATGATAGTATATGTTCCGTCAAAAACGGAAACGAATTGGGAGTCCCCAGTCCATACTAAATCAGGGAATAAATAACGCGTCAAGTTCGAACGAGTCAAACGGTGGTAGTGTGAGTAACACACAAGCACCCTTCAAACGTGGACGCGTTACCAGTAACCGTCCCTCTAATTCTGTAATGAAAACCACACCTGTATCCGGTAAAGTTGGTCTAAGATCTGTAAAGTCTGTAGCCTCCATATCAAAAAATTCTGGTATGAATGGTACAATTTCTAAGCGTAATATTACAAATCGATTAAAAACACCTGCCAAATCACCTGCACGGGATGGATCTTCACCCAATTCTCTTAAGAATATACGCGACTTAAAAAAGCGTAAGGTAACAAACCCTCCATTTCGAACTGCTGCGGTTGGGGCTGCACGAAGTCAGGCAAAGCTCATCGGTAAACTCACAAAATCAAAAGACTGGCGAAAGATACTATCAAATGCTATTGAAAAAGCTACTCCCATATCAAAGAGAGTGGAACCGAATATGCGAGGTGTCATTCCAGGTGTTGGTGGGACTAAAAAACTTACAAATGTAAGTAACAGTAAGTTTTTAGCCGCAAAAAGAGCTGCTTCTGTCAAAAGCAAAACTAACAAAGCCCGAGTAGCTGCGTCGGTCAAAAAGAAAGCTAATGAGGAAGTCAAACGTAAGACCAGAAACAACGACGCGGGAGTATTAACTAATTTAACTCGTACACCCATTAAACCAGAAAATAGTCGTAGAAACTCTGCGACGAATATTAGAAACGGTGGTAACTCGATGAACAACGTAAACTCAGATTCTACAATCATTAAAAAAAGTGCTAAATTGACAAATAAAGATGCTATCTTATTAGAAATAATCAAATTATCTAACCAAACAAAAAAAATGAGTGATACCAACCTTCGAAAATTGATGAATAACAAGGTATCTGCAAATTCTGTGAAAGAATATCATACCTATACATGGGCACTTTTGTATAGTATGGTGATTATTATGGACATCACGAAACTTGAAAATGTGAAAATGTCTCGTAAATTTTTAAAAGCGATTCACCGTAAATTAATCAGTAAGAATGTGTACACGAGTGGAAGATCTAAAAATAGTATGGGTAATCGCGAATCATTTGTGATACCAATAAAAGATGATGATGTAGTTGAGTTTTTATTTTTGATATGGTTAGATGGGATTCATGACGAGTATATACGAGAATCGTTTTCAGATTTCTTGGATAGCGAATACTGTAAAAAATATTTTACAGGCACACAAAGAGATTTGGCAAAAAATTTTGTTGAAACGTTCCCAGATCCTAAGAAAGTGAGAAACGCACCGCCGTACAAAAAAACAGAAAAACGCATGTCCCAGATGTTTAGGGACTTCAAAATAAATACTTTCAAAAATGTAAAGGGGTTTAAAACCATCTGTAATATGTGCATTGAAACTGAATCTATATGGTTCTTTATCCATGATTTTAATCTAGGTACGGCGTCTAGAGATATGATTGGTAAGAAATTTGATGATTTATCCAATACTAAATTTGAAAAGGTATTGAAACTAAACACTGAAAAAATTCTCGGTATACCCCAAACAGATAGAAATGAAATATTTCTTGGTAAAGGACTAAAAAATGTCTCAAACGGTCTCAAAATTGTATCAATTGACCAAGAAAGCCGCGGGTCCCTTATAAGTAAGATTGTGAGAGAGACGGATAGGTTCAGGCCTTATGTCACCGTCGGTAATTTGATCGATCCAGGTCATGTGAAACATTTACCGGACTCGGCAGGGACCGGAGATCGCCGTCTTCTTTTGAGTGTCATGAGACAAGGTGAAACTAGTATCGAAAACTTAAATGCATTAAAGTGTCATTATTACGTAGGTCCCATTGACTTCTCTTTAGTTAATAATGGCCAGGATTTCTTAAATGTGAAATTATCTATATCACAAGGTGGTCCATCAAAACAAAACGGTCGACGACCCACGTTAGATTTCTTCACGATTACGATTAACGGTAAGAATATTGATAAGGGTACTATAAAGAAAAATGCGCTAAATCCCCAACGTATGATGGGTAAATTCATGGGTGATGCTTTACAGTATATGATAGTCGCAATACAAAATACGTATAGAGGTAAAGAAAGATACTTTGCATCCGGTGATGGCCTCGCGTGTTTCATATATGCCTATTTCTGTACTAAGATTGGTGTACAACCCAAATTAATAATAGATACTGGTGATGAACAGGCAAAAACCGTTGGAGTTTGAGATGTATAACTTAAGTAAATATCCAATATTTCAAAAACATTGAATTATGAACACTCTAAATGAGACTTTCAAAAACGGGACAGCCATTATGAGTCTCATTTGGAGCGTAGGAAAAATGCAAAAATGGGTACTGCGTAATCAGTATTAACACGTGCAAAAAATCGATGACTTGTCCCGTCCACAATTAACGCATTGTGACTTTTTACGAGTGTACGTCACGCAGTAAATAAACATTATAAAAAACATACCATAAAAAATATACAGATCTATCATTTATGTATACATATAAAAAAATATAGCCTAAGTCATTTTCATATGTTATATAATATGAAAAGATGCTTGCTAAACTATTTCCATTAACATATACTCGTCCCAGTCGATATAAAAAGCCTCGTGTAAATAGAATTATAACACGAGCTACGAACGATAAATACGTCAATGAATATAATAGTAAACAATTAAACGAAGTTTATGGTGACAAGGTATTACACGTTTTAACATTCTTTAATCATAAAACGGAAAATATTTATTCCATAAAAGAATATACATGTGACAATACTTGTACCAATTATATAATAGCGTTTAACACGTTTGACGAAGCGTTCAGGTACAAGACCTTGTTAGAGGCTGATATAGATGTTAAACTATTTATTCAATTTGCCTCATGTTATGAGATAAAACATGCATGCGACATCTGTAACTATAAATGCAGAGTTGTCAATATAAACGCGTTTGTGATTCCACCTTCTGATTCAATTGATGATTTAAATTGGCAAAAGGGTAGTATCCTGATTAATGAATGGGGATTCGATTGATAAATCTCAAATAGTAATAGTAATTGTTAGTTTGTTAATCTAAAATTTTTTTTATTTATAAAGAAAAAAAAAATGTATTACATAATATTTGATGTATTCTCAATTAAAATTTTATATATCATAAGTGAGTTTCCAATAAACGATATTCTGGATATATATGCTTCATAGTCTTCTTGTGTCTCGTATATATGACGAGTTTTTCATAATTTGACATACTCTCACTGATGAATTTAATCATTTTTTTCTCATGATTGACGATAACCTCAAGCCTGAACCCTCGATTTATGTCAGGGATTGTGTCTGAAAGTAACGGTATATTGAGAATTCTATATTTTTTTTGTTGTGTCAATGTCGAACACATATTGACACATTTACGTAATACATACGTTCTTGTAGAATTCATATTTCAATCGCGTTTATATTTTTTAATTTATTTAAACACGGGCTAACCTTTTATTCTTCGTGATAGCGTATAAACTTATCAAAGCAACTTCAAATAGTAAAATAATCTGTTGTGACATTACTAACATCTTAGCTCGAGTTGTCTTCGGGCTAAAATCCCCATATCCTACACTCGTCATTGTCGTTAAAGAAAAATAAAATGGGTCTATCTTTTCTTTGAATCCAAAATCCCCTGGATCTAGCGTGGAATATAACATACCATAGAATATCGTAATCAATAAAGTCAACTTAAACACGAACATTTATATATACTCACATAAAAAAACTATATAAAGAAATGTAAGTATATATATGTATGGGTTATAAAGTCGAGCCATGTGAATTCGTATATCGCGTTTCATCGCTAGAGAGAGTCGTCGACGGTGACACAATCGATGCAAATATCGATCTGGGGTTTGACGTGTGTACAAAGCAGCGAGTTCGCCTTCTAGGTATCGATACACCAGAGTCTAGAACCCGTGACCTTGAAGAGAAGAAGTTTGGTCTTCTATCTAAGAAGAAACTGAAAGAATGGTGTCTAAAGGCAGTTGCATCTGAGAATGATGACGTTGAAATCGAGCTCAGATGCCCAGAGGCTGATTCCAGGGGTAAATTTGGGCGCGTTCTCGCCGAGGTATGGGTTTCTGAAGATGGTGTATGGACCAATGTTAATAAATGGTTGGTGGAGAATAATTACGCGGTTCCATATAGCGCTCAGAACAAGTCTCTTGTTGAAGCTCATCACTTAGAGAATCGTAAAAAACTTGTCACACGTGGTGAAGTATAAAAATTAATATTGTTCTATATAAATGATATTCGGGATAATACTATTGCTTTTCATGTTTTTTTTAATACTGTTGTTATTTGATGCTGCTATGCCCGGAATGATCCCTGTTTCTATACAACCTAAAATCGGAGTTTTCGGGGCTCCTATGTTACCATTTATTCGCTGGAGTATAACCGATTTGGACATATTTAAAACTGAGGATGGTTCAATTTCGAAAATGGAGAGATTACTTGGATCGATGCGAGTAGATGAACTTAGAATGGCACCGAGTACAGAGAGATGACACATTGTAAAATATCTATGAAATGATATTGACTGGTTTGAATTGATAAATAATATACTTGTATAACAAGCTCTTGTAGCTCAGTTGGTAGAGCACTGGCTTTGTAAGCCAGGGGTCGTAAGTTCGAGTCTTGCCTTGAGCATTAATCTTCCACCGCGAAGGTTAATAGATTCACTATATCTGTAAAATAATCTAGTGATGCATTTACAAAATTACCAGAGTAATTTCTTTGTAATATCTGATTCGTATCATATACTACAAATAAAGCAAAAATCGACATACCAATTTTCGTATATTCCTTTTTATTTGGGGATACAATTCGTAAAAAAATAATGGTTAAAAGTAAAAAAAATAACACCATACCCATTACTTTTAAGTTGTAACCTAGTTTTACTGTAATTACACCAGCAAATAACATACAAACAAAAATGCCTACCGCTTCAAGTAAAGCTTCTTTTATGTCTGTAATCTTGTGGATGAGCATACCTGTTATAATCGACATAGCAGTGAAAATAAGCAATTTCAACGGGACGCTGAATCTTGTAAATATGAGTGTGAAGAATAGAGCGAGATTTGAAATGATGAGAGTAGTATTGTTGGTATCTACCATTGTTTTTAGCTGTATGTTATCAAGCGTTAGCTCAGTTATTCTGTACATGACAAATAACTGGAATATCAGATTTCCAAGTGCACTTGAAATGAATGGGAGTTTACTTTGAATATCCATAATATATATTACAAATTATTTCGGTTTACAAATATCACATTTATATCTTCGAATTTTGTGATCACAAAACTGTCGACATACACATATGCGGCACATCTCTTGGATATTTCCATGAATACATATAGGTCCCCTGTTACAGACCATGCACTGTATATAAGATTTTTTATGGGGGCAGTACGGTAAAATCTTCCACATGGTAATACAACACTTCATGTCTTTATATCATGCATAAAACTAGGAGTTTCATTTTTATATTTCGCAAATGATGATTTATCACCCATATAATATTTTTTATAGGCTTCAATAACGCTAGGAGAATGGTATATCTCGGGCATACACTCTGGTATACCTTCAATCGAGTAATATGCTTTATCACTTTTACGTTCTTCGAAAAGGTCGGGGGTATTCTCTTTTAACCATATGAGATGATGTTCACATGCATGTACCTTGGAGTACCGTTTCGTATATTCTTTTGATAGTGCTAACCCAATCTCACATGCGAATAAGTAATTGGCCTTACTTGAAGCAATCCACATTGTCATGGGGTGCTTTTTATGAGCAGGTTTATAACCTCGCCGAGAATGATTTTTAATATATGGTGCGTTTTGACATATATATTCTTCTTGATTTGCATAAAACCATGCAGTGTATAACATTTGTGTTATTTCCAGTTGAATCTTGATTACGTGTTGATCACATGACAATTCTGCGATCTCTGAAGGTATCAATGACAAGAAGAAAATATTCATAATAAAAAACTAACAATTCCAGAACTTAAGTCGCTTAAAAAAACTACACATTTAAAAATAATGTTGAGTATCACAGGATTGTCTCTAACACCCGTAAAAAGACTAAATTCTCGTAAACGTGGAGTAAATAGACGGTCTTATCTAGCAGATTGCCCCCCACCAATTGATATCACACATGACTGGGATTTTGGAGCATATTGTTTCAAGGCAAATGTAGACGCATATAATACGGATGGAGGTCATGATAGATCGTTCATCGGGTATAGTCAAAATATGAACATATCTGAAAGAACGAAATATGCATGTGAGCGACATAAAAAAGCTGGTACTGTGTGTAGTGAGCCACAGGTGTCAATGAAGGGTGGTGAATGTGATGAAGTTATCTTTATGAAACTGAAAAACAGTACAAAATTGATCAATTTGTCAAACCCTTTTCAATAATCAACGTTTATCATTCAGTATATGGGTGTCTGTGTATCCATAGATTACATACCCACTTATCACCAGAATTAACCGGTGAACCCCCGTGTAACGCCTTCTTGGTATGATACCCATAATCATTAAGAGTATTGAATATTAATACATCTCCTTTATTAAGTTTGAAATCCTTACGTAGATTCGGAAATATGGTTTCACCACCAGTATAACCATCATTTAAAGCTACCATACAGGTGTACAGTCTCGGGTTGGGTTGTTTTTTAAGTGGGAATGCATCTTGGTGTGGTCTATAAAAACCACCGGGTTTATACTTTAAGACCTGCAGTTTTTCACAATTAATCGGTTGTCTATCCGTGAAAGATGTACATTTATCTATCAATCTTTCAACTGTATGCGAATCACTTGAATTTAACCAGGCAGTTTCACTCTTTCTTGTTTTTACATCTATAATTCCACCCTCATCGGCCTCTGATGGTGTTAATCTTGGTTCAGCAAGTTTGATAATATGGTCACATACATCAGAGCTAAAAACATTACGTATTACATATGGTTCCTGATATCGTGGAATTAATAATATGAATATAATAATCAGACACACTATAATAGTTACCGTCATATACTTAAATCTAATATTATATTATACGGAATTCTACACCTATATATATTTCTTATATTCGATATTACACTATTCGTATATATTGTGAGTTCATTTATATGACATAACATTTCAAATTCTTTAGTTCTATCTAATACATATTGACGCAGTAAATCACTCACTGTATCTATATACATATTATATATATCACGAATATCTCTGGTTTTTTCATTATGTTTGTCCCTTCTCTGTAATTCTTTTTTGACATTTTTCTCTGAAATTTCATTTAGTAGATATTTCATTCGTAAATGTACATTGTCCTCGTATTCGAATGCAAATTTATACGTTAGTTCATATGTTAGATTTGTTAAAGTTGACGATATACTTAATATGTCATCCGAAGAGTCAATACTCAATAACTCTCTATATGTCGGACAACCCCCACATGGGATATCCCCATGTTCTCTCCCTCGTCTTTTGAATTCGAAGTAATGTGGATTATGTATTCTTCCCGTTTCTATAGTACCTGTTTTCCAGTCGAATGTAACGTGACATTGTGTACACCACATCTGCGAACACCCTTCAATTTTGCATATTGGGACATTACATCTCGGACACGGTTTAGTGTCTCGGATTATCATGTTTAGTGTTTTTACTAAATTTTTGTCACATTTGTGATTAAATGAATCCCGTTCGTTACAATGTTTACAAAACGTGATCTTACATATTCCACACACCCAATCATGATCTAAAAATCCACGGCATGTGTTATCCGGGCATTTTGTAGAATATATATGAACGTTGCTATTGTTACTTATATCAGTATTTCGAAGAATTTGTAATTTTTCGTATATATCATGATACATAGTATTTCGAATTACATCCCTTAAAGAGGACTTCGCATATGCCTGTAAATCTTCCATTCTATATATATTTGTAAGGATGTAATACATGTATATATACGTCGTCCGCAAACTTCTCATTTCTAATTCACGTGTTACATATTTCTGGGTTTCTGGTAACCTCGCCCTTTCACGTTCAAATAAAATATTTTCACGGTGTTTTTTTAATTCTCGATTCACAAACAGCGCAGAACAATACCGACTCACGAGTTCTCTGCTGTGTTCGTGTTTACAACCCATACAATGGGGTTTATCTGGTACAGATATTAGGTATTTTTGACTGCATTTGCGACATGAATTTAAATCACAAAAGGGACATATAACCCTTTTGTGATTTGAGTTATTGAATTTCTCGCAACATACGTGACAGAATTCCATTATATAGAGAGTGGATATTATCTTTAATTATTACTTTTGTTATTTAAGATCGTTTCAGACTCCCCGGTAATAGTGACTTTCTATTATCATTTATCATCGAGCGAGGTGTAGATGATTTCATTGTTATTGGTTTTCCGGTTTTTATTGTTCCTGATTTGTATTTTGGTGTGTCAGGTTTTTTTGTAATTAATGGATTTCTAAACATACTAAATCTACTTGGTCGTTTGACTGGTTTAATAGTCTTAGTTGGGTTTAATGACATTTTGAGACTTTTAGCTATTTGCTTTACCCGAGTCGGTGATAGATTCTCAATTTTCGTAACTTTTTTATTATTAGCCCGTACGGGTTTAATTGAAGGGGTACGCGCTATCTTAGATGGAATACGCACTCTTCTATTTTCGCGCTCTATTTTATCAAGTAAAATTTTAGAACTATTGACCCAACCAGGGGGATTTTTTAGTCTCTTATTGATTATAGATAATGTATATTGATGGGATGGAATCCTACGGTTTAATTTATTAAAATTTTTCTGTAATCTGAAATGGTTAAGACCCTTTGAAGGTCCACGTCCCAGGAATACCTGTGGTATTATATTCATAATTAATTGTTTGATACTGTTTTTTACGGTGCAATTCGTTATGGTCGGATTACATCTAGACACGTAATTATATATAGCGTTTAAGAAGAAATGAAGATCATACGAAATACTGGAATTAGGGTAAATACCATACAATTTTTTAAAATCTTCGTCCATTGCCATAGGATTACTCACCCCACTCATACTAGAGAACCCAAAGTCTATAATAGCTACTTCTAAACCAGCGTTGTTTATTTTAAAATTTTCATTCGAGAGATTGATAATTATATCCTTGGTTTCTACGTTTTTTATCATTATATTTCCTAGATGTAAGTCATGGTGTCTAAAAGTTGGGAACTTTTTATGGATTTTATATAGAGTGTATACAACTTGGATAATTATAGACTTCCATTCCCATTCATTTATAGTTTTTTTAGATTTTATCCATCCATTTCCATCTAGACCGTCGATAAATTCGCTGTATAACAGTATTCTTGTTTGGGACGTAGATGATTTTTCGCAAGTTTTTATCTTGTAAACTTTAGGTATCCCTGTTATATTTTCACTGTTTAATTTTTTGGCTATATCATATTCAGCATAGGCGACCTTTTCTTGCACAGGATCATTTGTATTTATAGATTTATATACTACATATTTCTTCGAATTTTGTGATAGTTTACCACGGTAAACTTTACCATATTGACCCTTTCCGAGAAACTTCGTATTTTTCATGAAATTAAGGGGTCTACATAGAATATTGTTCTTAACAGATTTATTTTGTCTAGTAATTTTATTGAAATTAGAAAGAATTTCACTATTATTCATATAATAGATTCAGAAATAAAATATTCATATATTATATATGATCGCAGTTATTACATTAATGGCCCTAAATGCTTACATGTTTTTAAACATAGAAAAGAAAAACGCATTTCGCGTTACTGAAACACCACCTATAAAAACGCGTGTTGAAGATGAGTGGACTATTTACGGGACAATGGGTTGTGGTTGGACCCGTAAACAGTTAGATTATATGAAACAGAAAGGTAAGCCTTTCACATTTGTTGATTGTGATAAGGGGGATTGTCCTGATGTAGAAGGGTTTCCAACAATGATACATTCTTCAGGTGAACGTGTTGTCGGATATAAAGAAGTTTAAATACCTCTAAATACTTGAATAGATATAGAGAGAAGTAGCGCATCGAGGAATGTTTTAATGGGTTTTAACACGGATATATGCTTAGCGAGGGAATTATTCCACGTGTATCTGAGAATAAACGTGGTCACGAGAACAGATAATACAAATAGTAACATTTCCATGGCGATATCTCGTTTATTCTTAGCCTTTACAATACCAGATAACATTTATTGTGTACATATATTTTTTTTTTCTGGTGTATTGTAATGGTTAACACCCCCCCTACGAGTGGTTCTGAACATAAATTCACAAAGCGGAAATGGGGTGGGAAAATAGGTAAAAATAATAATAATTGTTATGCTTACGCTGTACACGATTATCAGAAATATAGGAATTGGAAAAGTCAGCCTGGAGAACGAGCAGGGATGTCAAATTCAGGAAAATATTTAAACTGTGGAAAATTACCAAAGATGGTCGTAGCTGATAACCCTAAGAAGGTGTATATGGTGAAAGCTGGAACTAAATGTAGGCCATCGTATTACAAAATAATGTTGTTCGTTGCTGCGTGTAAGCGAAATGATTATATGTGTCATGGTGACTTTCATTTTTATAAACAGCATGGTAAAACTGAATATAGGTTGAAAAAGGGTGACACGTGTGAAAGTATAGCATCTTTTTTTAAGATTCCCGTATCACGAGTTAGGCGTGTAGCACCTGAAATAGTTCCGGGTAAAGTTGTGACTTTCAAAGCTAATTTTTTTAGTCATAAACGTGGATGGGCGACCGGACCTCTTATTACAGGGGCTCGTGGTAAATTGATAACAGACCCAAGAAAGATTTCCAGAAAGTATGATGGGATAAATTATAATAAATATTGTAGTTCATTCTGTGTTAAGAATAAGGGGGTCAAGGTTGGACATACTCACCCCAAAGTCAGCAAGTAAACTCTCGAGTTCTGTCACGTCATCTACATTGAAAAATGCATCCAATGTGTCGAACACAAATTCATTTTCTGCCTGTCTAACTATAGTTCTATCATGAACAAGATTTTCTATTGTAATCGTAACTTTGAAATCCCCACCGTCAAATATTTTTCTACATGTGGGACATGTTTGTTTACCCATAGATTTCCAATTCTCTATGCAGTGAGAGTGAAACAAGTGACCACACCTTATTGGTGTGTTATGCCTCGTTTCTCTCACTGGATTGAGACATATTGCACATACCATGCTATTTGTTTTATCGTCCATATAATCCATATGAGTTTATTTTCAACTTTTTAACTCAGTTGATATCGGACAGGTCTAACGTGGAGTCACACAATCCACAGGGTGTACCATCAGCCTGGGGTGGAGGGGTCACATGAACATCTGGACCTTTCTCTTGAAGAAGTTTACGAAACGAGTAGTTATCTTCGAAGTTGATACCATGTTGCGTTTTTATAAGATTATCGTATAATTTAGATGAGTTGTTTATAGTATGACATCTACCATCTGCCATACCCAATCGCTGAGACATTTATATTACAATTAGAAATTAATTTGCTTATTTGTTATCGTATTCACCCAACCTTCAAATCCAATTGACTTGATCTTTTGAATAATATCAGTGATTTTGTAACCAAAATACTCGTCAAACGTATCATCTGTATCCACCTTAGATACCCTGATACCCTCACAACTGTTAATGTGTTGGTTTATGATATTATACGCAAAAACGATCTCTTTGAGAGTTACCGCTCCTGTAATGATTATTTTACCAGTTCCGAAAATACTTACAGTTATCTCCTTCATATCTTCCGCTGGTTTAAATTTCACTTTCACAGCCGAATATCGATCGGGTTCAAAGGATACTTTAAATACGTCAGGCACATTTTCGAAATGTTGAGTTGTTTTCATTAAATTGATGTTGTAATTCAAACTGAAATTCGAATTTATCATTACTACACGAAACGTGTCTGCGGGAGGTACAATATTTTTATCAAATTCATGTAAAATATAGACGAGTCCTGAAATGATGTATGTACAATTAAATAAATCTTCACAACCTGCCACTTGAATACTTCCATTTGGAAAAATCTTAATAGATTTCGTGCTATGACCGTCGTCATATGTTAATGTGATTTGGTTATAGAACGTGGTTGGTTTTAAATGCCATGTGATTGGTTTATTATCTTTTGAATTTTTTCTATGTAAGTTGATGTCTTTTATTTCCTCAAATATTGACCTGATTTGATTAACATCAATAGGTTTAGAAAAAGCTGAAACCATTGTTATAGTAGTCAATTTGATACGGGATGGACGTATATTCTCGGGGTAAGAATTCCTGAACTCATCTTGTGTGACTAAGTATGAAAAGGTGTTATTGGCTATTGATGAGAACATCGACTTGAGATTTCGACAAATGCACAATGACTTAGGTTGGCAAATGTGATGTAATTACATAATATTGATAAAAATAATTTAGAGAAGAAAATCATCTTTAAATAAGCAATATGACTTCATTCATTAAAGAAGCGAATGCATTCACTAATGAAGAAGGGGTTTCATGTATAGAAATCAAATATTCTAAATATATTGAAGGTGAAGGATATGTGGTGTTACCCATGCTACTAGAAACAACACCCGTTGAGGGATGGGAAAAATTTAAATCACCCAAACAATCGCTTCGATATGATGATTTCTTAAGTAGTATGGTTGAAAAAAATGTAATGGTACGACGCACAATGGCAAAGATAGCCCTTGACGCGGTCCTATGTGAGAACAATGATATCAATTCTTTAATACGAATTGCAAATTCTATTAAAGTTATAGATACAACTTTCGTACCTCCATTTATAAATAAAAGGTGTAAATGGCAGAGAGATCTTATTTACGAAATATGTCTCTACACGTTTCCACTTGTTATAGATGGGTGTAAAAACGATCGACGTTTAGATAATCTATTTAGCGTTTTAAGACTGATAGAAAAAGAATACATGCTATGATGATCAAGCTATAAAATAACATTTCGTCACGATTATGCTTGATTTTACGAATTTGTACATAATTCTCGTGTGTGTTATTTTCACCTATGTTTCCATACCCGAGATCTATATTTCTTCCTGGTATAATAGGTCTCGACAACGGACACGATTCCCCGTTTGGTCGACATGTATCGGCGACTTTATCCCCTGATGTGACTCCATGGTTACATATAAATGTATTATCATTAAACAGTTCCTTTTTCTTATCATCATGAGGAATGTACTCTTTGAATTCATGCTTTTGACCTACGACACCTGGTAGAGAAAAATCGTCTTGGACAAAAGGGTTAATTTTATTAATCGCGTTATCATTAGCGAGCATGAATTTACTCATCTTTATTAAGAAAGGATATATTTTTTATGGTTCATTTTTTTCCCATGTTCCATCCACATCTTATCTAGATCGATATTCAACATGTGAGCGAGTTGAAATAAATAACTGAAAACATCTCCCATTTCCATCATGATATCAACACCTTTATCTTTTTTGATATTCATTTTTTTGAATGTTTTTTTAGATTGTCGTATAGCCGATGCAAGTTCACCAAATTCTTCTGACAATAGAAGCCATACTGTATTTATTTCCGCCTTATCCCAACCCTTCGATCTACAAATTTTTTCAGTTTCGGTTTTGTAATAATTTAACGAACTCATCTTGGTATATGAACGACTGTATCCTTTATACACCAATTTTATCATTTTTATCCATTTTCAAGCCAAACGTACTTGTATTTTGGGGTGGTTTTGGTGGTACTACTAACGTATCTATATCACGTATATAATTCATGTATTGCGAAACACCGGATTGGATTTGTGATAATGCAGTTTTTATCACCATTCCATTCATAGATTTCACTTGTTCGTTTATATTCTCATAATTATTACCCGCATTGTTTATATAAACTACACGCATTATGGCATACATATCATCTGGATTTTGACGATCAATCGCAATACCCGAAATATTTTTAAACGACTGTCTCACGGCTTTCTGTAGTAAGTTGAGATTGAAGTCGGAAAAAAATAGCGTATTGAGGGGGGTTGGCGTCTGCTTGATTGAATTCAGACGAGCGTTATCACACATTTAGTATAACCCAGGAAAAAAACTATGTGTAAAGTATAAAATGATAGGTGCTAACTTCGACGAAGTTTACAAAACACCAGCGTGTAACCAACCTACACCTAAATGTTCAGCCCCGTCTTGTTTTATATCCTCTTACCCCCCAGTTTCTAAACCAGGTGAAAATGGACCATTCTTTGTAAATACAAGTTTTTTACAACCTAATAGGTATGCTGAAACAGTTCGGGCGGTCCCAGTTCGAAGTGAAGATTTCAAATGTAATTAAAAGATATACTAGTAATAAATGTATCATGAAGGTTATTAAGCGTTCCGGTCTTGTTGAAGATGTAAAATTTGATAAGGTCACCAACAGGATCTCAAAATTACGCTACGAATTATCAGAAAATGTAGATGCATCTCTTATCGCAAAACAGGTTTTTTCGTCGATGTACGATAACATCACGACACATGAAATTGATACACTTTCAGCTGAAATATGTATTGGGATGATTACATCCGACCCAGACTATGAAATATTGGCAACTCGTATTGTAGCTAGTAACATTCAAAAAACAGCTCCTGATACGTTTAGTGAGGCTATGAAGAGGCTTTACGATTCCGGAATAGTCACAGAGGAGTTGATGATAATGTCGCGCAATGAAGATATTAACAACTCTATAGTACCGAGTCGTGATTTCAATTTCGGGTATTTTGGTATCAAAACCCTAGAAAAGGGGTATCTCCAACGTGTAAATGAAACTATTATAGAGACGCCACAGTACCTGTTAATGCGAGTTTCTATAGGTATACATGGAACTGATACAAATTCGGTTATTAAAACTTACGAGGCCATGTCACTTGGCCATTTCATTCATGCTACACCAACACTTTTCAATGCAGGTACTCATCGCCCACAAATGTCATCATGTTTTTTAACTGCAAATAAGGGTGACTCGATCGATGGTATATATGACACTCTTAAAGAATGTGCTCAGATTTCCAAATGGGCTGGTGGTATAGGCCTTCATATACACGACGTCAGAGCAAATAAATCTACAATCAGGGGAACCAATGGTAAGTCTGATGGCATTATTCCCATGCTCCGTGTTTTTAACGCGACAGCGAGATATGTGAATCAGGCTGGACGTAGAAAGGGATCCTTCGCTATGTACATAGAACCATGGCACGCGGATGTTCTCGATTTCCTTGATATTCGCCTTAATCAAGGTGATGAGGAAGCCCGATGTCGTGATCTATTTAGCGCTTTATGGATCCCCGATCTGTTCATGAAGCGTGTAGAGGAGGGTGGAAAGTGGTCTCTTTTTTGTCCAGATAAGGCTCCCGGACTTTCTAATGTATACGGTGATGAATTTGAACGGCTATATATTCAATACGAAGAAGAAGGTCGTGCGAATGAGGTCGTGCTTGCTGCTGATATATGGAAAGCTATCATCAAATCACAAAGTGAGACCGGTACCCCTTACATGTTGTATAAGGATGCATGTAACAAGAAGAGTAATCAAAAAAACTTGGGTACGATTAAATCTTCTAACCTCTGTAGCGAGATCATCGAATATTCGGACAAGGATGAAACTGCTGTATGTAATTTAGCTTCTATTTCACTTCCAGCGTGTGTAAATGGTGGAACGTTTGATTATCAGAAACTACACTCTATTTCTAAGACACTCACATACAATCTTAATAAGGTGATCGATAGAAACTTTTACCCGACAGAAAATGCAAAGCGTTCTAATTTCAGACATCGACCAATTGGTATTGGTGTGCAGGGTCTAGCCGATGCGTTCATTCTTTGTGGACATTCATTCGGAGACGAAGAATCTCGTAAGATGAACGCCTATATATTCGAGACCATGTATCACGCTGCACTTGAAGCGAGTTGTGAAATAGCAGAAAAGCGAGGTGCGTATGATTCTTTTGAAGGAAGTCCAATCAGTCAGGGTATCTTACAATTCGATATGTGGGATCGCAAACCGATTCATAGCGGGTTATACGACTGGGGTAATATGCGCGAACGTGTGAAGAAGGGTGTCGCGAATAGTTTACTTCTCGCTCCTATGCCCACTGCTAGTACTTCCCAGATCCTGGGTAATAACGAATGTTTTGAACCATATACTACAAATATTTACCTTCGCCGCACCCTTGCTGGTGAATTTGTAGTTGTAAACAAACATCTTGTGAAAGCTCTTCAAAAGGTGGGATTATGGTCAAAAGACATGAAGGATCTCATGATCAAGGCCAGTGGCTCGATTCAAAATATCGCCGACATTCCAGAAGAAATCAAGCTACTTTACAAGACTGTATGGGAGATCAGTCAGAAGGTTATTATAGACATGGCAGCTGATAGAGGTGTATATGTAGATCAGAGTCAGAGTATGAATCTATTTATGGAAAATCCAACGTTATCCAGACTTTCTTCGATGCATATGTATTCATGGAAATCTGGTCTGAAGACGGGTATGTATTATTTACGGAGTAAAGCAAAGGCTAGACCCATACAATATAGTTTAGATGCTGACTGCTCTGCATGTTCAGCTTAAAGTTTTGGATATATACATATCCAGATGACTAAATTCACGACAGTTCTCGATACCATGGACATATTGGAATATGACGGTCGTAAAATCTCGTTAAGTGATAAAGAGGGTAGACCTATAAAGTTTCAAACTCCGCGCATGTATATGCCTTTCGGGATGAGCAGTTTTACACCCGCTATCGGTAACACTAAATGGAATATAGACTTTTCACTGAAGGGATTCGACGAAAAGGATAATTATGTCAAAGCATTTTACGACACACTCGTATTGATAGAAGATACGATTATAGAAAACGTGGTGAAACAAAGTCCTGCTATTTTCGGGCATGCTATGAATTTTGAACAACTCAAAGCCATATTCAATTCTAATCTTAAACACTCTCTCGACAGGGAACCGAAATTCCGTGTCAAAGTTGATGTATCTGGTGATGGTACACTAAAAACGGGTGTATTTGATAGTGATAAGCGTCACCTCACAGACAAGCTCGAGGACAAGTTATATGCACGTAATTCTGGTGTGGGTATAGTTGAAATGTGTAGTGTATACTTTCTAAATAAACAGTTTGGAATTACATGGAAGTTACATCAACTTGTTGTGCATGAACCACAACAACTTAAGGGTTTTCAATTCGTACTATAATCAAGCACCATCTAATAAAATCTTATAAACAATTTGAGCTTCTTTTAAAAGCTTTCCTTTAATAACAGTAAATTCACCTGGATCTAAATTCATTCTGATCTTTGCTACATGTACAGCTTCTTCCCATTTAGCAAGTGTCATCCTTTATATATTCATTTCATTTTTTTTATGAGGGTCTTGTATTTTTTAGTACCCTTTTTTGGGGCAAGGGTGAAATCACCTTTCTTGGGCTTGAACACCTTTACCATGGCAGATGAACCTTCTCTCTTCATTCTTTTCTTAGCAGCGGCTACCGCAGATTTACTTTTAATATTTCCATACTTATCCTGTAGTAAATCGGATTTCACGAGACCACCAGCTGTATGTTTGGCAGTGCCATGAAAAACCTCGGCTCGGGAACCTTCTGTTATCGCGTACATCTTGTTATACTATATCACCGGAAAATTTTTCTGATGGCATCAATTGATTTTTCATATTTTACAGGGATTTGATATCCGATATTTTCATCGTTAAGAATTTCCGCACATACTGACGATTTGTGTCCCTGGAGAGCCATCATAGCTATTTCAACACTCTTTGCGCGTGGTGTATCCATATACATATATTTCTTAACGTGTACTTCCTTAGTTTGTCCTGTCCTATGACACCTACCGATAGCCTGTAATTCTGTAGAAGGATTCCACGATGGTGCCATTATATATACACGATTCGCGCATTGTATATTCAAACCAACTCCACCACATTTGATTTGTATAATTAATATGGAATCGTTTGGTGCTTTTTCGAAATTTTTAAGACGATTGTGTCTTTCGTCCTTTTCGACCATGCCATCGATCCTGTACACACGACCCGCGAAAACTTTTTCTAAGTGGTCCATTTCACTATTAAATTGACAAAATACAACACCCTTTTCATGTGGGTGTTCTCCGATATCTGATATCAACGTATCCATCTTGTTAGTACTTCCTTCCCATGATTTCGTATCAGTGCCATATTTTTTTGTAATTCCGTCGAGATAAACCTGTGGCCATATCATTATTTGTCGCACTCGTAAAAAACATTCCAGTATCTGAATGGATCTTGATTCGAAGGACAATGCAACGGTCTTTAATTCTTGTATAAATTCTTGAGCTTCTCTGAATGCGTTTTCATATATGACGCGTTCGTTATCATACATTTCTAATTCAACATTTTCAAAATGACACCTTGGAACTGTGACACTATCATTATTAGTTTTCGTGCGTCTGAGAATATAAATATCTTTAATGTCATTTGATAACGCCTGAACCATTTCTTTAGAAAATCCAAGAAACATACACAAAGACACGAAATCTTCCATGGAATTGAAAACTGGTGTACCTGTAACATTCCAACGAATTTCGGATTTTAGTTTGTATACGGCTTTGAATCTCTCCGAACGACGATTGCGGATTTCGTGTGCCTCATCCAATACAATACGATTCCATGTAATTCCATGTAAGATCGTATTGCGATTGTAAACAAGACTATACGGGGCGAGAACAATGTCAACATTCTTAAGAACTTTCATATCAGTTGTCCTATTGGGACCATCATAAACGAGAGTAGAGAGACCAGGTGCAAATTTTAAAATCTCTGTACTCCATTGAGTAACTATCGTTTTTGGTACGACAATAAGTGTATGTGGTTGTGGATTTTTAAGAATTGTTGCGATAATCTGTATCGTTTTTCCAATTCCCATCTCATCACATAGAAACCCCCCTTTCGGGCCGTTTGCTTGATTTTCCATTCCATACATCCAGTTTACTCCATCAACTTGGTGAGTATGTAATACGCCATTGAGTTTATATTTATCCATGTCTAATGATCAAGATATTCGAAATCACTGAAAAGTAATTAGTCGTCAAGTGACTTAGGTTGTTTATAATATTTTAGAGAACGTGAAGCTAATATGATATACGACAACATGATCATCATTTCCGTTTCGATAAACGTTTCAGTGAATGTTTTTATATAGTGTACAAATGTGTCATCTGTATTGACATAATCTATAACATATGGTATAACTCTATTGACACGTGTAGGTCTATTAACCTTACATGAACGATTTACACGTTTTTGTATAACTGTACTAACCCGCACCATTCTATGCATCCTGTTATTCATGTTAATTACTCTGATAATTATCGTCAGTGTCGGTTACCACTTCACAAGTATATACTTTTTCTTTTAATACACGTTTCTTTTTCTCCTTAGGTTTAGGAAGTTCATCTATATGCTCCCTGTAATACAATACTTTATCCCAAAAAGCTCTCATCACTGGAAGATACGTGGTCCACCATTCACGATCTCGCTTGACGTTGACGACATCAAATTCTTCTGGTTTGGGCCAATTTGTCTCAGCGGGTTTATACTGAATAAAATCCGCCTCTTCAAGATCTAGAATTTCCATACATAATTGTAATTGTGGCATATAATGCTCCGGTACTTCACCAGGTATAATTTGGCGCTGTGGTGGACATTTGATTTCAACTAATTTACCAGACTCGGACACACCGTCAGGACTCCCACCCAGCCAGGTTTCAGTAGGATGACCTACGAGACCAATTTCATGAACTACCTCTCCATGGCGTTGTTCATATAGAATGCGAGCTTCGTCTTCATATTTTTCACCGTGACGGGTGGCTTCATTTCCAAAGAATGGAACGCCTAGGCCACACTTTTTTAATAATAGACCGTCGGGTGTTTCGTATTTATTTTTTCCGATGGCGGTCGCGGCATCACTTGCAGTGAGCATTGTTTTTCGTTGATTTAGCCATTCCTCTGATTTTTGAGGGGCGTATTCCCTCTCTATCAATGATTTCACTTTCTCGTTCATTATTGTTATTACCTTCTAAACGTTTAAGTATGAAACGAATATGTCTACTAGAATAGATAGACCTTTTATTTTTTTTATCGTTTTTAGTTACTCTCTTTTTAAGCCACGCTTCTCGTGGATTCTCTATATAACTCTGTTCCGCGATAAGATGTTTTGCAAATGATCCCATATCAATAAATACACGGTTTATCTTGACTTAGGTGGATAAAAAAATGCCTTGGCTGCATTCTGTTCTGCATGTTTTTTAGTTTTTGCAACTCCATAACCCATACATACACCCCCAACAAATACAGTTATTCCGAATATACCATTTTCATGACTATTTATAGAATAAACGGGTAATTCGAGTCCATTTGATTGACAATATCTCATTAAATGATCTTTATAATTGTCATCTACCATTATCGAGTTCAAATCTACATATTCATGGTTATTGTATATACGAAGAATAAATTCCTTTGCATGTAATAATCCCATATCCATATATATAGCTCCAACTATAGCTTCGAAAACATCTTCTAGAATTTTTGGGTTGTAATTCCATTGGTTACGCATACCTTTTTCATCCATACGAATCCATTTATATAGTTTCAATTTAGATGCTATTTCCGCTAAGGTTTCACCTCTTACAAGCTTCGTACGAGCCTTTGTTAGGAATCCTTCTTGCATATTTTCATATTTATCATATAAAAACTTTGTAATAACGAATCCAAGTACAGAATCCCCTATAAATTCCAACGTTTCAAATGATCCCTTAAGGGATTCGTCATCTTTTAAGGCTGATTTATGTGTGAAGGCTCGATGGTACAAATCTATATTTGAAATTTTTGTACCTACGAGGTTTTCAATCGAAAACTTGTCAATATTCATAATTTTAGTTATACTTTATTTTTTAAATACAAATTAAGCTTCAACTTTCGTGTAATGAGGACTGAGGAACTTTTGAAGATTCAAGAAAGTCACTTGGACCTCAGGGGGAGCCTTAAGAAGAAGCCGGAGTTTATCGTCCAAAACAAGAACTCTGCCGTTGTCGGGATGCTTGAGACCGTGCGACTTTACGTATTCGTTGATAGAGCGAGTAACAGTGCTCCTCGATACAAGCGTACCCTCGGGTAGGCCCAGAAAGGTGCGAAGTTCCTCGGAAATCTTCTGCTCGCGATTGAACCCGTTGTTCTTCGCACGTTTAGCGGATTTCTCACCGTCGGGGTCGTCGAGCTTTGCTTTAATTTTTCGTACAAGCTTGGTGAGTGACTTAAGTTCACTACGAAGAGAAGTAATTTCACATAGGCACGTTTCGCAAGTGTGAGAGTTTTCAGTAGACATTGTAATTTACACACGGTGTAACCCTTTAAGTATGTTTGTTTAAAAAAAATGTTCATGTATAATAATGGACGATAAAATCTACACGAAAGTTGCATTAGACAAACATTTAAATGCGAACTTATTATTTAATGACGAAAAATTGAAAAAGTATTTCGATCGGAATGAAGCACGGGATCTTGGAAAATTTAGGAGTCGTATAAAGCAAAAGTTCCCAAGTAAATCTTTCGATAAATTTGTATATGCGTGTGTCACCGATATGACACGAGATATCATATTATCTACCATAGGGGAGTTGAACGAATATATGAAAAATATGGGCGATTTGATTGTCAGTGGTGGAGAAGCTTTTAATCATCATATGACACGTGAAAATAGAATTATCACAACTGATATAGATGCGAAATTTGTCCCTAAAATGCAGTATGACACGAAATATTTTGGTAAACTTCAAGCTGTCAAACTTATATTATGGGATAAACTAGGACAAATCGCAAAAAAATTGAACACACGGGTTAAAAATCGTGTCATGAATATGGATAAAAAGGTTATAAAATTCTTGGGTATAGGATTCAAACAAAAGGGTCCGTATGTTACTCGTCGATATACACTTATAAAAAAGAAGAAGGGTGCAGAAAACAATAAACCTTCTCAAGGTGATATTTTTATTGATGTTGAATTATTTGCCCTAGATTTAAATATCAGGTATTTCTCCCCCGAAGCTGGTAAAATAAATGATATAACATTGGGAGGTCTGTTAGACATTCCATTCATGAGACCTCATGAGTTTGGTTATGACGTTATCAAAACTCTTAAGCGAGGGGTTACATATAGGAATATATCGACAAATAAATTGATAGTAAATAAAACTATTCCAATCGCAAGCAAAAAGTTTCTAGCCGATGATATTTATCTTATGCATACGTTGAAACTTAGACCGGAAAAGAAGCAGAAAGATCGACAACGTTTATTTAAATTGGCACAACTTTTTGACAAACGTGTAAAATCATCTGACTCTATAGATGATATTTTCAAACGCATCAAAGCCAAACTAAAACCAATACATAGAACAAGGTCGTTGAAGGTGCATCGTGTAAATATGAAAAAGGCTAGTAAAATAAATCCTAGAAAATATTCTAATTTTACAACAGAACCCTCAAAACAACGTTTGTCTAAGAATATAATATATGGTCTTAACCCCATAACGAAAAACAATGAGTTATTAGGGTATAATAATTCGAATGGTAATCAAAGGTTCAATTTAAAATCACTTAAATGGAAAAAAAATGATACAAATGCATATGTAAAAAATGAATTCGCACTGCGTCCCAAAGAACAGAAAAGCTTCCCTAAAAACCTGAACACACAGGCGACACTTTACGGATTCAAACCGAGACGAGATGGTTGGGTACCTAAACCTCTTTTACAGCGTTCAGCGGAGATACCTTTTATTGGTTTAAAGAAATAGTTCGTACATCATATACAATGATCTATAGCAACCCGATCAAGGGAGATGATGGACTTTATCACGTACGAACTTATACGGATGAGCGGAAGCGGCGTTTTCTACGCGTAAATGATGTAAAAATCGTGGATATTACCGACGATGATATTACTTTCGATGTAAATGGCTCTGAAATTATCGATAGTTTACATGACATGAATACCAAGAGTGCTATTGAAAATACAGAAACGTGGTTTGGGAAGAAAGTGTCAGAAAAGACCATACGTTCCTCCTACATTCGAGATGAAGTAATCACAGCAGACTGTATCAAGCACACGAAGATTTTTGACTCTGATAAAACAAATATCGAACGAGACATGCTCGAAGTTGGACAAATGTGTTCCGTCATTTTCGAGTTCGAGGGATTGTGGTTTGCCAAAAAAGCTTTCGGTCCAGCATGGAATGTTGTACAGGTGAAGGTGCATACTCCAGAAACTTGTGATACACAGGAAGATTTCGATGAAACTTATCCCGAAGATTATATGTTTGGGGATGACGAATAAAAAAAATTTGTTAACAGTATATAAACGATGACTTTACTTAAGCGTGTCAACAGAGTACCATATGGTAGAGTTCTCCTTGCAATGGGTCTGGGTGTAGCTATTATCATGCTTCTCAAACGCACTCAAAGGGGTGGTAGAACCTCTCAGTACTCTATGAAGATGGATTCTATAGCTGACGTTTCTCAACCCGTCCAACCTCAGGAAACTACCACCAGTGGTTGTGAGATGAAGGCTGGTACAGGTCTTGCATCCTCTCTACTTCCCCGTGAGGTTGCTTCGCAAGAAAAATTTGGTGAATTTGCACCCGAAGACATTCTCGCTGGGCAAAATTTCCTCGACACTCGCAGTCAGGTAGGTATCCCCGAAACTACTGGTGGTGCACTTCGTAATGCTAATCATTCTATTCGCGCCGAACCTCCTAATCCCAAACAGGCCTTTACATGGAACAACTCTACTATCAACACGGACACGATGCAGCGCCCATTGATTTAATTACTTAAAGGTAATTACCGAAATATTTATACATGTCTACTATTGTAGCAGATGATCTAACCACCAGCGTCTCTAAATTAGTTGAACTTAACCAGCAGATTAAAGAAGCTAGATCAGATATGAAAATTCTTTCACAAGCAGAAAAGGCACTTAAGTTACACATCAAAAAATTAATGATAGATAACGGTCTCGACGTGATCAATACCAAGACCGGTAAAATCACAGTAAAGAAAAGTGTCAGAAAAGTTGGTCTTAACAGGGATTCCATCAGAGAGGGACTTACTCTCTTTTTTGAAGGGAACGAAGAACAGATTGAAAACGTGTTAAAGACTATAATCGATAATCTCCCGACAAAGGAAACACAAACTATTTCCGTAACGGGATCCAAAAAAAATAATTAAGATAATGGTTTGGAATCAGTATATTTACGAAGCTAACGTGGGATATGAAACTGAAAATAACAGTGAAGATGAAATAGACGAAACACTTGACGAATATTCAGGGGAAGATTGGGAAGACGATTTCCCCGATGATATACGTTTCATGTGGAATAGTATTTGTACGCTACTTTACGATGCTCACATAGAACATTCAGGTAACTTATGTGATTTTGTCGAATTCTGCAATTACATGCATGATGATATTCCAAGTATCACATGGGATAACGAACAACAGACTGAATGGTATGAAGAGCGTCTTGAGCATGTTTGGGTTTTTTTATGTGATTTCATCAGGAGACGTGGTCTATCGAATAAGATACTAACCAATGCGTCATTTAATAATTTTGTACATTACGCAAAAAATATTATGTGTATATACTAAATGATCCTCCCCAATGTTACTTCTAAAAAGGTAGCCATACCGTCCATTCTTTTCCTTGCTCTCAGTCCGGGCATGTTACTTAAAACGAATGGTATGAAATTAAATTTCAAGTCTGTCAGTACAGATACTCCGTCGATTTTCTTTCACGGACTTGTATTCTTCTTGGCTTATTCCACGATCGCTAAGTTTATGGGTCTTGTCTTAACACAAAATGATCTCCTCGTCGCCACATCACTCTTCATGCTACTTAGTCCCGGTATGCTACTCACCATCCCCCCTGGTCAGTTCATGTCAGGAAAGACTTCTCAGTCTGCCATCCTTGTTCATACGATTGTTTATGCACTTGTCTTCGCTGTTTTACGAAAGCAATTTCCTCAGTTTTATTAAGTGACAACATGGAATATCTCGCTATCGGACCATCGTCTATGGGTATATTCGCATTTATGGGATGTCTAAAGCAGCATGAACACAAATTAAAAAATATAATAGAAATTTCTGGTTCATCAGCTGGTGCTTTGTTAGGTTTATTTTTAGCCTTGGAAATTCCACTCGATGATGCACTTGACAAACTTCTGAAATTAGACATAGCGTCGTTGATGAAATATAATATACGAACGTTTCTGAGAAAATATGGGCTTATTGATCGTGATACTGTATATAACGCTCTTGTAGAGATGTATGGCTGTAACCCGAAATTCAGTGAATTAAAAAAGAAGTTACATGTGGCCACTTATAATTTAAACAGGGGTAAAACTGAATACTTCTCTATAGATACACATCCATCAATGTACGTTTTAGATGCGATATATATGAGTATATCTATCCCATTTCTGGGATCGGTTAAACCTTATAATGGTCATATATATTTAGACGGTGGGACTGGGGAAGATGTCCCGATAACACCGTTTATAGGTAAACCAGTTGATAAGATTATCACATTAAAACTTTTTATACAAGAAAACTATGTAGATAAAATTAGTACATTTACTGAATTTATAAACACTATTTTGTCTCGTATAGTTAGTTTACGAAAAGATGTAGATTTGACTAAAATATGCAAAACAATTTACGTTTCAACAGGGGGGTTCAATCTATTTAATTTTGAGTTAACTCATGACGATAAATTACGCCTATTTTTATTAGGTTATAACAGTTCGTGAAAATCAATTACTAGCATTTATTTTGTACAACTATAACAAGATGGATGCATGTGATCCGGATGTCAAAACAAAAAATATCAGGAAATTAATCAGAATACATACAGGTCGTGATTTGAATATTTCCAAGGAACGTATGTGTGAAATTTCAACTGACATTGCAAAAGGTAATTTACCATTACCGCCATTAGTTTTGACACGTGACAAAAGATATCTACTAGACTCTAAATCACCACTTAGTCGCCAAGATTATGAAAGTCTATATAAGTCGAGGTTAACATCGCGTGTTGTGAAGAGGATCGCGAAAAAAGTTGGTCTTGTAGATGTTAAAAAAACTATAGTCGAACTCAAATATGCAATAGGACGACGTCTCAAGAGCCTCAAAGTACGAGAACCAGTATTATTACCGGGTTCCCGGATATTGAAAAAAATGCGCTATAATAATGATGAGAATCCAATTGATAATATAAATAATAATATAAACACGAGAACGAATGAACAGTATTCCGAAAATAACCCCGAAGAGGAAACACGCCATAGTGATCACGACCAACAACCGAGAGACCTGCAACTGCGAGGGTCTTCTCCGATGACAAACAATAAGATGAGAAATATTATCACTCAGCGCCGTCAGAAACAACGCACACTACGTCTATTGGGTGGTAAAAATGAGACTCGATCTAATACTTCCAATAAAGGAATAAATGATTCTAGAAATGATAGGAATGATATTCGAAATCAGCGTATGGAGAATGTCAAACGAGATGCTGATAAACGCGTTAAAAATGCCCGTTTGGCTGCACAGCGTCAGGTTAGTGAATCTAGAGTTATTAATGGTAGACGTAAAAAAAGACAACACGATGTAATTGAGGATAAGATACGTCTAGAGCAGAGGAATAGGTTTAGGGCTGAAAATAACACTAGACGTGCACAGGCATCTGAAAATCGCGCGCGTCGTGAGAAGCGGAGAATTCAGCTTGCTGGTAATATAAGTGCACAGCGTGCAAACAATGTTCAGACTGATTACGAACACTTGAGACTCGAATCGAAAAGAAAGATGGACAAGATGAAGCGTTTATCTAATGAGGCGTTAGTTCAAGCGAGACTGTTATCGGGAAAATCCAGGGCATATAAAAAGGAACTTAATAATCGAAAAACGAACATAACTACACTACAGAAAAACATATCAAATAAGGATTCTGAAATCAATAGAATCACCAAAGAAATGCGGAATATACAAGAGAAGGTCGATAAACAGAGTAATAATTCCATGAACGGTGGAAATTCGTCCGAATTAACTTCGAAATTAGAACAAACTGAAAAGAAGTTACAAAATATACAACAGGATCGGGATAAATTGACCACAGAACTTACTAATAGCCGTGAACAACTTGAAAAAACTGAAAAGGATATGAAAAAACTCGAAAAACAGACTAAAAATTTAAAGAATGGACAAGTACAACCGAAAAAGGGTGGTTGGTTTTCTTCTGGTTTGTTCGGATTTTCTAGTCGTCCAAAGGCTGTGAAAGATATAGACATAAAACCCAATACAAATAAACCTAACAATACCTCAAAACCCGCTACAAATAATATCAAACCTAACAATACCCCAAAACCCATTACAAATAATATCAAACCTAACAATACCCCAAAACCCACTACAATTGTCGGCGTGACAGAAGCTGCTTTAAATCTAAAAAAGAGGCGTGAAACCCTGAGAAAACTTGCTAATAATTCAAAGTTAAATTTTAAGAGAAATATAGAAAAGGTTAAACCTGACGGAGTAAATGCTCTTGAGAAAAGGATACAAAACGCTGCTG
>VMHT01099967.1_pt1 | contig 34325 bp, 57 predicted proteins | sample 4693611 | NCBI WGS metagenome assembly VMHT01 (sample SAMN12280063, study PRJNA550983) | marine metagenome | isolation source: seawater sampled from same location over 5 years 0.02-0.2 micron viral filtrate | place: USA: collected off the coast of southern California halfway between the port... ...
ATTTAAGCCATCGCCAGACCATTGCGATATTTGTTTGTACTCATCCTCGGTTAGTTGGGCGAGCTTTCTTTTTCTACCTGGTTTTCCCTTTTCCATGCTTTATTTTAGGGTATTTTGCACATTTTAGCTAAATAATTACATTTAATTGCACATTTATTGAGTAAAACTATTGTTATTTATAAATATATATGTATCATGGGTATTGTAAAGCAATAAAGTTTTACATACTTTGGAGAAGTAAATTATGAGTAAAAAGAATTTAACATCATATTTATCTGGAGGTGTTGAAAAACATACTGACGGATCATTCACTATTTATGGATATATAGAAAACAAAAGTGGTGACGAGGTTGCAATGCACAAAATTAGATATTGCGGTTATCCAATTAGCCGCGCTAGAAAAATATTTAAAATTGATCTTAATGATTTAAAAGAGTTATTAGAGGAAAATAATATCTTAACTAATGATTCATATATTAGATATGGTCATACTATATGATTTAACCAACCCCAAACCAAACAAGCCTGCTTTATGTGGGCTTTTTGGGTGTAAGCAATAACGCTTGCATACTTTGGAGAAGTAATATGACAGATACAAATAAACAAAACATCTACACATTAGAGCAAAATCTAATTGAAGAACTAAACGACAATAAAAAGGACATATTGGAAGGCTCATGTCCAGAAGATGTTGTTTCAGAATATGCGGACTCATGGGTTCCAATTTATAGCCATGATTTACTATCAGTTGCTCAATCGGATTTAACGCTTGGATATAATAATTCCGAAGGAGAGGGAGATGTGTATGCACAGCTTACATGGTCAATATATCACAGGCTTGAATTAGTTGCCCAACAATGGCTACAAGATAACCAATTTGAGGTCGCATAATGACTATTAAAACCAAATCACATAAAAGCATTATCGGACAGCTGCGCAAGAAGTACGGACTAAAAGATAACACGCCGATCCATAAAGTAGAGCAAATAATGACAGCCGAGGACTGGCAAGCGTTTAGCATGGCTCTTACCTTTCCTAATGGTAAACCATCACAAAGGGGGAAATGATGAAAAAATATGTAATATTAATAGAAATGGGAGCAAGTAGACAGCACTCAATAGAAGCAAAAAACCTTCTTGATTTATTTAATCAATTAGAAAAATATAAATCAAAACATACTATTTATAATGATGAAATTATAAGCATACAGGAGCAAGGCAATGAGTAAGTTCAACAAACAAAAAACAATAGATAAAATCATTGATGATTTTGGAAACTGTAGAATGAATAGTCACTGGTTTTCTAAAAGTGAAACACAGATTGAATGGTCAAGCCATCAAGAAGTGTATTTAATCTTACATCAAGATAAAACCTGGGACTATTCCGAGCCAAAACATTTAGATATGTATGTTGAGGATTTAGAAGTTCAAGATTTAAAAGAGTATTCAAGGGCCAACTAATGGACTTACAACTAATACCAATACTTATGTTCATGGCTGTATGTCTTTATGCAGTCGCGCTAATAATCAAGGATAGAGATAAATGAAATACATACATATCGCACCAATACCAATAGATGATGACGACCTTGATAAAGAAGGATTTATTCGTGGTGGTTTCCATGATTGGATTTTTGAACAGGCAGAATTAAAAAATATAGAGTTTGATTATATAGAGAAACAAGACCAATGATCTTTTCAATAAACATAAGCGGCTTAATCATTGACTGGTGCTATAACTTAGATTGCCAGGAGAAACAATACCACAAAACATGGATTCCTAAATTAAGGGATATCCAGATAATAACTAAAGATCTGAACGGCCTTACGGTTAGCGAGGTTAAAAAGATAATCTTAGAAGATATCCAACCAGATATAAATATGGTTAAAGAACATAATAATAAACTAGCGAGAGCGAGGAGACTAAACCAATGAAAAATATAACATTTACAGTGGCTTTTTGTAAATATTCAGCTCACTTTAGAGATAGAGGATTCGGCGGAGAATTACCCTACATTTCCAAGACATACTCTAAAGCAACAGGAGAGGGCGGATATTTGCTTCGTGATGAAAATGATATGCACATAGCTTACATAACAAAAGATGGCAAGGTACAGGCTTAGAATGGACAGAAACAATATACCAAAACATTTACGACATTTAGAAGAATGGAAGCTAAAAGCATTGTTTCATTTATTTAGGAATCCAATATGAGCAACTTACATAACCAGGAACAATTAGAAAACCAATTTGAAACTATAATTGACCAATTATTAAATCAAGATAGAAAGGGTTTAATTGATGATGAAATAAATACCGTAGCTAGAAACTATGGTTTAGATGAAGATGATGACCGCGATGAAATCATAAACTTCTTAGCGGAATTTATACTTTACGATATGAATACAGTATAGGAGTACCAATGACAGGCAAAGGATCAGGCAGGCGCATAGAAGATATAAACAAGATACGCAATAATTGGGATAGTATCTTCAAAAAGCGCGACAAGAAACAAATAACCAAGGTAATAATAGAATTTGAAATGCCAGGCTATCCATCAATAGATGAAATGAGGAATTATGTTGAAAAATTACACAAAGAGGATAAACTAGTATTTTTAACCACAACTACCAATGCTTGAACTACTTATTAACATATTCGCAGGAGTCACATTAACATTCGCTGTAATGTTATTTCTAACCGCGCTCGCGATAGTAATAATTGACCGCAAGCAATAAGTTTGAACGCGTGAGAGATATCTTCTCCAAAAGATAACCCCCCCTAAAAGCTCTCGCGCGTTCCTCTACCATCAAAAATAACAATCATAGAATCGTGCATAGGTCTAGCACCTGGAACTGATCTATCAACTTCCTCACCAAAAGTATTAATTCCCTTAAATATTAATCTCCTGCGAATAAATCTTATGTCTTTTGCATTGGGTAATATGTGATCGTGAAACAATGCCGTGCTTGTACTAACAGGTAAAAGACAAACACACAACTTACCTTTTTTTGATTCTATAATCGCTTTCTTAACAAAACCCTCTTTAAGATCTCTACTATAAGGCGGATTAACAAAGTTTCTCTCCCCCCACGCAATAATCAAACCATTTTTATCTGGTGTTATCTCATCAAAGCATATCGGACACGGATCAAAATCAAAATTAAACTCCGCATCTAATTCATCATAAAAATCTTTGGGTGTCTCCCAATTATCACTATGTTTTAAATTTCTATTCTTCACGCTTCCGCCTACTCGCGCACCAGGTCAGCTAAACCAACTAATAAAAAATGTTTCTTCCCTCCGCTTTGGGACTTCCTCAATCGCTTCGGCTCTCCCTCCAGCACAATCCAGATCAACCCTGCCTCGCTCAACTCCGCTAGCGCTCGCCCAACGCTTTTCCTATTCACTGCTGTCATCTTTGCGTAATAACTAATCGCATCATGCGATGACCAGGTTTCATACCTCCATCGCTCGCACAAAGACCAACCAACGAATCTAGCTGTCATAGATAGCGCTTCATTGCCTGCGACCTCCGAGCGATACCAATGCCAAACTATTTGGCGCACACGCGAGAAGTCCGATTCTTTTCTAGCAAGCGCTATGGGGATCAGAGCTGTTTTCTCCTCCGCCTCCGCATGCGCGGTAATCCACCAATAGGCTTTATCTATTTGTCCAAATCTTCTCATAGCGTGCGCCCTGCTCCTGGAGAGTCAATCCACCCCAAGTGGATTGCTCTCCTATACATATGTATATGTATGGATATATGGGCATCTCCTACCCTAGTGTTGGGCATCTGAGTGTATAGTATGTCCCTTAGCTTCCCTAGTATGTCCCTAAAGTTCCCAACGATCATAGTTCCATATTCTTTAAAATGTGTGTAATAACTTCGATTGTCCAGCCGTTTCCGAGCATTTTATATCGCTGTGTATTTGATACATGGTTAGTATAATTATCTGGTACTGTTTGTAATCGTTCACACTCAACAGGTGTTAGCTTTCGCCAGTAAACTTCTTTATCTTTGTCTGAATGTTCGTATCGCATATAGTCGTAGTTTGCAGCTGTAAGACAATTACTCTTGTCTTTCATGTTTTTGCCTCTCCTGGTTTTAGAGTTTGGAAAGGTCATATCAAAACAATCTCCATCTTCAATAGTGGTATAACCTTTTTTAGTTGCTTCTTTTATGGTTAGTTGTTTCTTGTCTTTATCTATCGTTATAGTTTCTCCAACATTTGTTCTTGCCGCAAACTCTCTAGTCAAAGCATGAGACTTACCATCAACATGAAACACCCTATCTTGCATATATGGTTGTACTCCATTTGCTTTTTTACTTGGGTTTATTTGGTTTGGTTTTCTTTTGTCTACCATTACTTTAGGTTCTCTATGTCCACCACCACAAGTTGTAAGCGTTGGAGACTTACCATCTTCTGAATAAACCCTTTTTATTTGGTCATGTCCTTTTATATCTACTGCTGTTCCTACCTGTTTTGGAGTGTCGTGGGTTTCTATTTTATATGATTTATCATTTTGATCGTAAACATAATCAACATTATTCGGTAAGCTATTTATATCATCAACTTTTACCATAGTTTTTTCATGTTTTGCTTTACTTCTTTTTGGCCTTGCTGCTGGATAAGAGGCTGTTAGAGCATAAGATTTATTTTCTTTATTAGATATAGTTTCTGGTTTATCAGTTGGTATCATTGTTCTTTGTTTTCTTTCAATACTGTTTTCTGCTATTGCACCATGATAATTTGATGTTAAACAAAAAGACTTATCATCTTTAGTTGTCATCTTTGATAAGTTTTTATCAAAATCCTTTACATAACCATTAGCATAACCATGAGTACCAGCACAAATTGTTCCAGATTTACCCTCTGTATCATGTATGGTATTAGCTTGGCTTTTATAATTTGGGTTTAATTGATTGCCGCCTTTATAATTCTTTTGTAAATTTTCTCCTGCAAGGTATTCATTAGAAGCATTAGTTTCCAATATATCCCTTAAAACTATACCTCTTTGTTCAGGCTGTTCTATTCCAGGTATGTTAGTCCAGTAATATCTAACCCTATTCTGTGCTGATACTAATGCTGAATTAATCATTATTGGTTTAACGCCCATGTATTCAGATATAACATCTAAATATTCTTTTTTCATTCTTACATTTTCTAATAAAAAATATTTTGGGTTTAACTCCTCTACACATCTAACAAACTCAAAGAACAATGCAGATCTTGGGTCATCAAAAGCGAGCTGCTTTCCTGCAAAACTGAATCCCTGACAAGGACTACCACCCATAACCAAATCAATTTTTGGTAATGTTGATAGGTCTAACTTGGTTATATCTCCCACTTGTATAATGTCTGGGTAATTAGCTTCACTAACTTTCATAGCATATTTATCTATCTCACTAGCATAGTAATTATCTACTTTAATACCAAGACGATCTAAAGCGATACGCCCACAACTCATTCCATCAAATAAACTTAATACGTTCATAGTTTTCTCCTTTTAAAAATTATCATAAAGTGCCATAGGATTTTGTAATTCCTCTAGCGGTTCAAGTACGCCATTCTTTCTAAATAATGTTTTGGTAGAGTAGTCAACATTACCAGAATTAGATTTAACAAGAGCGGCTTTAACTACACTCATGCGCTCATACTCCACGCGCTGTTCCTCACAGATACGTTCACAATCCTCCGCGCTCGCCAACCACATAGCTATCGCCCACCGCACGCTGTCGGTAATACTACTTGCACCACGAATCTCTGCTCTGTGGCTCATAGCATCATCGCTATCGTTAGCTAAAGCACCTTTATTAAGATGATGAATAGTAAGGGTAGAACAACCAAGTCTGGCGCTAATGTTTGCACAATAAGAACCCCAAAGTTGGCCTGCTTCATTACTGCTTGATACATTACCAGTTGTAAATGCTTGGAGAGGATCAAAACATACTAACTTTAAATTTGGTATGGCTTGTAATTCTTCTACTAACTCCTGCGCTATAGGTGTAATGCCCTCTTCTCTTAACAGTATCATTGGTTCTTTTTGTTCTGGGACAGGAAATACATAGACTTCATATACAGAGCTAAATCGCTTGCCGTTAGGGTCCAGCAAGTCTAGTCGTCTATGTATTTCCATTAAATCATCTTCCGCACAAAATATAACAGTATTGCCGCGCTCTTTCACATCTTTCCCCCACCACCTGCCTCCGCACGCCACAGATAATGCTAACTGTATGACACTTAGCGACTTACCCACGCCACCAACTGCCGCAAGAATACCAGGTTTACCAATGGGAATAAGTCCGTCAACTAAAAACTTTTGTGGCTCTGGCTTACCTACAAGATTACGAATCGCATACTTTTGGATTCCTAGCTTATGATCTATTAGTTCAGCTCTAACTTTATCTAAACCATGTTTTAAATACAGGTCATTATAATCGCCAACTTCACTAGGTAATCGCACCGCACTATTAACCACAGCACTCGCGCACTCTTGCGCTTTCTTCTCTCCCACTCCGCTCTCATCATTATCAAGTGCAAGAATAAATCTAGCACCTGTCAGCTTGCGTAAATTAGAGGCTGCATCCAACAAGAAGTTGGCACTAAAAACGCAAGCTACAGGAATTTGGGTTGCTTCATATACTGAAGCGGCAGTTGAGTAGCCTTCAACTAAAATAAGTTTTTCTATATTGTTTAGATCTTGTAAGGTTGTGCCGATTAAAAATACATTACCTTTGATTTCTGAAGCGGAAGCGAATCTTTTTTCGCCTTTTTTATCTATGTACTGTAGAGAACGAATCTGTCCTGTAGTATTATATACAGGAACAATTAACCTACCATTTAATTGCTTCAACCCATAACTTTTAACTTTTTTATTCGTGAGATATTCATGGTCAATGGCTTCGTGGCAAATCTTAAACTTTTCTTGCATTTCAACTGCAACTTCATCTTGTCTTTGCTTCCTTTCTGCACGCGACTTAGCACTAGCCTCTTCCATTTGTTTTTGTAGTTCTTGTCTATCTACAATACTAAGTTGGTTAGTATCTATGCTTGACCACTTTCCTTCAAAACCAGTTTTCCAATTACCATAAGTGCAAAACATATGTTCGCCAACACTATTTACTACATAGTATCCAGATTTTTGTCTACCAGTATCAGGCTTTGATGCTATTGCTTTTACTGGCACTCTGATTATCTCGCCAGTAATTTCTAAGAAGTCTACAAGCAACCCCTGTGCTTGCATCTCGTTTATTAAATCATGTGTACTCTTACCTGTACTAAAACCAAGGTCGTTATAGAGTATGTCCTTTTTCAGGTACTTTGTTAAATCCATTTGCAGCTCTCTCATCATCTAACTGCGCTTGCACATTCGCCCAGTTTAGATATTCCCTAACGATGGTCGTGAAGATTCTTTTTCTGTTATCCCTATCCCATTTATGTAATGGTTTCTGATCTTCCTTACCTGCTAGTTCTAAATATAAATCTTTGGTTTGTGCTATGGAATATTCTATCCCTATATCATTCAGTTGTGCTTTGTTGGGTAGTCTTTCTCCCTCCCCAATCTTTTTTAAATGAGCCATACAGCACGCTCCAAGCCAGTGTTCTCCATCTTTTCTTAAAAAAGGCCCAGCTGGTGCTTTACAATAAGCACACAGCGTGGGTCTGTTCTTACCATCAAAATTAAAATGGTGCGTCATCCTCGCTCGCCACAGTAGTACCCATTGCATCTAAGTCTGCTTCACTGGGACCAGCTTTAATATTGTCGTTCTCCACAGGTTTTGGCTTTTGATTAGTAGCCTGCCAAGTCTTACCCCAGTCCTCATTAATCTTCAGATAACCATTGTCATCTTTAACTAATTCAGCTGATACACTTTTACCCATAAAAGCAGTTGATGTATCCTTTGGTGGCTCTTTTAATCCCATCGCTTGCGCCATGAGTAGCATTGACTTAACACCGCTATCTACATACTTAGGATTGTCGTGGCCAACAGTAAAGGTATGATTAAGTCTGATGCTACTACCATCTATCTCAAAATACATCTTGCACCCACGCCATCCGTTTCTACCTTCTACCAACGCTTCTTCTTCGCCTTGCCAATGTAAAACATGTCTACCTGGCTCAACTGCCGACTTGCCTTCACTAGAGGCATCTACATTAAAATTTGTTAAATCCATTTTTTACTCCTTTTTAAATCCAACATTTATATTCTGAACAATCTTCCTTTGACTCTCCACAATGACGACAAAATCCATCTTCATCGTATTGCGGTTTATCATCATCGCAAAAGTGTTCGTTAAGTTCTTTAGTATCAATCACTTTAACATCTGCTCCCTAATGGCTTGCCATTCAAACGGCATTTCATTATCAAGACCAAATCTATTCTTAGCTTGGAAGCCAGGTGTTTCTTGTGTAAAGATTGTTCTGTCTCCTTGCTTTAGTTTAGTTGTCATACCACCGCCTTTACCTTTTACTTGAATAGTGCCTATCTTGTAATTAGCAAAGAATACCGCGTCGCTGTGTTCTATGACCAAGTCAGCGGCTTTTCTGTGGAGCTTTATTTGGTGCCGATCATGGGGTTCGCTTGATGGATCTTCATATCTTCTTACCTCATTATGTGCAATCTGTAAGACAGTAAAGCCTTTGTCTCGCAACTGATTAAGTAAAGCAAGATAATCACGCCATACCTCTAAACAAGCGGAGAAACCTTTTCCGTAAGCTGGAGAACTGATTTCAGGCCAGCCATTTTGTTCACATACATGAGCTTGTAGCAAACCTTCTAACCAATCTAAACTATCAATAATTACAGTTTTGTATTCGCTATCTTCTTGTATTAGCGACTTTAAGTTATCTACAAGTTCAACATAAGTTTTAGCTACAGGAAAGTGAGGACACTCAATCTTACCTATACCATCTTCTGCTTGAACTATGATTGGTTTATTCATAGTTGCACCAAAAGATGTTTTACCTATACCACCAGGACCATATAAAACTATGATAGGTGGTTTAAGTTTTGCCTTTTGTCTAATATTAGCTAACGACATTATTGCACCTCAATCTTTTTTTCTTCTGTTGGCTCTAATATGTTTTTCATACGAGCTTCATAAGAACCAAGTAAAGTATTTAAGTCGTCAATATCATTGTTGGCTTTGACAATAAACTCGTCTCTCACTTGTTTCTTCTCTTGCCATCTTGCCATCAACTCTTTTGCATTGTCTGGCATTTCATTTATCTTATGTTCTTTGCCATCATCCGCAAACTTTATTGTTGGTTCATCAACATTTTCAGTTGTATTTTCTTTTACCATTTCAGTCTCCCTGTTGGTTTTGTTTATAAGTATCACAAGCATCTTTAGCATTACACCAACGGCATCCGTCTTTGCTATAGTTGTATGTGGGTATCTCCTCAAAGCAGGCCTCGGCTGCTGGCTTTAAAGTTTCATAGGCCCATTCAACTAAGTTAATAGCTGATATGGAATATGATCTAATTGGACCATCTTTGTGCCAACCTCTTGGTTGTACTATGGTCATCTGAACTGTGCAGTCATCTCCGTATCTGGATAATGCACCTAGTGCATAGATACGCATTTGTGGGTTGTCTGCTTCTACTGCCCACTTACCAGATTTAAGATCTATTATCTCTATCATGTCTTTACCAATGAGTATTGCATCTGCTGTACCCCATAAGTCCGCATGTATTTCTGGCATATTAACTTTTTCTTCTATTAATGGTCTTGCAACATCAAGCTCCATCATTCTCTTGTCTATGTAATCAACATAAGTATTAGCACAATCAATCATCTCTTGGTCAACTGTGATATCAAAATCTTCTACATGATGTGTTGTGTCTAAATAGTATTCTTCTAAGGTAAGATTATTTAATCTACCTTTAAGTAGTGTTTCTACCATTTCGTGAATCAATGTACCTGTCGCTGCTGGTATGCCTACTTTGTACTCTACTTCCATGCTAGACAATAGCTGTGGCATGCCAGGGCAAGCCATCCATATCTTTGCTGCTGAAGGTGAGAGTTTAGCGTGTGCCATCTACAGATATATAAGAGTCGTTTTCCATCTTTTGCACATCTTTAAGATCATAAAGTATCTTTCCACCAATCTTGAAATAGCTAGGACCTTGTCCTCTATATCGTCTGTTATCTATTGTTTTCTTGCTAACTCCCCAGCGCTTCGCTAATTCGTCAACTTCTATGGTGTTTGATATGTCAAAATTCTTTTCTAATATATCCATAAATTTCCCTTTTATTAATATTTTTGTTTATACTAACACAATATTACTAATTATGGTAATATAAATAAATAAAATTTGGGAGAAATTTATGATGAATAAAACAGTATATGCACATACTAACTTAGGAACTGAAAAGGAATGGGATCAAGCAATAGATAGGCTTGCAACCAATAACCAAGTAGCTGGAACGCATTACAAGCAATCCAAGATACAGCCTATAGATTATATATATGCTAACAACCTGTCTTATAACTTAGGTAGTTGTTTAAAATATATAACCAGAAGTAAAGGAGAGAACAAAGATAGAGTGACTGACTTGTTAAAAGCCAAACACTTTATAGATCTTGAATTACAGATGGTTTACGGAACAGATGCCAAAGGTAATAAAATAGGAGATTATTCAATAGAAGTTTCTCTATAACCATGAGGTAGCTATGAATTTATATGAGTTTGATGATCGTATCTTAAACGAAAGGAACGGAAGAAAACCTGTATATATAAACAAACATCTTGCTAAAAAGTTTAAGGATTTTTGTGAGAGCGAACAGAAAGAACCACATAGAGTGGTTGAGTATCTAATATCTTTGGGTATGAACTCTGTAAAGCATTACGAAGAACCTAAAGTGTCTGTTGACATCGAAGCTCTTTAAATAGGTTTTTGGTATTCTTTAGCGTGTCCCACGCTTGAACATCCTCGTCTTTAAAACTTATCTGCTTTAGACCTTCTGGAAGCATAAACTGAACTGTTTGATGTTTTAAAGCAACCAAGGCATATACATCTATTGCATTATCTTCGTAGTATCTATCTTTAGTAAAAGCACCACGCCTAAAATCAAACTGCCATGAGACTCTATGTGTTTGTATTTTAGATTGTGTTTTAACCTGGCACTTATATAGCGTATGGTCAACATCAAAGATGATGTCTGCCTCCGCGCTGTGTGGAACTATCATTACAGTGTCTGCGTGTAAAGAAAGTAGCGAGGCTACTAAATATTCTCCAGATCGGCCAACTCTTTCCGATTGGCGTGGCATAGGGTTATTGTGGCTGTCTGCCTATATTAAACGCCCTTTGTAATGCGGACATACTTAAGTTTTCATCATCGCCAATTTGTTGTTCAATTACACCAGCTTGTCTTGTGACTGCGCTTGGCGGTAAAATTCTTTGTGCTTGACCAACTTTATAAGCAGCCTCACCAACCAATCTTGGTGATGTTGCTGATAACAAACCAGCCATTTGTGGAGCTGTTGCACCATAAAAACCACCGACACCTAAAGCGCCAATAGGACTTATTTGTCTAGCTAAACCTGTTGGTGTAAATCCACTTAGCGTTTCTCCTGCAATTTTTGATGTTAAGCTAACATCTCCTGCTTTCTCTAATTCTTTTAGTAATTTTAATCTTATGCCAAAGTTTGTATTAACATTGGTCCTCATAACTGATAGAAGTTTTCTTAATGCAGTATCAGCTGTTGCTTTATCACCTAAACTTAAAGCTTTTTTCATTTCTTTTTCTAAACTAATAGCCTTTTCATAAGCTTTCATAGTTTTTGCATATTCTGGTGATGCTTCTTTGATAAGATTGTTTATTGTCGTTCTTGCTTGCGTTACAACAGCAGCACCCTTACCAGCTGTTTTTCCAAACGTATCAGCCTCTGGCATTAAATTATCTATTTTCTTTTTAAGAGCATCCAACCCTTCTACAGTATGAAACTTAGAATCAACAGACCAATCTAATACAGCATCTTCTATTTCTTTTAATTTTCTTAAACCACCTGCATCTAAAGTTGTCTTACCTTTAAATTCAAAAGATTTTCTAATATTGTCAACACTTTTTAAAACAGGTGTAAACTCAATTTCTTTTTTTGAAACTTTAGCTTTTTTAATACCTTCTTGATATTGTGCTTTTCTTTTTTCTGCCATTGTTTTGATGCCTTTTCTAGCTTCTTCAACAATTTGTCTTGGGTCATCTTTTGATCGCATTGCTCTTGCAAAATCTGTGGCTTGTTGTCCACCAGTAGCTCCTGATACAACAGCTGTTCTAATTGCTTCAGGGCCAACACCTGTTGTTAAACCTAATAATGATTCGGTAACACCTCCAACAGCTTTTGTAGGTAGAGCTAATGGATCTATAACTTGTCCAGTTTTTTTTGCTACTTCAGCTATTTCTTTTAAGCCACCAACCTTACCTGCTAATGCACCGCCTCCTGTAAATAAAACAGAAGCGTCACCCAAAAAACCAACAGGATCAGTTGCTATAGTTTTTTTAAGATTTTCCATACCGCCGTATCTATTAGCAAAATATTGACCAACAGCTTTAGCTTGTTGCTCATTAGCTTGTTCGCCTGGTATGGCTAGTTGAATAATACCAAGACCAAGCTCGCCTATAGATTTTGCCGTGCCTATTGGGTCTGTAACTGCTGTAAAAATATCTTTACCATATTGAAGTGCGCTGCTAGGTATATTGGTTACAGCTTGTCCAGCAACCTGTCTTGCAGTCATAGTCTGTGGAGCAGTTGTTACAGTTTCTTGCATTGCCTGTAGTTCAGATAATTTTATTGTCATATTAATCTATTTCTACTTCTTGAACTGTACCATCAGGTAATACCGCATAATATTTACCATTTGATTGGTATAGTGTTGTATCTTTTACAACAACCTTTTTGCTACCAGCTGGTATACCTTGTGGTAATAATGTAAATTTGCTTGTTATTTCTTCTTCAGTTATAGGGGTTCTTTTTGTGTAACCTTTAAATCGATTGCTTTCAACACCCATATTGTAGCCTTTGATATCTTCGTTATAGCTTTCTACTTTTAGTCTAAACATTTCTTCTAATAAAGGCCCAACAACTGCTGGGTTTTGTAAAGCATTTACATCACCGCCTAATCTAGCTATAACCCTCCAAGCATCTTTTTCAGTCATAACACCGCCACCAACAGTATCGATTCTGTTTGCTCCAATAAGTCCTTGCAATTTACCTTCAGCAATCGCTCTTGCTAATTCTTCTGTTGTTAGATTTTGACTACCAGCCAAGGTCTTAAACCATGTAGCCATTTGATCTCCTAGCCTTTCAACACCAACATTAGAATCTGTAATATTTTTCCAATAACTTAATATTTGTTTAAGAGATTTTTCTTCGGTTACTAATTCTTTATTTAAACCAGTAAATGTTTTAAAATCTGGTATATATCTTTGTTCCTCACCAGAAGTTGTCATTCTTGCTTTTGGATATGTTGCAAAAAACTCTTCAGCGCTTAATTGACCTGTTGGTCCATCAAAAATTCTTCTATCTCCAACTATTATTTCTTTATAGTTTCCAGTTTCAGTCAGGTATGTATTACCTTGTCTTGTATAAACTGTTGTATCTTTAATTTCTTTTAAACCTGGCACACCGCTAATTGAATTTGCAATTTCAGGTATTGCAACATTAAAAGGCATTTGTTGACCTGGCTGTATAACAACATTTCCAACTTTTATGGGCTTGTCTGATGTATTTTTAAATTCTACTAATTCAGGTTTATATGTTTGTCTTTTTTCACCAGCAAACATTTTAGGGTCTATACCAGCTTGGTATAATTTAAGCATATCAGCGTATTGTGGATTTTGTGCTACAAATTCTCTTAAAGCTTTATCTTGTTTTGCCATTTGCGTTTGCTGTTCAGCCAACTGCATCCTTCTAGGATCACCAGATAATATGGCGGTTGCTCTACCTAAACTTCTTTGTAAAGACTGCATACCTTCTTGTCTGCGTCTTTCAGCCTCTTCTGGTGATACTTGTTGCATAGGGTCATAGCCACCCATTTCTGTTAGTCCTCTTTGGTAACCTTGACCTATACCTTTGAAAAAATCTCCTATTGCCATTTTAAATGTTTATACCCCCCATACCTAAAAGTTTACCAGCCGTTAAATCAGGTGTTTGTGCTGGTGTTTGTGATGCAGAAAACAAGTTACTAAATATTGGTTTTGTTGTTTGGTAAAGATCTTGTGCAGCATAAAACTTTTCTAATCCACTAGGACTATATCCAGTTGTTGTTGTTTGTGTTGGCTGCATACCGCTTACACCAGTTGCTAGTAAACCAAGCTGTTGTCTTGGATAATCTAACGCTCTTCCAAACTCGCCTCTTTGCGCTCCAATAGCTTGTTGCTGTAATGCTTGTTGTTGTTGTCCTATACCACCTAGCAAACCAAGGCCTTGTAATTGACTTGTTTGCAAACCGCCTAATAATCCAGCTTGTTGTTGCCTTGCTTGTAATTCAAGCTGTGGTGCAAACATTTGCATTTGTTGTTGTCTAGCCACATCACGCTCTGCTGCTTGTTGCGCTTGTTCAAAACCTCTTTGCCTTCCTTCTACAGCAGTTCTTTGCATTGCTTCTGCGTAAGGTCTTTGTGACTCTGCTTCTAATACTGCTGACCTTGAACCACCGAAAGCTCCTGCTCTGATTGCTCTATCCTGCGCGCTACCACGCGCTATGTCAGCCTGTCGCTGTATGTCGCCCATTGCTAGGTCTATAACTTGTTGTTGATATGGAGACTGATAAGCGCTTATGTCTTGACCAAGCAAAGATGCAGCTTGACCAGCTTCAGGCCTTCTGAATTTTGCCATACCTTGCAAAGCTTTGGTTGGGTCAAAACCCATACCAGATTCAAACAATCCTCTAGTTGCTTGAAACTGTCGTAGTTGATCTGGTGAAAAACCAGCAACCATTGGTCCTGTATAAGGTACAAAAGGTTGTTGAGCAATTTGTTGCGACCTTTTATATAGGTCTTGTTGCATAGCTTGTGTTTGTGGGTCTACTTGTGATGTGGTTGTTGTTTGTCCAGCAGATGAACCTCCGCCACCAGTTAAGCTTTTAACTGCGCCTACAGCTCCTGCTACTTTTCCTACTGTTCCCAATACTCCTGCTGCTTTTCCTAAAAAGGGTAATGCTTGTGGCATATTATCTCCTATAAATCCTTGCTTAATAACACTTCTGGCTTAAAACCTAAATGTTTTACTTTTCTAATCCAACCTTTTCTGCCGCCACCGTATAATCTTTTAATGCCAGCTTCTTTTGCGTATGTTTCTATATGTTTTAACATTTCTTCAAATTCTTTAAAGTTTCCTGCAAATACCAATATGTTCATTGATAACATTTGCGGAAAAGGTATTATCTCTGTGACCATAGCTGATTTTTTACCTGGCCACAAAAGAGCTATACCATTTCTTATTTTATCTTCTATATCATCGATTGTATAGGTATCTTGGTATTTCATAGCTTTTTCAAGCCATGGCTTACATCTTTCCCATTCAATCTCCCAAGGTTCTCTTTGTTCCTTTGGGTGTAATTCAACTACTGTATTAGTCGCCTTTACCATATTCTATAATGCTTAAAACTAAATGTATGTTTGCATGGTTTACTTGTGCTTTTAATATTTCGCCTTGTTGTAATACAATTCCTGCATTGGTTTGCAACTCGTCAGTAGCGTGTGCTGTTATATTATGTTGTTTATAAATAAAAAACTCATTAGAGCCTGTATCAGTTATAGATACATCTAAATTGGTTTGCTGATTACCATGATCGCAAGCTAAAAAACCCTTTATAATAGCAAAAGTAAAATCATCACCAGTTGGTGCAGTATAGATGGTTTGTTGTGTTGTAGCTGCAAAAGAATATTTAACATTAATTGCACGCTGTATATATTGTCTTTGTGAGGATAGATCCATTATCTTCTACCTCTGTTTCTTAAATTAAGTCTGATATTACCAACTTGGAAATCCTGTGTCGTGCTACCTGTTACAGTCATCTGTACTTGTCGTGCTGTAAACCTAGCATCGGTATATCCATCATTCTCAAAGGTAAAACTACCAAAGTCTGTCTCGCTACCTAATGGGGTAAACTTACCTTTAAAACTTATTGTTACACCTGGTAATGTGTTTGCTTCTTCATCTGGAATAATCTGATTACATTGCACATAGTTATCACCATTACCTAATTCTATTGGACCGCTTGTGCAAAACGGCACATCACTATTTAAGTTTGGTGAGTTAGATAATGTGGTTGATTCGTGTTCGTAAATAAATCCATTTGAATCACCAGCTATAGGATAGTCAAATGCACCTTGGTCAATCCAACATCCTCTGTCTAGTGAACCTATAGACCAAGTGTTTGCTAAGTAATTCCAGATTACATATTTGTTTGGTAAATATACACCATCTCCGCTTGGAAAACCCCACCATATTTCGTTAAAGTTAGAGTTGTGTCCACCCCAACATGCTTTCCTTCCTGGTACGTTTAGTTGGTCGTATACATAATCATGCACATCGCATGGTATTTCTCTTACAACACCATCATAAACAAAGAATGAGTTTTCACCCATCCACGCTAGAAAGTTTCCTGTTTGTACTACTGATCTTCTACTTACTGCTTTACAGTTTGCACCTGCTGCTACGATGCCATAAACAAAAGGTGAGCCTACATAGCTCATTCTATCTATACCAGTATCACTAAAAACTATGACATCGTTTTGGTATTTAACACCTAGTAAAGCTCTACCGCCTGTTGGTATTTGCACATCACCTGCTGTATTAGTAGCTTTAGATGTCCAAGTGTTTCTATCTTCTCTATCACTCCAAGATATTTTTCTAGGATCTCCACCAGAACCAATGGCAACTAAGTGCCTTTCATTGGTCACTAGGACAGCCTGACAGCCTGTAGGAGCGTTTGTTACAACTGTACCTATGGTATCAGCCGTTCCGCCTGAAACTGGCCTCCATTTGTATATCTTGCCATCACCAGAAAAACAAAAGACTAAATCCTCACCCCAGTTATCAAAGGAGAAATGACCTGATTGTAGAGGTAGTCCAGATTGGCTTCTAGCATCACCATAATCTTCTACGTTATAGTGGTATGCGCCATAACCAAGAGGATCATTAGCGGCATCGTTTACAAAGCCAGATGGTGTTATGTCAGTCCAAGTATTGTCGTATAAGACATAAACTTTTTGTCTTGTACCTACAGCTAATATAGATGCACCTAGGTTATCTTTATAGGCATACATACCTATGGGCTCACCATCAAGTGCTGTAGTTTTTAGTTTAGACCAACCGCCAATCGGCTTAAGATAGCCGTTTTCAAAACGCACGAGATTGCCGTCAACCCAACGACCTTTGTTAGCATAGTCAGTTCCGTTTTTGACTATGCCAGCTGGCGGAGTTACAGGCAATAGTGCCATTTTTAGCTATTGGATGATATGTAGCTTTTACCAGTTGAGATCGCAGTTGTATAAGATGTTTTATCTTCATCACTACCAGCTACATCTGGAGTATCATCATCTTCATCAACAGGTTCATAGGCTAAGACCAGTTCTAAGTGGTCTACATTTCTTTGTACCATATCGTTAATATCTGATTGCTCCATGTCTTTAACATCCCAAGTTCCAGCGTTTATTTCGTTGATAAGTGTTACGCTATCTGTTGCTGCTGTTAAGACTTCGCTTACTGTTTGTGCCATATTATTCTCCTTTTACCCTTCTAGGGTTGTTATTCTTGATTTTAAATCATCAATGATTGTTTGTTGTTCTTGTATTGCTTTGGTTAGAACTGCAACTAAATTATCAGTAGTCATTTTTAATTTATCTGCTTCTTCATTGTCAGCTATTACAGGATTATCGCCTTCAGCAGTAATAACCTCTTGAGCTAAAAAGCCATATTTAGTTCTGCCAACTGCTGTATCGCTATCTCTATTTTCTCTAAATTTATAAGATACTGGTCTTAAATTATTAACTAAATCTAATCCAACTGGTATGTCTTGTATTTCTGTTTTATCTCTTTGGTCAGAAGTTACTGTCCAAGATACTTGAATATAAGCATTACTGGTGCTTGTATTTCCTAAAACAATTCTATCGCTTTGAGTTGTAAGACTAAATGGAGAAGAACCAGTTCTACCAGCAGCATAACCTAAACATACATTATTACTACCAGTAGTTGCGTTTTGTCCTGCTAACCTACCAACAAAAGTGCTAGTTGCTTGTGTTGTGCAATCTTCACCAGCTTCAGCACCAATGATTGTATTATCACTACCTGTTGTAAGATTAGTACCAGCAGAAGAACCCATATAAACGTTTAAACCACCAGTTGTATTAGCATCACCTGCACCATTCCCAACTGCTACGTTAGCAGCACCTGTAGTGTTTGCTGTCATAGCTGCATAGCCAAGTGCTGTGTTGTTAGAAGCTGTTGTGTTTGCATCTAATGCTAAAGCACCAACCGCTACGTTTGAAGCACCTGTAGTGTTTGCTGCCATAGCATTATCACCAACTGCTACGTTATTAGCTGCTGTTGTATTAGCACTTAAACTACTCCAACCCACTGCTACATTTGAACCACCAGTTGTGTTGGCATCAAGTGAATTTAGTCCAACAGAAACATTATATCCGCCTGTAGTGTTTACTTGTAAAGCACTTACACCAACTGCTGTATTATTTATACCTGTTGTGTTTTGATATAAACTAAGATAACCAACTGCGGTATTATTTGATGCAGTTGTATTGTGTTGTAAAGAAGCTAAACCAAGTGCTGTATTGTAATTACCTGTGCTAGTTGTAAATAAAGCACGATTACCAACTGCTGTATTTTGCTGTCCTGTAGTAATTTGCGAAGCTGCTTCATGACCAACTGCTGTATTGTAACTTCCTGTTGTACAAGCATCTAGTGCTAAAGAACCAACTGCTACTTGTTGAGTACCTGTAGTGTTTGCTAACAAAGCATCTTTACCGACTGCTGTATTGTTATCCGCAGTAGTGTTTGCTGCTAAAGCATCTTTACCGATTGCGGTGTTATTTGATGCTGTGGTATTACTATCGAGAGCTTGATGACCAACTGCTGTATTTGCTGCACCAGTTGTATTTGACAACATTGCATTTCTACCTAATGCTGTATTTTGTGATGCGGTTGTATTAGCTGAAAGTGCGTTCATACCTAAAGCAACATTACCAGCACCTTCGGTGTTAGCGTCTAAAGCAGCTGACCCTACCGCTACGTTTCCAGCACCTGTAGTGTTTGCTAATAAGGCGTGTTTACCGATTGCTGTATTATTGTCAGCAGTTGTATTAGCTTCTAAAGAACTTCTACCGATAGCCACATTACCAGTACCTTCAGTATTTGCTGTCAAGGCAAAAGCACCTATAGCAGTATTTTGAACACCACTTGTAAGACTATCTAAAGCTGTATTACCTAAAGCTACATTATCTGTACCAGTTGGATAATTACCATCAAGTTTGATTGTTCCACCATCTACTGAGACGTTACCATTTACAGTCAATCCTGTAAGAGTGCCAACGCTAGTAATATTAGGTTGAGCTGCTGTAGCTAGTGTTCCTGTTATAGATGTACTTGCTGATAGAGTTGTGAATGATCCTGCGGCTGCTGTAGTACCACCAATGACAGAGCTATCTATTACTGCTCCGTCTAAGTTCATAGCTACTGAAGTACCAGTAGCACTAAATAATCCGTCAACAGTATCGAGGTCGGTATTTATCTTCGTACCCCAAGTGTCTGTGGATGCTCCTACCTCTGGTTTAGTTAAGTTTAAATTCGTTGTAAATGTATCTGCCATAAAATTTTATCCTTTAAGCTGCGTCTTGTTCGCCTAATGTTGTCCATGATGTATCTGGGTTTGCTTGGTCAGTCCAAGTTTCATCTGCTACTATCTGATCGGTCCAAGTCTCACCAGGAACAATTATATCATTCCATTTTAGACCACCAACTGCATTAAATCCACTTGTTTGTGCAATTACAGATGCACCTCTCATTACAATGCCACCTAGTGCATCAAATCCGCTTGTTTCTGTAAATGTTCCTTCACCAACTACAGTAAATCTACCTGTAGCCGTCATATCTGATACTGCTGGTCCAAAGACCACACCACGGTCTATTTGTGTACCTGTGGCTATTACATTAGAAGTTGCAGTTATAGTTGCAGATCCTAAGTCTATTTGTATACCAACAGCTGTAAATCCAGATGTTCCTGCTATGGTTGCAGCACCTCTATCAATCTGTGTACCAGATGCTGTAACACTAGATACTGCACTAATAACCGCTTGTCCGCGATCTATTTGTCTACCTGTTGCTGTTGCAGAAGAAACTGCTGCTATGGTTGCAGAACCTAATACTGGAACTTCAACAGTTCCGACCGCTATTACATTGGAAGTTGCAGCGATAGTAGCTGCGCCAAAATGATATACAGGAGTTCCGTAATTGGACTTTCCGTATGTGTATAAGCCATAGCCTACTGAGGCCATGGTATTAAGCTAATGTTATATCTAAATCGCCAGCGTCAAATCTAAATACATCGCCTGAACTTACAGTTTTAGAAGCTGTTAAGTTTGCATAAGCCATTAGATTGCCGCTTGATGAAGCATCAAATATACCTACTGCAACGACCGTACCATAGTCTGCTGTAGCTGTTGGATATTCAACCGCAGCTGAGTTAGTTGCTGTTGTTGGGTTTGTACCAGAAACAGTAAATGATCCTGCTTTTCTTACATAACCTCCGCCTGATACTTCAGTACCACCACCTGTGTCTGTTGGTGCAGAAGTATATAAAGCAACATAATGTGTTCCTGGTGCTGTATAAGAATTGCCACCAAAAACATGCTCTAATACTTTATCTTCTAAGTAATCACTAAATCCAGCCATATTGTCTCCTAATTATTATTCCAATAATAAATGTTTTTACCAGACTTGCCATAAGTTCTTCTTCTTTGCATTAGAGATCCTTTGCCAAATTCTGCCTTCTCTTGTTCCATTCTCATCTCTTCTAATGCTTTTTCAAATTGTGCTGTAAATAACGGCACTCTTTCATCTTCCATTAGATAGATAGAAGCGTGTTTTAAAGCACCATATAAATAAGCATCTGGATATCCTGTGGATATAAAGTTCGTTGTATTAGAACTGCTTAAAGCATCTATAGTGCCATAGTATGTTAATTGTAGCGTATAACTTGCGTCAGGGGTAGGTGCTAATTCTAATGAGTTATCTACAATTGCATAATAAATTGGTTGACCAGTAATATTATTATTGGCTTTTCTGTATACATCTAGTGATTCTAAAGACTGTTGAAACAATGGCCTGAAGTCGTTTGATGTTATTTCTACATTAATAGCTTCTAACCAATCTGTTGGTAAGCTCATGTATTGTCCATCTGCTGTAGCAGTTGCACGCTTTACCATGTCTTTGTTTCTTAATCTTCTGTTAAATTCTGATTCTGTTGCATCTATAAAAAAGTCTAACTGATCTGTTAAATCTGACCTGTTTAAGAAATTTGCAATATTAGTTTTTAATTCATCGTATGTCATACTTTACCTTTCCATGTTCTAAATGGTTTGTTATCTGAATGGTTTAGCCATTTCTTCCATTGCGCAGAATCTTGCGCCCATCCTTCTCGGACTGCTCTTTGATATACTACCATAGGTATTTCTGCCACATGGCGTAAATCTTTACCAGGTGTATATTCAGATAGATTTTTTACATAATCTAAAGTTGGCTGTATATCCTGCTTTGTGTGATAAACAACTTTATCATCTTCTGTTGCGAATACAGACTTAAAACCTTTTTTATGATCTATTAATGTAGTCTTTGCCATAGACAGATTTTAGCACAAAAAAAAGGGATGCCGAAACATCCCTTTAAGCTAATTAATAAAACTTATGAAGTTGTTAAATCAGCAACGATTCCGTGTGCAGCTTCGTTAGATACTTCTAACCCATACTCACATACAATCATTTTTGTTTCAGCATCGCCTATTGTAGCAATATCAACAGTTTTAAAGTCTCTTAAGTAAGATACTTTAGCAAACTCTGGATCTACTAATAGTAATGATCTTTCTCTTGATCTGTTTGATGGAACGATTTTTAGTTCACCAAAGTCAGAAGAGTATACAGATACTGAAGCTTCAACTGTGTTTGCATCAACAAACTGTCTAGCTTGAGTTCTACCTGTGAAACCAGATATTTTTTGCTTGTTTACAGGACCACAGATTGCCATTGAAGGCTCTCCGCCATTTGTGAAACAATCTTGTAATACTGCTTTAAGCAAAGTTTCAGTTAAAGCTCTTTGAGTTCCGTCTGTTGGAGCTGCACCACCACCAGTAGGTGTAGAACCTGCTGCGTTGCTTACATTAGACTTCATCCAAGATTCAAAACCGCCAGTTACCCTAGCTGTTGTAGCATTACCAGTTGTTTTAGCGCCTTTTTGACAAAGAGCTTCTTCCATATCTCTTTTTAAAGCTTTAGACATAATAGCTAGTTGGTGAGCCATTTCTGATCTCTTACCAGCTGGGTCTGAAGCGTCTTGAGAACCAGTTACAGTTGCATCTCTTGATGAAATCATTGCAACATTACTTGCTCTAACTGTTGCTGTAGCAGCAGATCTTGATAGTTCAAAACCTTCTAACTGACCAGCAGCGCTAGGTGTAGGCAATGATTCTGTTTGCCAATCAAACACTACGTTATTAATATTTTTTTTACCAATTGATGACATAAATGGTGTTTGCATTGGAGAGATGTTGTAAATGATATTACTTAGATCTTCTCTGTCAGCTGTTGCCGAATATGTGTCAAAAGCATTAGTTACCTTAGCCATTTTTATACTCCTGTATAAATTAAATTATTTTAAAAATTGTTCAAAAACTTTAGCAGCATCCTGGACTCTTCCAGTTTTTGCTAATGTTTGTTTTGCTTTCTTCGCTGGTGCTGCCGATTTAGGTCGGTTAGTAGTTCCAGGTCTGGCCACTCTTGCTGGTGCTTTTTGTGTTGGTTTTTTCTTTGTGGCTTCAACTGTTTTAGAGTTTAACCAAGCATTTCTTAAACCAAGCAAAGCACGATAATCATAAACCTGTTGTATTTCCTCTGGAGTGTACTCCAAAAAATTTACAGCATATTCGCTTATAGCAGCTTTTTCTTTGGCGGCAACCTCTTGGTTTTGCCATTCTGGGATTATTTCAAGAAGTTTTTGATTACCATATTCAACAAACTGTTGAAGTTGTATTTGCTGTTTAGCTAAAGCTTCTTGTTGAAGCCTTTGTTGTTCAGCACTTACAGCGGTAAGCTTATCTTTCTTTTCATCCCAAAGCTGTTTTTCGCGAACATACCCAACAGGATCATCTTCGTACAAAGTGTTCCAGTCTGGTTCGTTAGCCAGTTCGCCCTTTAATTGGGCTTCCATCTTCGGTAACAACTGCGAATAAATCGCATCTCTTTGCGTCAACTCTGCTTGCTGCTGCTCAATAGTCTTACGCTGTTGAGAGAGTTCTTGTGTTTTGCGCGTATAATCTTGCTGACGAGAATATCCATTGACGAGTTCCTCTTGCGTGACTTCTACCTCTTGGCCATCTACTTTTACAGTAAATGTTTGAAGTTGCGGAGCTTCCTCTTCAACATCTGTTTGTTCTTCATCCAGTTCTTCTTCATAGTCATCTTCTAATTCATCTGCAATCTCTTGATCAATTTCTTCATCAACAAATTCAGAATCATCTTCGATAACTTCTTCTTGTGTTACTTCTTCTGTTTCTGTGACTGCATCTTCAACCTTATCCTCTTCAGGGGTTAAGAAACTTTCAAACATCGAAGTAGTAACTTCCTTATCAGTTTGTAAAGCAGTCGGTTTATCCGTTATTGCCATAATAAATACTCCTTATGTATTTAAGAGTATTTTAGCTTAATAATGTGTAAAAAGGGAAGGTTTAACCAATATTTCTAATTTTGTTTATATTAGCTTTTGTAAGTTTACCTTTTTCAGCAATGATACGCAGATGTCTTTCAACCTCTGGTAATAGCAATAATGACCTGTGGATATCTTCTCTAGCATTAACATCATCTATCTCTCTTGAGTTTAACCAATGTGTTATATATTCTTTTTTAAGATTTTCTACTGCTTCTTTAAAAACTTCTGATGTTAATATTTGTTCTGCTTGTGCAGCTTTAACTGCTTCTTCGTGTGATACCGACATTAAAATAATCCCATTGGTCGTTTTTGATTTATAGAAAATCTACCGCCTGTTAATTCATCCATTATGGTTTGCCTATCTATTGCTCTTGGTTTATCCATTATTGTTGGAGGTCTTACAATAGGTAAGTCTAGTGGAATCCTTGGAGGTATATTTATTGGTGGTAAATCTACTGGAGGTAAATCCATTATATTTATTGGAGGTAAGTCAGTTATATTTATTGGAGGTAAGTCCACTGGTGGTATTAATTTATCAATATCCATTGGGGGTAAAGGAGGCATTATACCTGGTCCGTATCCAAAGTCTTGTGGTGGGATTGGTTCTCTATCAACAGAAAAATCTCTACCTGTTGGAACTCCTGTGATTAAAGAATCAACATCCATTAAATCTCTGTTCTCTAAACCAGATATTCTAGGTCTGTCCAAATTTTCTCTATCAACAGAAAAACCTCTACCTTGTAAATTATCTATAGGAGGTCCACCTATAATTTTACCTGTCATATCAGGACCTTCAACAGGCACCATTTTTCTTGTTATAGGATCAAAACGCATAAATTGTTGATTGTTAGCTATGTCATTCAAATCCTGCACTCGCTTTGGAGGTAAAAGTGGGTCACCTATAATTTTACCTGTAATGATATCTCTAGGTGGTATCCTTTTTTTATCAAAAACATCATCAAATATTGTTACACCACCAATACCTGTGCCAAAGTATCTTGGATCATCAGGCTCTCTTGTTGGAGGTAAAATTGATGGAGGTGTAAGTCTTTCTACATCTCTAGGTATATTTAATTGTTCTTGTGTATAACCCATTGGTTGTTCTGGAGAGTAGCTTACGCCTGGTGCAATAACTTGAGACATTGGCATACCGCCAGCTATAGAACGTGCATAGTCAAAACCAGAACGATATGTTGGGTCAGACACTGGTATTGAATAACTACCAAATTCATTTGGACCTAGTTGTGGTTCTTGTTGTTGCGCTAAATTGGCTAGGTTTTGTAAATAGTCAAGATTAGGAGTGCCTGTTAAATTCATGCCACCAAAATTAACTGGTATAGATCTACCAGCATCTTCATATAATTCCATTGCGCCTGTTTCTGGGTCTCTTCTTCTATATCTATATGCCATATTATTGTGTTATTAATTTATCTATTTTTGCGTCTAGCTTATCTATACGCTCTATAACCCTATCCATATTCATTATCAATTCTTCTTTGGTAACAAATCGCATAGCAACCTCTTCTCTGGTCTTATTGAGTAGTATATCAACTCTTTTGATTTCTGTCGCGTTAGAACGAATACCATAAATGATAGGACCAAAAACCAAGGTCATTATAATATTCCACAATAAGATAGAGGTTATTTCCATTTAGTAGCTCCACACATGAGGGCGTGGTCTACCTTGTGCGTCTTTTGATATGTCCAAATGTATAAATCTTGCATTGCCTTTTTGGTTAATTCCTATGCCTGTAAATCCATAATCGGTTGCTTTTGATATTACTTCTAGTGCTTGCTCGCCTCTGAGTAATATGTCAGCAGCCAATCCTAATGCGTGCGTGCCTGGTTCAGATTTGACTTTTTCTATCGGATGATCTGCACATCTATATCCACTTGTTATTTTAAATGGAAAGCCTACATCGCTTCTTAGTAATTGTAGCTTATCTATTAGTTCGTGTTCAATCTTATTTTCACCACAATGTTTGCAAGCGAACTCTTCTAAACTAAAATTTTGCCAATTTTTATTTTTTGTTTGCATTTTGTTTCTTATATGCTTCTAGTTCTGTTTTTAAAATAATAACTTCTTTTTCTAATTTTACCACCTGTTCTTCTAATCTTCTTATATCAGGAAATAAATATTTATTTTGATTAGCTCTAAGGTTTTGTGTCTCTCTTAGATTAAAATCTATTCTTTCAGTTGTATGTGCATAACCCCAAACAGCTACAGCTGCAACACCAATGATTTGTAAAAGATAACTTAGTGATATATTTAAACTTGATTTATCATCAACTTTAGCTATTCGACTCATTATTTACCTACACCTTTTATTCGTTCAAAAGATCTCATACCACCAAGACCAAGCATACCCATCAACACAGGTAGCATAGTAGATGTATCTGCTTGTGGCACATCAATACCAAAAGGTGCCAATAAAGGACTAATTAAAAAGTTGACTGCAAATCCTGCTACACATACCCAAGCTGTTGCTGGTCTCCAAGATGATTGAAACCAACTACCTTTAGCTTCTTCTTTGTTGACTTCTATTTGTGCTTTTGCAATCTCATGGATATGCTTTTGAGACATAGTTGCAAGTTCATGCGCAATCTGTTGTTTTGTATCTGCGTCTGGTATGAACTTATCAAGAATCTTCGTGACTGGTTGTATTAGTTTGTCTATCATTGTGTAACCTTATAAAGTATTCAGCATCGACTAGCGCGAGAGGCTTTGTTCTATTTCTCTTTATTATAACCAAAGGTTCGTAAGCTTTACAGTTTTCTTGCGATTGTTCGTATGCTTTCCATACATTAACTGATTCTTGGTTTTTGCACTCTACTGAGTAAGGGAATTGTTTTCTTGATTGAACACCCATAATAATATCTTCACCATTAGAACCCATGGGTCTTGATTCTAAATCTTCAGGATCGAAACCAAGTAACTCAACGAGCTTATCTACAACCCATTGTTGTAAAGCTCTGCCTTTAGCTTTGGCAGATTGTGGTTTCATTTATGTTTTTTAATTACAGGAAGTTCTGCTGTAAGTGAGGCACCTTTATGTTTTACAAACTTACCAGTATGTTTCATAAGCTTATAAGTCTTACCATCTTTCATAAAGTGATAGCCTTTAGGTGCTTTTATTTTCATTACTTTTTCTTTTTCTTTTTTAGTTTTTTAAAGTCAGCAGCAGTAATTTTATTTCTTGGCTTTGCGACTTTAGCTAATTTTTTTTGCTTTGGTGAATACTTACTGAAAGGCATATTACTTTCCTTTTTTCTTGGGTTTTGTTTTTTTCTTTTTAGTGGTTTTCATTACTGGTTTACCATATCCATATCCTGGCATAACTATTCTCCTTGTTGTATTTTTAAAAACATTTTATCAGCCTTTTTTTGCAAAGACCATTCTAAATATTTGGTTAATAAATCTTTTAATAATCTCACTTCTTTTTAATTATAGTTTTAACATTGGTGGGCTTACCACCTACGCCTTGTGGCTTTGCTCGTTTTCTTGTAACTGCACTTTTCTTTTGTGAAGCAGTCATTCTTTTAGCTTTTGAAGCTGGCACGCATTTAGGATATTTTCTTTTAGATCCTTTAGCAGATTTTCTACCGCATTTTTCATAGCTTCCATCTTTCTTTTTAGAACCTATGTCAACCCAGTTCTCTTTAAACCATTTAGCTAAACCTTCAGTATCTCTAGGCATTTTTATATTTGCCGCCTTTCTTTTTGTATTCTCTTACAAGCCATGCGTTAGCATACGCGCTTGGGTATACATCAAACTTTCTTTTAGCCGCAGCTTTCACGCTTGCGTATAGGGCTGGGTTTGTAGGAACTGGTCCTTTCTTTTTTGCTACCATTTTTTACAACTCCAATATCTTGCTGATAATTTATCAGGTGGGTTAGTATCGCATTTATGCCTAGCACGAAAAGACTTTCTTCTTGCTGGTTGGTTTTTTTTAATTGTCATTTTAGGATCACCAAATCTAACAAGTTTTACTTGGTCATCTTTTTTAGCTAAAACAGCAAACTTTTTAGATTTACCTGGTGTTCGTTTTGGTTTGTTATAACCGCTAAACCTTTCGCCTCTATATGTAATACTCATTATTTCTTCTTCCTTGGTCTACCTCTTTTTTTAACAACTGGTGCTGGTGTCATAAGACTATCAAACCAGTTTAAGAATTTATGTATGGTTGCTTTTAACCATACCCATGCTTTAGTTATATATTTCATTAGTGTATTGTCCTCTCTTCATAATAAAGTATCTCAGAATCTTTATTTACTTCACCGCCTGACATAACCGACATAATTTGTAATGCGTGGTTTTTATTTTTTGCTCTTATTTCTTTGCCTACATAAACCATGTCATCTACCATAACTTCAATATCAAATATTTTGTTGTGGGACATTATTTGTAAATAATCCTTGAGCTTGAGCTTTTGCATTTTGTCTTATTCCTTCTCTATCTCGTTCCATAATTGCATTAATTTCTGCAATGTTTATTTGTGCGCCATACTTAGCTTGTAGCTCTAAAGCTTTAACTCTGAGTTGTGCTTCTTCAATATCTCTTTGTCTGTCATCATCCATGATGATTTTCATTCTATCTGTTTCAGCATCAATCATAGCTTTCTGTGCGCTTACCTGTGCCTTCTGAGCTTCAGCCTGTGCTAATAAAGCAGCTGGGTCTGGTTGTGGAGGCTGTTGCGGTTGCGGAGGCATAGGCGGAACTTCTGTATTCACAAAGGATTGTGCATCTTGGAAGCCTGCTAGCTCGATCATTCTTGTTAGGGTGTTAGCATATTGTTGCATTGACACTAGAGGATTCTGTGGCCCTAGTAATTGCAATATTTGTTCTTGTTTTCCTGCGACTTGTGTAAGAACTCCAAACTTTTCTTCGTCTGATGACTTAGATATAGCTACATTGACTACCATATCCTTGTCTGAGTCCCAATATCTTGGGTCTACAGGTATAAATTTACCGTTTAATCTAAAGACATCTTGTGCTTCTTGGTGCTTGATTACCAAGTTATTAACTGTTTTAAACATGGTTTTTAGGCCACCTTCAGCAAAATGTCTGCATATAAGTTCTATTCTACCTTGCGCACCACTCATAGTAGCTGTTACAGCTGCGGAGGTTGTAGATTGTAAAGCTTCTGCATTTAATCCTGCACTTGCTTTAGATACACCAGTTCTATTTTCTTTGGCTTCGTCTAAATATCCTAGGACTGGGAAAGCTTCTTTACCAACAAAAGGTACAGCAAATGGTTGTACCATTCCTGGCGCTCTCATTCTAATTGGCTGACCGATATCTGTATTAAGTACATCGTCTATATTTACTTGACCCTCAACAACTCCCATTCTTGGGAAGATTGAATGACCAAGAGAATCTAAGGTATCACGCATAATTTGTGATTTAGCCGCTTGGATTGGTTTTAAGTAATCAGCTGGACAAGATCCTATTGCTGTGTGTGGTTCTGGGTCAGGACAGAACATACATATAGGTAGTTCGTCTAATGGTTCTACATTGAGTACCTCTAAGCCATTACCTGCTGTACAAACTTTAATGCGCTCATCAATACCATCATCGTCATAGTCATAGTATAAGTAATGCTCAACGTATAAAACATCTTTACCACCAGCATCGTTTCTATCTGGGTATACCATGTTGTCAAATGGGTTTCTTGCTTCTTGTTCTTCGTAGCTTTCTGGGTCAAGTGCGCTGCCGCCATAACCTGCATATTGTTCCATTTCTTCTTGGTCGTAGCCCATAGCTACTAGGTCGGAGACTGATTTAATCATGCGGTGTGCAACGTAAGAAGCAGTTTCTATATCGCGCGCGTGCCTTGATATAAGCACTTCTTCTGGCGGTACTGATTCAATACATACTTGGTCTTTTGGTTTTAATCTTCTAATCGTTAGGTCATAACTTGCTGGTATTTCTTGGGTGACTTCTTCGCCAGTCATAGGGTCTATAGTTATGATTGTTTCTTGGGTGACTGATTCTTCTATCACCTCTACGTTCTTATCCATGATTAATGCTTGGTAAGATTGTGGGTCTATGTTGGTAAATTCGTGTGTTGTTGCAGTTACGCTGTCATCCCAAAATACTTTTACAAAACCAGTCTTTCTGACCAACGCATCTTTAAAAACGTCATACAAAACTTGGAAACCAGGATTCTTTTGTTGTATGACATAGTTAATATAATCTGTTTGTTGTTGTGCAACCTCTATATCTTCTGGTCCTTTAGGTACAAACTCTACAATCTTCTTAGTACCAAAGAAAGTACGCATGATAGAAGGCAACATAAACAAAACACTTTCTCGTACATCTGTAGAAACAAACTCTGACTGCATAGAGCTAGTACCTTCTGGCTCTGTACCAAGGTAATATTCTGTTGATTCAGCTCTTTCTGCGCCTACTTGGTGTATGAAATCTTTAGCATCATCCATCTCGGACTTAATCACGCCTACAAGATCAATCATATCTGTTTCTTCTTGGACGACTGCTTTCATTTCTTCTTCGTTGTATTTTTTTGCCATACTTTATCCTATTCTAATTATTTTAGATTTGAGCGGTTGTCTGAAATTATAACCTAAAAAGCTAGTGCTTCCACCAAAACTTGCAGCAGAGGATGCCATCGTCAGCGCGAGCGCATCCGCCTTGTCTGGAGACTTAATTCCACGCTTACGCATTTCGTCTTTGCTCTCAATCTTGATTTTACCTGTAGACGTATATTTATACAAAGGCGATGCTAGTTCTGCGACCAACTCATCATCGTGCGGAATCCTGCAATCTCTTTGCACCAACCAGTCTTTAATCGCAAACCATAATTCAGCTCGCAAGTTTAAATAATTTTTCTTGCTTGATGGCGCCTCCGCGACATTGACTCCGCGCACTGGTAAATTCTGCTCTGCTAGTCTATCGACCACGCCTGCGCCCAAACCAATGACATCAATTAATATTTCCTGCGGTCTTTCTATCGCAGTAGATTCGTCATACATATTCTTAATCACACCACATAACTGCATCAAATCCATAGACTTAAACGACTTAATACTCATCACATGGTTTCCTTGCCTCACACATAGCGCAGAGTTATCTCCGCCGAATCGTGCGACATCCAAGCCCCATATAATAGGTGCGTTAGCTGCAAGAGAGACATCCCTATCAACCGCTGCTTTTACCAAGCCCATTGGTATGACGGTATCATCATCCGCGGATGGAAACTCGCCCATCACCTCCACGCGCGCGACTGTGGAATCTTCGCCGTACTGCTCAATCATCGTTTGAAAAAGCTTTTGGTCGGTGCCTTCTACCGTGCGCGAGTCAATCTGCTCGTTCTTCCAGAATGATTGCTTAGAGTTAAAGCTGTCGTAGAATGGCCCAGTGTTTCGGCGTGGGTTGGAGAAAGTAAACCAATAGCGGTCGCGCGTGGGTTCGGAGAAGAACCCTTCGCTGACCGAGTAAATAGGAGAAGGAATACCTGATGCTTCATCCATTATCAAGCATACGCCATAAGATGAATGGATGCCTGCAAACGCATCTGGGTTTTCCTCACTCCATAACTGTGCCTGCGCGTAATAATAACCAGTATCAATTTTTAGGTCGTTTATTAGCGCATCTTCAAACCATTGTGCTGGTTTAATCGTGGTAGCTGTCTTGGTAAACCAATGAGAGTTAATAGATAGTGTTAGCCACTTACCAAGTTCAGCCCATGTTCTTGAACGAAGCTGTTGTTCGGTGTTAGCAGTGACGATTATGGTAGAACCAAGCCTGGTAGATAACATCCATATTATAATCCATGCGACAAGTGCGGACTTACCAATACCACGACCTGATGCTACGGCTAGTCTAAACATCTCTGGTAGATCTAATACATTGTTTCGCTCAATGTGTATTGCCATTTCTCGTAAAATTTTTTCCTGCCACTTTCTTGGTCCTTTGAAATCTTCGAGGGGGGTGTCTTTTTGTCCCCATGGGAACACATACTTAACAAAGTTTACTGGGTTATCTTTAATTGGTCCTGACCATAGTTCGGTCATCAATTCCTTTTCTAGTTTTACACCGTATTTCATCAATAATTCCTTGTTATTTTTATATCGCCCTTGTAGTTCTTTTCATAATGTATACAGCCTGTAGAAAAACCAAATGGAAAACCATGTTGATTACCACCGCCCATGTGTATGATTTCTTTTATCCCACCATATTCGCAAATTTTCATATCTAATTTTTTACCTTTAAAAATTTTATTTAAAGGACAAAAGAAAACTACATTTTTTGAACACTCAAAAGACTTAATTAAAAAATTATCAAAAATACTATATGGCGGATTTGTTATTATCCAATCTACTTTTTTTGTATAATTAAAAAAATCTTTGCCCTCTAATATTTCACACCAATCTGTATCTCCATAATTTTTTAAAGAATTATAAAAAGCATCATTGCCTTTGCATGGCTCAAGTAATTTTCCTCTTGGTGCAAAATAATCAACAATCCATTTTGCAGTATTTGGATTTGTCATTACCACATCGTTAGGTGTTTTTTTTCGTTCTTTTGGGGTGCTTACGCTTCCTCTATATTTCATATTAAAAAAAATTAAAAAATTTTAGTTGAGTAGTTATACATATATCACCACCGCCACGCAACGAAAGGGGGGGTAAATGCGATTTATTGAGAGAATATTGCATTAGTTAAAAAGGGAGTGTAAAAACTACTGCTCGCATCCGCCCCACCCTATATTTATTCATTCGCGCCCTCGCCCTCGCTGTCGCTTACTGTCGCAGCGCGTGAGCGCTTGGGCAGGCGTGTTGGCGCGTGGTCTATTATCCTGGCGCGCGCGTCGGTGAGTACGTTCTTGAGATCTAGGTTGTAATTTATCTCTTGGCGATCTGCCCAGTTGTCTGGATCTCTATTCTTTAGGAAAAATATTGCGCTTGTTTCTTTGCCGTCCATCGCATTTTGAAATACTTTGTTAGCTACCAGTTGGACTGCTTTGTACTTTCCCTTTTTTATAGCCTCTGCAAATTGCTCGTTTCTTTTCTTTTCTCTGGTAATTGTTGAGATGTTTACATTGAGCAATGTAGCAATTTGACTTTCATTTAAGCCATCGCCAGACCATTGCGATATTTGTTTGTACTCATCCTCGGTTAGTTGGGCGAGCTTTCTTTTTCTACCTGGTTTTCCCTTTTCCATGCTTTATTTTAGGGTATTTTGCACATTTTAGGTAATTAATTACACTTTTTTAACTATATAGTGTTGTATATTGGGTGTAAATATATATAATGGGTATTGTTAGGCAATAAAGTTTAACGTACTTTGGAGAAGAAGATGGCAAAACTACATTACACAAAATACCAAGAGAATTATAAAAACTATATTCTTGCTTGTTTAGATGATGAAGATTCTTTGATTGGTAAAAACTTATCAAGAGAAGAAAAGATTAAATATCTATTTGATAGATTTAATTCAGAATATGGTTGGAAAGTTGGAAGAACTAGAAACGATACCAAGCAAAATGTTCTTGCAGAATGGTTAAGCGGTATAGCTATTCATATTCCTTACTCATACTGCGATATTATAGAGCTAGCTAAAAATATGGGTTCAGTAGACTATAACCTTTCAACCGTACAAGAAGATAGAATTTGTGAGAACTATTGGAACTTTATGGCCTACATGATTTTATTATTAGAAGAAGAAATAAAAGAGGTGGCGTAATGATTTACATTAATAGAAAAGACGACTTTGGAAACCTTGAAACAGTAGACGAGTTTAAACGAGGGCGTAAATACGCAAAAGAAATGTTAAAAGAATATCGCTTATCTGATTCAAGTGCATATTATTATATGAGTCAAAGATCTTGCAAGGATTGGCAACTACGAGGTGCAACAATGAAAACAAGATCACACAAAAGCATTATTGGACAACTTCGCAAGAAGTACGGTTTAAAAGATAACACGCCTATTCACAAAGTAGAGCAAATAATGACACCAGAGGACTGGCAAGCGTTTAGCATGGCGCTTACCTATCCTAATGGTAAACCAACACAAAGAGGTAAATAATGAGTAAATTAGAAATGATTAATGAAATACAAAGTTTATGCAACGCAAACAAAAATAATATCCATTGCTCTATATATTGGTTAGCAGACCAAATAAAAGAAATAGTTGAAGGCAAAAGTTATCTTGGAGACTTGGAAGATGATAAAGGGGGAAATAATGAGCGTTAAACAACTAATAAAAGAATGGACAGGCTCACATAGTGAAGCCGTTGAAATCATAGTATCAGTTCTAAATAATGGAACTGATGCCGATGATATAAAAGAAAGTTTAGAAAATCATTTTATAGATAATGGTTTAATGACTGAAAAAGAATTTATAAAGGCGGTAAACCA
>VMHT01130788.1_pt1 | contig 34324 bp, 48 predicted proteins | sample 4693611 | NCBI WGS metagenome assembly VMHT01 (sample SAMN12280063, study PRJNA550983) | marine metagenome | isolation source: seawater sampled from same location over 5 years 0.02-0.2 micron viral filtrate | place: USA: collected off the coast of southern California halfway between the port... ...
CTGAACTTGATATTCTTCGAATGATAGTATTTTTTTTGCCATTTTATTTAGTTTTTATTTAATTAATATCTTTTTATAGTTTACCTTGGCTAAATTGCTGACCATTTTGTGTAACATCTACAATGTTGTAGCCCTGAGTACCAGTTGTGTTCTGGTTAGGGTGGGAGATATTACCACTATATACTAAGTTTTGGGTCTGAGAAAAGCCATCATTCTCAGCAAACAATAGAGTTACAGAACCAGTATTACCAGTGGTTCCAGCTGAACCAGATGTAGTTACAACAACATCACCAGTATCGGCCGGATAGCCTGTTTTCTTAAGTTTAGCTGGGTTCCCGCTAGACCCTGTTAGTGCAAAGTCCGCAGGTTGTGGAACTACACCTCCCCATTCAAAACTAACTCCAACCTGATGTGTGTAGTTACTTGTTCCAGATACTGGAGTTGAAGCCACTGAAATATCAGCAGTATTAGCATCACCATCTGCGTCATCAAAGTTTAAATAACCTGTTCCTAGTGGTGCAGGTGGTACATCATAAGCAATAACCGTTTTAAGGTTTGCTGTTTCTTCGTGATTTATTACTAAGTATTTAATTGCCATATCTGTTTAATTTTAATTCTTTTATGCGGTTGGTGGTGGGCCTGATTGAGGAGATTGTGTCAACACTGCTTTATCCTCGAAAGAAACTTGCCATGCACCATAGAAGCTACCTCCAGATCCTGTATTATTTGCGTTTTGACCACTAACAGTAAAGTTTTGTAGTACAGCAGTATTTCCTCCACCTGTTATAGCAGTAGTATCATTTGTACTACCATCTGCACTATTAGACCAATAAATGGTATTGGCAACGTTAGTAGCACTAGTATTTATAGTATGCGTTGGAGTCGACTCTGGGCTAAATAAAATTGTATGTGTTGGCCCGACGACTGCAGGGTTATTGTCAAATGTATATGTGAATAAACTTACACTTCCTGAAGTAGATGTAACACCACTACCTAATATACCATGGTTAGCTGGTTGTCCATAAGCAGCTTGTACAGGAACGTTAACTGAAGTATCGTTAATGTTAAACGTGTATGTTGTAGTTAAACCATGTTGTCCTGCTACGTTTCCATTTGCGTCTTTGTAATCTGGAGAAATAGTAACTTGGTAAGTTTCAGTACCTTCAGTTAAATTATCATCTGCGATAGCTAAATATAATTTTGCTTGAGCATTACTAGCTGCACTTGGACCACCAAATTCAAAATCTGCTAAATCATTCATAGTTGAGCCATTTATCATAGAGCTGTTAGAAAGACTAAAGTCTTCAATCTCACCTGCTCCTACATTAGGCGCTGTTTTAGTTAAACTAAGAACATCAATAGTATATCCGTCTATATCTTGAGTAGCATTAATTGTAAAGTAAACTCTTTGCGCGAAAGGAGTTTCATCAACTGTTGAACCAGGAGTTCCTTGTGTACTACCAACCTCCATAGTTAAAGCGTTAAACGCTAATACTGGAGCTGAAGTTTGTGCACTTTCAATAGATCCATATACTGTACCTTCTGCCGGAGAAGTACTATATGCTCTATAATAATATGTAGTTGAAGCATTTAAACCAGTTAAGTTATGAGAGTATGCCATTGTACCAACTGTATTCTGTACATGAGTATTAGATAAATTGTTCTGATCTGTTCCCCACTCAAAACCTCTAGCGGTATTGTTATCTGCTCCTGCTTGACCTCCATAAGTAAATGGACCTCCATTCATTGTAAATCCAGTAGCAAATATATTACTTGGCGCGGCAGTTACTATATTCCATAGATTTGACTGAGCCGGTGGCGAAGATGGTGTCGATGACACACCAGCTTGTGTAAATGTAAATGAATCCGTTGTAACACCATTAGAGTGTGTTACCGTAGCAGTTGCAACTCTTTGTGTAGAGCCTGCGTTATCGGCTACTAAGAAATCCCAAGTATCTGTATCTACTCCGTTTTGTTGTGCGTTTGTAACTGTAACCCAATTCGCAGCTTGATTAGTTGCGTTATCTACAACTGCCCAACCATAGGCGTCATCTTGTGGAGTTACAGTGACTGTTTTTTGATGCGTAAATGCCATTTGTTAATTTCTTTGTTTTTTTATATATCTTCCTAATATGGTATTATTTATAGGGTTTCGATTTGGTTGTCTTTCATCCACTTCTCTAGTTTCTCATAGGCAGCGTTGAAAACTCTACTTCTCTTAGTGTCCATACCAAAATTATTAAAGTATTCTTTCATCATATAGTATGCTGGTTCTACAGGCTCTCCATTAGCTATTCTATCTTGAATCTGTTTAGAAACCTCCATAGCATATAGAGCTCCTTGCATAAAGAACATATTGTAGCCTGTTAAGTCATTATAGAATCTTTGGTACATCGCGTAGCCTACTTTACCAAACTCTTTCTTACCTTTCTTGTCGTAAGCATATAATTCAGATCTTCTTTTGTTCTCTAATGAAGCTAACCATAAAACCATATAGTTGTGTTCTGCATCATAGTGTGATTCCATGAAACCACCTTTAACAATTTCCTTTAGAGTAGTCTTTACCCATTTTGGATATTTAGGTTTACCATTATCTTTAGTCCACTTTTCATAGTCATAGTGACTCCAGTAACCTTCATTTAAAGGTTTAATATGCTTAAGCTCTTTTGCTTCTTTCATAGCATCAATTTCTTTTGATTTATTCATTGCCCAATCAACGCCTTCGTCTCCACCCCAGATTAACCAAGCTACATAACCTCTATCTTTCCATGGAGTATCTTTATGTTCTGGTGCAATTGATGAATTCTTTCTATGTCTATTAAATGCTGACATTCTCTTTACAGTATCTGCTGAGATCTTTTCACCTTTCGCTAATTGATGAGCTCTTGCCCAACCAACTGGAGTTCCAGCAGGTACTTCATCTCTACCATACTTCTCTTTCCAATCAATAGCTATTTGTGCATTCTTCTTTGCAGCAGCAGGATAATCGTTATATGAATCTTCTTCGTTTAATCTAGATTGTTCTCCTTTTACTTTACCATTGAAGAAAGTTTCTTGTACATCATCAGATAACGTGTATCTATCTGAGTTTAAATCTTTAGAATAACCAGCATCAATGAATTGTTGTTGACCAACTGGGTCATAAATTTTACCTTTTGAATCTTCTACCCAGTAATGAGGAATATACTTCCATTGTTCTGCATATTTGCTATTAGAGATCCATTCGAATCTCTCTTTATCATTATTCCAATTTCCACCGTCTTTTAGAAATTCTTTTTTCATTTCACGGGTAAAATCTTTTTTTGCAGAGACTGGAATGTCTCCCTTAAAGAAACCTCTTATTATTTTTAGGTCTTTTATTCCATATTGCCTCACTACAGATGGATTTAATTCAGTCCACATAACAAAATCTGATGCTGCTGGACCACAGTTGTCTCTTTTATCGTAGATATTACACTGTTGGGATCCTAATTCTTTTCTAAACTGTTTAACTATTTTTGATCCGGAGCTCAGAGCTACAGATTCTTTAAGATCCATATTAAGTTCTTTGCCTATTTTCTTTAGGTCTTTATCATTATCATAAAATACTTTAACAAATTCAGGCTGTTGACTCTGAGGTCTTGATACAGGGATATGATTAATCTGAACATACTTGTCACCTCTTCTAGTTTTACCATACTCAACACCTAAATGCTGGTAAACATCTTCAAGTCTAAATTTAGCATTGTCTAAACCATCTATAGACTCTGGTAGAGGTATTGAATCTTCATATCTTAGTTTTCTATATAGTTGATTAGATAAAGCATAATTACTAGCGAAATCTTCTAGTTCTTTTTCACTACCGAATCTTACTCCGCCTACTTCTATATCATGTCCTTTATAGTAAAGATTGTAATGAGCACCTCTTGAGTCCTCTTTAGTTTTAAGATAAACTATCTCATCATTGCCAATATATTTGTCTGGCATTTTACCCTCATTAACAGACTCATCCATTTTATCTATAAGATCTTGTCTACCTAATTGTTTATAGACTTCTTTTCTTACCTTCTCCATTTTCTCAGCATACTCAGGGTCGTCGTTTCTATTGAAGACAACTTGTTGAGTTAAGGAACCACTAATCTTCTTTACATCTTTCTTTCTGGTCTTAATTAACCATGCTGCCAAATCCTTAATGCCTAAGTCTCTAAATCTACCTTCAGCATCTGGAGCATCTGAATGATGAAAATCAGGAGCACCTTTAGGTTTCTTTTCGTTAAGTGGTTTAATAAATTTCATATTATTATTTATTCTTGAGTTTCTTTTGTTTTTTTCTCTAACTCTTTACTAGCTTTTTCTTTATCTTTAGCAGTTCTAATCTGACCTTTCTTAATTTCAATCTGTTGTTTAACAGCTTGTTTCTGAGCTTCGGCTTGTGCTAACTGTACTTTCATTTTTGCTAGAGTAGCAGACATTTTATCTACAACCTCTGGAGATTGAGATAGTTCTTTAGCTTTAGCAGTTTCTTTCTCTACTTTATCATACTGTTTAGTAATTACTTTTTGAATTTTAGCCACAGCCTTTTTAGTGTTAGGCTGGTTTTTTCTATTCTCCAAAACAAAATCACTATATTGTATTATATGCTTCATATCCTATTTATCTCAGTTTAAAACCTAAATGTTTAGCCCTTGCTTCCCATTTGATTAGAACCTCTTCTTTTTCTTCAGGTGTTAGGTAACCCATCTCTACCTTTTGGTCTAAATATCTATTACAAGCATCAATTAGTTTCTCTCTTCTTTTCTTAGCTTCAAACCTTAAGCCTTGTAGATTTGCATCTACTTCTTTAGCTAAAAGTAAATAATAGTACTTAGGTATAATACCACTCTTAATCATGGCTCTCATCTCATCGTCTGGTCTATTAGGTTTACCTTTTCTATAGTTACCTATATCAATACCATCTTGAGTAATATGTTCAATCTCATGTCTTAAAACATCTGCTAAATGGAAGTAAATTTCTGACCAATATGTAGGTAACCACTCTGGATTACAAGAGAAATCTATATTGATAAACGGATCTTGCCAATCGCCATCGTCATCTTCGTCTCTTGCATCAGCTCCAGTAGAATCTAAGACTTCAAAACCTTTACCTTTAAAATAAATTCTACAGTCTAAATCAAAAGTTAACTTAGGGTTCTCTACGCTAAATGAATAATGAGAAGACCTCTTACCATTCTTATAGTCTAATACCCATTGTCTAAATACATCACCTAAAAGTTTATTTGAGATAGAATCTAATTTAGTGTATCTTTCAAATAACTCTAAGTCCATTATATAACTATTCTCTATTACGAAAGCTGCTGCAGTCTTTTCACCATTTCTTAACATTCTCGCTGCTCTAGAATAACCATCTAATAATTGACCTTTATAGACAACTAATTCTTGGTATAAGTCATCACCAGCTACTTCATACTCATCATATCTCTCTTCACCAGATTTATAGTATGCTTTAAAGTCTCTGTCTTTTAGTAAGTTCTTTAGTTTGATTGGTTTATTCTGCCAACCATCGTTAGGTAAAACATATTTGTCAATAAAGTAATCAGGAATATCACTATCGTCTGGAGTAATATATTTAATATGGTCAGCAACTTCTTGGCCAGTCCAAGACTCTTTTAGTTCTTGGGTTTTCTTCTTCATCTCTTCTAAGAATTTAGTCCAAATCTCATAAGCTGCTTTTAAGTTCTTTTTCTTCTCAGGATCTTTAGTTCTTTCAATAGCAACTTTAGCTCTCTGTTGCATAACAAGAGTTGCTTGAACTTTATGTGCATGAGTTCTATCTACTTTCTTAATAATCTTTATGCTATCTTCTGCTTTCTGAGCATCTTTAAAACCTAAGCCATGGATAGTACCTTTCGGATCTTCATCTGTGTAAAGATCTGAATGTTTATCCGACTTAGCCTTTTGACCATCCTTCCTAGGAATACGTTTATCAGCTTCATGTAGAGATTTGATATACTTCATTTATTATATATCACAAAAAAAGGACCCCACGTTTGGGGTCCTTTGCTCCTTTAGTCGTCTATGTCTAGCCTAAATAAATCAACTGTTCACGGAGCCCTCTTGAGTTACGTTTGTACTGTTTTCTCCATCTTGAATAAAGATTTCGTCTAATGTCTCTAAACAGTCATTAGCGTTGGCAACTTGTTCTGTAAGTTTTACCATTTCTTCGATGATTTGCGGGTGCTCACCGATACCAGCAGCGTTTTTAATGTATACTTCAAGGGTAGCAATTGCTTCAAGCTTGGAAGCTTGAAAGTGTGCTCTAAGTGCGTCTACTTTTAAACTCATATTAATTATTATTTAATTTAATTTCATTGATAATGCTTTGAACTCCGGTAAATAGAATTGCAAAACCTAATACATTCCAAAAGTGAGGTTCTCCCACATATAGGAAGGATGCTCCCATCCAAAATAGACCTATTACATAGAACCATTGATCTGAGATGTTATTAATTGATTTTATCAATCCTGTTTTTACCGTTTTTAAAAACTTTGTCATAATGATATTATTTAAGGGTTATACTAATTGTGATGCAAATTGTTTCACATATTTTTGTACAGCTAATTCCTTAGCTTTTGCTTCTAGCTCAATATCGAGATTTAACCCGAAAGTATTGATATGCTCATAAATATAATCCGCATGAGCCCTTGCCATTACTGAAGCATCTTCATGTATTTGCTTGCATGAAGAGTAGTGACAAAGTTGCTTGGTGCCTTTAGGCCAAGTAGTAGAAGCCATTTTAAGAGCTTCTTCCTGAGTTAATTCACCTGGGTGGCACCAATGGTGGTGATAATCAAAAGTAATTGGAATGTTGATTTTACTAAAGATACCTTGATAGAGATCTTCTACAGCATATTGCTTTTGTTTATCATCATTTTCGACTACAAGTCTAGTACGAACGGAAGCATCTAGCAGATGAAAGTTATCTACGAATCTTTGCATTGCTTCTTCTTTACCGCCTTGTGTTGTATTAACATGAATGTTGATCGCAGCATAGGGAGTACGCGGTAGACCCATAAGGTCGAATATTTCGCCATGCTTGTTGAGGTCAGCAATAGATTTGGCTACTACGTTTTCATTTAGTGATGCGAGGACATCGAATGGTCCAGGGTGGAATGTAATCCTCTGACCGTACTCCCTAGCCAGATCGCCACAGTCTTCTAGAATAGTTCTAATAATTCTGAAGTCCTTTAGATCTGAGATGTTGTATTCTGACATCCATGGCATAATATCAGAAGACATACGATAAAGTTTAATACCGTTAGCCTCATTCCATTTAATGATTTCACGTAGATCTCGTACATTCTGTACAATAAGTTCTGATGCATAGTCTGGTCCTTTAGCTTCGAACGTACGTTTAATCATACTACGATTTGTAGTAACAGAGGGCTTTTGTTTTCTGAGTTGCATATTGATGCAACAATATCCATAGTTTGTCATATTTTTATTTTTCATTAAGTGCGCGGATTAAATGGTAAATGAATAATAGTAAACCATAAGGCCAAATGAATCCCACAACTACTCTTTCTAGTCCTTTAAGTCTAGTTGTTTCACTTGTTAGACCTTTATTAACCAAGAATGAAACTGTTAAGTCCCACATTAGATTGAATAAAAATCCGCCGATAGCATAATAAAATAAAATTGTCATCATTGTTCCCGCAATTGATATTAGTTATATGTGGTTATTGATAATTGTTCCAATTTAAAAATGGTTGCCAATTATTCTTTTTTACTAACCTCATCCAAAGATCCACATATTTTCTTTCTTTAGGTTTGAGGATATGTCTTGGTTGTTCAAGTATCAATCTCTGTTGTTTATCAGGATCGAACTTCTTTTCTAATGCAATTGATTTGATATGGAAGTAGAATTCTCTAGTTGTACCATCGAACTCTTCCATCTCGTCTTGAATAAGCTCTGGATCTAGTTTAAATTCTTCTGCTAATTTACTTCTAAGATTTGTTAGCAATTTATGCTCAGCTTTTAAATGAGCTCCCATTATCGCTTCACGTCTTTTACGATATTGTTTTCTTATTGGATGTATTTGTTCTAAGAAAGACTCCTCTTCTAACCATGGCTTTTCTTTCTTAAGTGCTGCTACCTTCTGCTCGTAAATCAATTCTTCAAGGTGGTATTCTCTACCGAGTTCGTCTACTTCATATTCACCGAACTCAATTCTCTGTTGCAATTCGCTAGCACCTTTATATAGCATTTGCTTAGGTATCTTTCGAGTACCCCAGAATCTACGCCACCATGTAAATTGTCTACTCACCTCTTTTCAGTTTTTGTACCTCTTTATCCCAATCAGAAATAAGCTGTTTAATATCATGGATTGCTAGTTCACATTCATGTGTTTGAGACTCTCCACTTTCTACTTCCATCTCTGCTAAAAAATAAAGATCTCTAATTTCGTCGCTTAAGTCAGGATATGTGTTGGACATTCCTTCTGCGTATTTTTTAAGATTTTCTAATGTCATAAGGCTAGATAATTGTTTAGGTTATTAATAGTTATAGTTTCCATTTCTGGATTGTTCCACTGTCTGTTTAATCCAGAGGGATGCGGAACTTTCAGATGCTCAATCTCTACAGATTTGCACCATTGCTCTGGTTTGTTACCGAGACAAACTACTTTTTCATAGTTTGATACCTCGTGTCTTTTTATTTTAACTTCTGACATCTTAGGTAAAGCTCCTGCTTCGTCAACTAGATTTCGCCAGTCGTAGTCAGTCTGCTCGTAGCCACATTCAGCCATCCATCTCTTTACTCTTTGAATAGACATAGATTTCTGTGGACTACCAGCAAAACCTGGTGAAATACCTAAGACTAAGATTTTATTCATGAAAAATCGGTTAAGTCATCTAATGCATCCAGGGTACCTTCAAACCCTGGAATATCATTATACATTTTATCTGTTTCTTCTCTGGCATCTGCCCAATCATTTGCAAATTTACACATGATTTTCTTTTCTTCAGGCAAAAACCTCTTTGCCATAGCAATTGCATATTCCAGTCCTGGCCAAACCTCTTTCGGACTGCTTTCTAATTCTTCTTGCATTGCTTCAATCAGCAATGATACTGGTGTCATCTTCTTACTCATAAGCTGCTGGTGATGTTAGACCAGAATATGCACAGTTAAATTTCTCTGCATCATATACTAGTTTTGCGTTAAACGTTTCGATTAATTTCTTTTCATTAAATCCTGCATGTCCATTAATAGATTTGCCTCCAGTTGCTTTAGCTTCTAGAACTGGCATAATAATATCAGTTGGAACTTCGTAGATTTTTTGAATAGTTACACCGTCTCTAATAGCAAAGTACATGTTATTAGTTTGAGCGTATTTTTTGATTTTATTCTCAGATAACCAATGGAACTGGAAAGTACCTTTAGTTTTATTTCTAAGATTAATTGCCTTATATTCTGTAGGCGTTTCAGTGGCATCTAAGGCATCGCCACCCTGAGTATTGTTACCATACTCATGTCCTAAATGATTAGCCATAAACATCTCTATGAACCTCTCGTTATAGAATATATTGTCTAAGCCTAATTCGTCTTTTGCTATCTGTTCTGCTTCCTGCAGAAGTGATTGTATTTGTTGTATTGCTTCCATATTAGTATAATTACATGCTTTTTTTAAAATTTACAAACTATGGCCAATTTTTTCATGTAATCTTTTCATGTGCTTACATGGGGTGTATCGGCTAAACTCTCTGGCTTTACATTCACAGTCTACAATTTTATAGTCTGTCACCTTTACATTATAGTATGATAACTTACCAGTCTTTTTGTTTCTGGAACCCATTTCTCTGTAGTACCAAGTACTTCCTTTAGGTAATGTATAGAAATCTGTCATTATGATTCTACTCTATCATGAACAGGAATCGGCGCTCTGCCAGGAAACCTTGAATCTGAAGTGTGGATAAAGTTACCACCGAACATTGAATGTTTATTGCTCTTGTAAATTTCAGCAGGAACTGCGTAGAATGCATCTTCTCCAAATAGTTTTCTTTCTACTAAAACTAATTCATCATCTGGAATTAAAGTAAGATCTGCAAGATCAACCTCAGAACCATAGTGTAAGACAATAGAATCTTCCTTTGATGTTAAACCGTTGTTTGTTGAATCTCCTAAAGAGTTCCTAAGTACGAATGTTAAAATGTTTGACATAGTTTTTGTTTGTTTTTAATTACAGTACTAATATAATAAAAATAACTGACATAAAAAAATTCTATGGCAGTTATTTTGTAAAAGTTATTAACAATTTTAGAAATCACCAGGGGCAACTTGCATACAAGTTAATCCATTACCTCTCCACATATCAACTACTTTCTGTCTATCGTCAAAGACGCAGATAATATCACTCTTGTCAGTGAACAATTTGTCTAACCACATTTGCTTAAGCTTGTCATCCGGCATAAACATAAAGTCTCTGCTAGTAGGTCTCATCTTCAAGATGTCACAAGGTACATTGAATTTCTTCAACCAAGCACTAGTTGCATCTTTAGTTCCTTTACTTCTACCAGACAAGATGATAATCCTGTGGCCAGCAGCTTTAAGTGTTTGAGCCATTGCAATCACAGCGTGATGTGGCAAGTCAAGGTCAATGTTCTTGGGATCGAAGAATACATCCCAATCCATCTTACCACTTTTAGTGGCTAAGGCTCTCCTTGCATCAATAAGAGCAAGAGTTCCATCTAAGTCAAAAATTACGTTTTTCATATTTGTTTAATTACAGTACTAATATACGAAAAATATCTGACATAAAAAAATCTAGAGGCAATTATTTTGAATTAATCTTCAATTTTAGGGCGAATAGTTTTAAGTCTCAACATTTTATTGAATTCGGCCATTTGTTTATCACAAAATTCTTGTTGCCTCTTTGTCTTAGAGAAGAATGTTAAATATCGTCTGACATTCTTGACATAGTTTGATGCGCCTTCTAATTGATCTTGGTTCTCACAAGAACGAATGACTTTTGAAGCTTTGCGGAATACATCAAAGATGTGGTCCATATTCTGCTTAAAAGTCCAATTAGGTTCGAAATGCATTTTTAAGGTTTTAAGTAGTCTATTACGCTATTCCAATCCGGGAATTTATCTGTTCCGAATTGAATCAGTTTTCCAGTAAAATCACCAGCACCATTCTTGGTTCTGTCATCTACTAAATAGTCTCCCATATTCAAATGTTTGTTGTGAGAGAGAATTAGTCTTTTGTAAGCACCATCTCCTAGATGCCTCATTACCCACCTTCTTTTTTGCATCCAAGCATCTGGATTATTCCATGGAGCAGTACTCAAAATGTAAACATCATATTTGTCAGACTTGACAAACTTGTTGAATGCATCTACAGCACCTGCCATTGGAGGTGGGTCTAAAAATAAATCAGGTAATCTATCTATAGAATCATCTAGTTGACATGCATCGATAACATCCTGGGAGTAAGTAGCAATCTTTGCTGCTAAGTCTACTAGGACCCCGTCCATGTCAAAATAAATGATTTTCTTAGACATTATCTTTTTTAAGTTTAGGTTTTCTTCCTGGGTACATTAAGTACCACAAAAGCATAAGTCCTAACATTTGCCAGAAATTAATAGGTCCAGCCCATGTTACAACTTGAGTTAACACGCCATTCCATAACATAGTTGCAGCAGCAACCGCTAATGGTACAAGTACGATTATCGTCAATAGTGCTTTTACAATAGGATTTTTCATATAAGTTTGTTTTAATTCAGTACTAATATAATCAATTTTTCTGACATAGAAAAACTTTTTGGCAATTATTTTGCAATTATTTGAGGTTTTCTTATGCCATATTTTTTAGACCATACCTCAATGAATGAAGCACCCATACCAAGTTCTACAATATCATACTTGTGGTCAATGATAGGTTTTGTTGCTCTGCCATTAATTAAAATATCAGAGTGTATGTCTGTAACAATCATATAGTGTTTGTTACTAGTCTTTTGTTTTTTGTAAACTGCTACAAATGTAGGTTTATCTGGTTTCTTTTCTAGCCAAGGTAGTTTCATTTCCAAAATAGTTGAATGCTGATAATAGCCACCGCTAGAATCACACAGATTGTTGTCTTTAAGTTAATGCCTTCACCCATTAACCACCAAGTTAAGAATGCAAAGGATGTTATACCCATTGAGAAGCCGATAAATCTACCCGGCCATAATAGACCATTATAGTGTGCGGCAATTAGAGCAGTAGCTTTAATAAACATATATGAAATCATAGTACCTCCAACAATTGACATTATCCAAGGGTGTTCCTTTGCCCATTTACTTAAAAATTGCCCGTTGGTCTGAAACCATATTAGAATTTGCCCTCCTAGGAAGAGTAACATTCCAAGAATTAATCCTCTCAAAATAATTGATTTGTAGTAGTTAATAAATGTGAGATGAATGAATCTCTGTGATGTTTTGTTGCCCCTGCTTCTTTGATAGCCGTGATATGTTGTTTAGTTCCATAACCTTTATTAGAACCCCAACCATATACACCACCACCTTCTAAACTTCGCATATAGTTATCTCTTTCTGTCTTTGCCAAGATACTTGCAGCCGCAATACTAACATAAGTATTATCTCCACCGACTACAGTCTCGAAAGGTTTGCCATCAAATCCATGGAATTGATCTCCATCAATTAGAATAAAATCAAAATCATGTTCTTTTGATGTAGCATCAAGAGCTCTTCTCATGCCTTCTAATGTAGCTTTAAGAATGTTAGTGTTTTCTATTTCATCTACATCAATATGTTGAATAGAGTATGCTAAACAGTTATCTAAGACTAGCTGGCGAGCTTCTACCCTCTCATCTTCTTTCAAGAGCTTAGAATCTTTAATTAATTCATGTTGAAATCCGTAAGGCATAATACATGCTGCCACGGTTACTGGACCTGCGAGTGCTCCTCTGCCGGCCTCATCTACACCTACCTCAGTGATTTGAGGATCGTTAGTGTGACTGTGTTTTAGTAAGATAATCTTAGACATAGATATACTGTTTGTCAGTTATACCTTAAAATAGTCCTTTGTTTCTATGTTTTGGTCCTAGTTCTTTAGGTCTATCCCATCTCATCTGTACCTCATTTTGATAGAACCCACATTTTTTATAGAATCCTATATTTTCTTCTGCACAATTTAAGATAATTTTATAGCAACCTCTTTCTACTGCAACGTCTTTTAACTTTTCGATTAACATTGTACCAATACCTCTTGAACCTGCAGATCTTGACACTGCCACATCTTCAATCATACCTACTCTGTTACCACCCCTTAAAAGTTTATTGACAATAATAATTGAAGCCACACCTACCACTCTACCATATTGTTCTACAACATAGTAAAGAATATCTTTGTTATCTAAGATATTCCACCACTGTCTAGTAGATGGTGTAGTATTACCTTTAAATGCTTCGGTGTAAATATCACAAATACCCTCAAGATCTTCGTATACAGCTTTCCTGAGTTTTACTTTATGTTGTTCTGGATTTTCCATTTGTCATATCTGACAACTACCTCCTGTAGAATCTTAGCCCTAACAATATCAACTTCTGTAAAGATGTGAGTTCCCACTCCTTTTACATCTTCTATCAATTTGATAAAATCAGGTAGGCTAACTTGAGATGCAGCAATATCTGCTTGACTAACATCTCCCGTAACTACAACTTTACTATTTTTACCCATTCTAGTTACAAATAACATTAGTTGTTTAAAGTTAGCATTTTGAGCTTCATCTAAAACCATAAGTGCATCATCGAATGTATCACCTCTCATATAAGCTAATGGTTCAAATCTAATTATCTTTTTATCGAATAGGGTTTTAGTTAATTCTACTCCTATTATCTTTTCGATATTAGATTTGTAAGACTTCATATAAGGGTCAACCTTTTCTTCAATTCCGCCCGGTAAGTGACCCAACTTTTCACCAGCCTCTTGGATCGGCTTACACAATATAATTTCTTTGATTTGTTTCTCTTGTAGCATCTTCAACGCAGTGTAACACGCTGTAAATGTTTTTGAAGTTCCTGCAGGACCGTAACAAAAAGTTATGTCATTTTTATCAATTACACCAACATAATCTCGTTGGCTATTTCTTAAACTTATTCTTTTTAATCCCGCAGCTATCGATGCTGCTCTAGAGGTTCTTGCCATAGTATATTTATTTTTAGTCCCCGGCCATGATTACAAGCTCCTTTAATTTAAGTAACTTGTTACATTTCTCGTATTCTTCTAGTGACTCAAAGTATTTAATCATTAAATCTATAAATTTAGACCTTTGACCAATACCATGAGGTATTTCAATTAACTTGTCTTCATCCTTAAATGCTACGAATCTGTTTACCGTCTTGGTAAAGTTCCTTGTTATTTGATAATAGCTAGCCCTCATCAGACTATCTTTATCAGAAGAAGATATAAATCCGCTCATAGCTTTTACTCGTATTTTTCTGATAACTTATATATTTAAAACCTACTAGCCGAATGCATATTGCTCAGCCCTAAAATTATTAGTATATTATGTGTTTTGCCCCAGACTAAAGTCGAGTCTGTTTAATTTTGATCTTCCTCAGTTCTCTTACTTTGGATATATTTGGCTTTCTGATTTTGTAGCCTCTTTTTCTCTGAAGGTTTGGTAAAGTGCTTACGCTCTCTGAGCTTTTTTAATTGCTTTGTCTTAATGACTTTGGTCTTTAATTTTCTTAAAGCTTTTTCTAAATTTACCTTTTTCTCTATTTTTACTATTAACATATATTGTTATTAAGTTAAACTACGTTTCATTTTTACTAAGTTTGCACATTTCTCATACGCCTCTAGCTCTTCATAATATCTTAGCATATCTTCTAAAATTTCACATTTACGTTCTTTGGGCATATCCGATAATAGTACGTATGCTGGGTGTTCCATCATTGCGTTGTAAAGAACTGAGAAAAAGACAGACTTATTGTTTACAATCAACCCTTCAATGGCCGCGTAAAAATCTTTTTTGTTTCGTCTGTTATTTCTAAATGTTTCCATCATATATTTTCTGTACTTTCTTTATATATTCGATTTGTTCATCATTTAGGTCGGGATAGCTAGCATTTAATTTTAGCATTAAATTACCTCGAACTCCGGTGTGATAATTTGGCCATCCTTTATCCTTTAATCTTAGTACTTTTCCAGGAGCACTATGTTTAGGAACCATTACTGCTAGAGGACCATCTAAACTATTGATGGTTATCTTTGTACCTGTGACTATGTCAAACCATGGTAAACTATATTCTCGCCATATATTATTCTGTTCATCAATTATATTCTCGCTATTTAGTTCTACCGAAATCTCTACAATAACATTACCATTTGGTAGTTGTGAGTTAAATGGATGTGGGCTACCTTTACCATGTAAAGTTACTTTCATTCCACTCTTAGCTCCTGGGTTAATATGAAGTGTTATATTTTCAGAACCTACTCTAAAGTTCTTTGTAACACCATAGAAGGCTTCATTGAATGAGATGTGTAATTGTACTCTTATGTCATTACCTTTAGCTTGCTGTTGTTGGAATGGCCCACGATTGCCGAAGAATTGATTGAACAGATCTGAGAAGTTTCCGTCCATTCCACCCATATTGTTGAAATTAGCAAAAGGATTTTCTTGCACAGCATCATACTGTTGACGTTTTTGTTCGTCACCTACAACAGCGTAAGCGTCTGCAATTTCTTTAAACTTATTTTCATCACCACCTTTATCTGGGTGATGTTTCATACTAAGTTTTCTGTAAGCTTTCTTAATTTCTGACTGAGTTGCTGTTTTGTCTACACCTAATGTTGTGTAATGACTCACTCGTTATCAGTTTTAGATTGTCTTATTTCACGAACTTGCAGAGACTCAAGTTTAGCTTTTCTTTTCTCAGCTATAGTCTCACGCTTGTTCTTTGCCTCCATTGCGTCAGCAATTCTCTTAAGTTGTTTTGCTATTTCTTTAGCTGTCTTTTCGTCCATGTCTATTCTTTATTAAATCAGAATCTCCATTTTGAAAATCTTGATATGGTAATGATTTATCTTTCTTTCCAGCATGGGGACCGTTAACTATTATAGTATCTTTATATGGATTTGTTTCACCCACTTTAGATCTGAGCCAATCATCTAAATCTTGGACAGAACCTTTAAACATTCTAATCTTTTCTAACTCTGGCTCGTCTTTTGCAAAGTCTTCAAATAGTTTTAAATATTTCATTACTTGTAGTTTTTCCAGTTTTTTTCAGCTTCTAAAGCCTCTAGTTCAAATGGATGGTTACCGTAGTTGTAACCTTTGGCATATAGTTTCTTAAATTCTTTCTGGTCTTGTATTGTATGAGTATGCTCATGTAACAAAGATCTTATTATTTGTTCTAGATTATTCGTTGTTTCTGAATAAATGTAGATAATATCATCATCAGGATCGTATTGTGCTTGTGGATTACCTTGTTCTCTTTTTAAGTCTTCAACTCCTACAGCTCCTATTCTATCCCAAATGTTAGGATGTACCTCAACAGGTTTTGCACTACCTCCAAGATCTTTTACTATTTTTGGATATACTCTTTTAGCAATCTTTTCTATTTGTCCAGTAGAAAGAGCCTCATTAATATATTCTTCAAATAGCTTTATATGTTTCATTACTTAAGATCTACAAGTTTGTTACCAGCTTTTTTGATAATTAAATTATCAGACTTCATCATAGATGCTAAAGCCCTACCAAAATCTTTCTCAGCAACTGGAGTTGAATGAAGATAACTCCATTGTTTTGCATTCTTGTTTGCCCAATCCATCCAAATCTTTTTAAGCTCTATAAAAAAGAATGAACTATCATCAATATCTTTTAATCTTTTCTTAATATCACCTCTTTTCTTATATGCCCATTTCTTAAAATCTAAGTAGGCAAATTCATTAGGTGTATCTTGAAAGAAAGGTCTTCCTTCATTTACAAATGCTTCAAATGTTTTTAGATGCTTCATATTCTTATAGGTATCTTTCAGCCATACGTTTCCAGTTAGGTAAACCTGCCATCTTAAATCCTGCAGCTTTTACGAATGTTCTCATTGATACATCTTTAGCCTGCGTCATGAATTCATAAATCTCTTCTTTCTCTTTCATTGGCATGTCAGTTGGCTCCAAGTGAGGTAACAACTTCTTCATTCTTTCCATAAGAGTAGAATCATCAGGATTAACATCAATTAGAATCGATCTTGATCTGATTGCTCCATCTGGATCTGCTTTATCTTTTGGTAAGTTTGAGATAAAAATAACTCTACCTGCAAATTCAAATGAGTTAGGTACAACACCTGCTTCTAATAAGTTAAACTCTTCTTCTGGAGTTACATCTTTAGGATCGTAAACCGCTTTAGTTTTCTTTAGGTATGAAATCTTTCTAATAGCTTTTGTATCTAACGCAGCCTTCATTAAGTTTCTACCATTCTCATCTCTAAATACTGCATCACAATCATCAAATACTAAAGTACCATTTCTATATTGATAGAACTTTTTGTACATCATAATTACAGATGCGGCACCAGATACTAAAACATAATCTTCATCTTCTCTAAGACCTTCATCTTTAAGTGCTCTTTCAACATTGTAAGTTTTACCAGTACCTGCTCTACCAGATATGAATAAAGAATTGAAAGCTCCAGCACCAACTCTTCTTGAGATTTGGTAGATGTCTTCCATTGTTTCTTCTAGGTATTTTACTTTGTCATTTAGAGTAGCATCATTCTGTGCAACAGCAGGAGAATCTACTGTTTTTACACTAACACCTTTCTTAATTCTAGAAATTTGTCTGTAAGGTACTTCTAAAGCTAATGCAATAGATCTTACTGAATCACCAGCATTTAGTTTATCATTTACCTCTTTTAATTCTTTTGTAGATAGGGCCCTTGTTTTTGCTTCATTAACTTCTAAAGATTCTGCAACAACTTCTGTGTAGTAATCATCTTCCATGACTAATTTGACAAACTCATGTAATAGTTTAATTATAGGTATTTTATTTGTACCTGCTTCTAAACTAAAATCAGCTAATGGTTGTTCAGCATTTGAAAAGTATTGTAGTGAACCAATTACTCCAGCTACACCTGATGTATTATCTGAAACTCTAAAAGCTTCTTTGCCTCTAGATGAGTAAAACATTACTCCAACATTTTCTTGTCCATCGATAGTTGCCGTATGAGCAAAGGGGAATTTCTTAAAATCTTTTCTAGTTTTCTTATTGACAAACTTAGCAACAATATCAGCAGCTTTTGATAAAGCGGGTTTTACATATTCTACTTTAGCAGCGAAAGCATTGGCCTCGTTAATAAATTCTGATAAATTAGGAATTCTTTTCATTTTAAATTCTATTTAGTTTGGAAATACTCTATCTACATCAGGTCTAAGTTCTTTAGATTTGAAGTGTTTTAGTATTTGTTTTTTAGCTTGTTTCTTTTCATTGTTTGACAAGTTCTTATACATATCTTCAAGAGCTTTATTATTTCTCTTTGCAGCTTCCCACTGTCTACCACTATCAATATATTGGTAATAGAAATCATAAGACTTGAAGTATTTTAAGAATTGTTCTAACTTTGACATAAAGTCGTCTTCTAACTTTTTCTTTAATTCTCTATAGTCTTGTTTCTTCTTATTAAGATACCACTCCCATCCATCCTCAGGTTGAACTCTATAAGAGGATATTTTGTAAGCGTGTAAATAATCTTTAGACTTTAATTTAATAAAGAACTTAATACCTTTATCAGTAGACTGATCTTCAATTTCATCAATCATATCATCCTTTGGTAAAAGTCTTTTAAGACATATTTCTATATCCTCTCTCATTTCCACAGGAGAACCCCAACTTCTCTTAAAATCTTTGTACGCAAAGTACTTCTCTAATGTTAAAATATACTTCATGAATTATATATCATCATAATATCTACAATAAAAAAACCCGCGAAAACACTAGGTTTCCGACGGGTTCATTTCGGGGGCCCGCACAATCGTTTAGTGAAAGTGCGTAGTTTATATATCTTTTTCGACTCGCTGTAATATCTCTTCGATCTTTTCCAGCTCTTTTTTTAGCATTCCACATTTCTCATATTCTTCATTGTCAATAAAATGTTTAGTCATGAAGATTAGAGTTTCTTTGAGTCCAACAAGGTTGGTATGTGTCATTTCTCGCAAATGCCAAGAACTTAACCCGTTTTCTTTAATGTTTTTAAAATTGTGCTCAATAGCCTCAAAAATCATCTTTTCTCTATAATTCTCTAACTTGTTCTCAAAGTCAGGGTCGTTAAGATAATCGTCTATATTAAATCCGCTCATATAAGTTGATGTTTAATTACGTTACTAATATAATAAAAAAATCTGACATAGAAAAATTCTGAGGCAACTATTTTGAAGAAATCTCTACCTTATTTGATAGAGATATTCTTCTTAGTTTCAGATTTTTCAAAGCCAATAGTTAAAATACCGTCTTTCATTGAGGCTGAAATAGAATCAACATCAATAGTATTTGGTAATCTAAAAGACTTTTCAAAGGATTGTCTGAATCCTTCTTCTTTTACATCAGATGAGATAGTAAGAATGCTATTATCCACAGAAAGGTTAATATCTTTCTTAGTGAAACCTGGCAAGCTAATCTCTAAGTTGTTTTCGTTTACTCTATAATCTGTGCCAAATGAATTAATGCTAGTCCATGTTGATGGTCTAGTATTTGGGAAATTAAAGAAATTGTCAAAGATGCTATCGAATGCATCAAGTCCGTTGTTTAGTTTTGATAAATTTGTTAAATACATGTTTTAAATTTTATTTAGTTTATGTGCTTATGCACAATACTAATAGTGAAAAAAGTATGCCAAAGCTATTTTTGTGACGATATGTCACTTTTTTATTAAATCTAAGAAAATTTTAGTGACATATTGGCATACCCGACATTTTTAATATGACGTTTGCGGTAGCTTTAATATCTTTCTCACAATAAGTTTTTATCTCATCGTGTTTGTCATTCCAATAATATTCAGAAACTTCTGAACCTGACATAGCATCTTTTGGAGAAGGGATGCCTAGAACTTCTGAGATAAGTCCTAGTTTCGCAGAGTCCCATCCTCCGAATTGCCATACATCTTTTGTATCAAGTAAACAGTTTTCCCAAGGCTTCATTTTATGTAAGTGAAAATGTCTTGGTACTTTTACCCCATTAATCAAAGATCTTTTAATAATATAAGGCATATCGAAACCTTTTATGAAGTGGCCAACCCATTTCATTCCTGGATACTTTTGCATGATCTTAGAGGACATATCTGCAAAATCCTTTAGTATCTTACTTTCATCTGTACCATTGAATGAGACTGCTTTAAAACCATTAGGAAAGCCTGTTTCGTCGAATTGTAGTTGACCAATAGAGATACAAACAATTCTACCCCATTCTGGATTAAGACCAGCCATTCTTGGAAACATCTTATGTGGATCTTCAAAATCTGCTAATTCAACTGGATTCTTTTGAACCAATTGCATAGTTTTTAAGTTCCAATACTGTTCTAACTCTGGGTTCTCATCGATAATCTCTTGAAACGTCTCTTTTTGAGTTGCTGTCTCAATATCAATGAATATCATTTGTTTTAATTCGTCTATTGTGTACATCTTTTAAATCTTTAATCCTTTTATACTAAAAAACTGCCTAGCGTTAACTAGACAGTTCTTATACGTTTGAAGTCTTATTTGTTTCTTAAGAACTTCCAGATTAATCCTATAAAACTGTTGGCTTTAAATTTCTTGCCTTTGTAGTTTAATAAGTAATCTTTTCTTGCATCTTTTTTCATAATTTTTGATTTTAAGACATCCAGCCTCTAGAAGCTTCCCAATCCTTAGTTGAGGTTAAAAGAGAATATGCTTCAAAAGAAAGTGCTATCGACACATAACCACCTGTAATAGAGTTAGGTACTTTATCTGGGCTTAGATAATAATCCGGTGCTGCCTTAATTCTATCATTAAGGAAATCAAACATTTGGTCTACTTCCATGTGATGGACCCAAACATTGATGTGCATACATGCCATATTCGCTTTACCCATTATCTACGCTAAATCTATTTTTAAATTTCTTGTTAAAACTCAAAGTTGAGTCAATGTCTTTCTCTTGGTACATATCTATCTGAGCTTCATCAGAAGAATGTAAATTTTTATTGTAATAATTTTGATAAACTTTTTTGTAGATAAATGCCATTACACCATAGAGAGGAGCAAACTCTGAGGACATCTCTATTACATGTGGCTGACCTTCTTTGTCAACCGCCAAGTCTATTGAATATATGTCTAGACCATCATGTGCCTCGTTCATTTCCTGAAATACTTCATTCCATTCTTCTGGCATTTTATCTAAGTTCTTTAACACATACTTAAAATAGAGTTTATCTTCTTTCTTTTTTGTCATCTCTTTGGTCTCCTTGTTACCATGGACTCTTTGTACCCACATAACAGGCTCACCTCTCCACATCATTATTCTATGTTCTTCATCGATGTCTATCTTCTCGCTGAAGACTTTAAAATCAGAGAGGTCCATATCTTTAGCTGCTTCAAGTGAATCGATTTTCACAATACCTTGTCCAGAGAATCTGTTATCAGGTTTAGCTATAATAGGGAATTCTAACTGATCTAAATCTTTAGCATCAGTTACAGTCTTAGGCACAAATTTAGAATCTTTGTGAATCTCATGCCATTTAACTTTTGATGCTATTTCTTGTTTCTTTTCCTTAGGATTTAAGATTAATTCCTTTGGAGTACCAGCGTCTAGTAACCTTTGCGTGTGGATGTTACAGAAATTAATCACAGGCATATCTGATTTAAAAGGTTCGTCACCTTTTGTAAACAGTTTCATGTAATTTTTAGTGTACATGCCATCATTCGTTACATAGTCGAAATCTGATATAGTAGTAGATATGCACATAACAACTTTGTGCAAACCACCATAACGTTCGTTAAGGAATGTTTGGAAATCTTTAATCTTCATAGATTATATATCTATGAGGGAAATACTTCTATGGTTCTTTCTTCTTCTACTAAATCTGCCCACTTGCCTTCATATCTTGTAGCTTTGACAATGTGGTTATCGACCCAGTGATAGTTACCACCTCTAGGTTTACCCATTAGTAAACCATGATATTTAAAACCATGTTTATCTAACCAGGCTTCTGTAATATCTCTAACTGATTCTGTTCTAGAAGTAAAGAAAGTAATTACATGGCCTTCATCAAACCATTTATTTAGAGTTTCTTTTGCTCCTTCGTATGGTAAAACCACAGACATTCTGTCTGGCTCTTCATTAGGAACATCATCTGTAATTGTACCATCAATATCGATTAAGTAGTTTTTGCAACCTGTATTTAACACTGGTGATACCAAGTGTCCGTCGTCTCCTGTAAGTGAATTTAAAGTAATTTTCTGTTTCATATTATTTTTCTTTTCTCATGAATGAAACGCAAATATATCTTTTACCTGCGTAAATTGGCCTCGCGCCGTGTAAGTGTGTTACCATTCCTGGGTGAAGAGTTGCAACTCCTACTCTTTCCGGATTTGATAATAAGTTATATTTTGGGAACCAAGTTCCTCCACCATCAAATTCATCATTTAATTTTACTACCATAGTTACATGGCTAAAATCATGATGAAGTGATAGATGTGATTGTCTATCTGTTGTGTATCTTGCTAAGAAGTTTTCGGAGAACATATCTTCCCAACCTTTACCTTCTAATGTCCATAAATGAATACAAAGTGGGTAAACAACTTCTTTAAGTACTTGGTGATATGCATCCTGTAAACCAATGTCTTGTAGTAAAACATCATTTGTAGGATAGAATTCATGTCTATCAATAGTCCATTTATTTAAAGCTTCAGAAAGAGCTACTGCCTCTTTACAAAACTTCTCTGTGAATAATGGAAATTCATAAACATTATGTCCTAAATCATCAACCATTAAATCGAATTCTCCTTTTAACATTGATTGATTTACATATTTTAATTTCCATGCATCCCAATCCGCAGTATCTAGTATTTCGAAATATGGCTTTTTCTCTTCGGGTTTCTGTTTTAATTGTGTCTGTTCTTTCATTAAATTTGGATTTAACTTAGGATCGATCTCAATCGTAGACTCTGATTGTGGTCTCTTTTGAGCGATAAATTGCTGATTAGCTGTAGCAATAACTTTTAAAGTAGGAGGGAATAAAGCTCTAATATCTTCTCTCCTATGTTCAGTATAAGTTGCCGCTAAAAATTCATCAGCTGGAATTAAGTTTTGTTTTATTTTATAGTTGTTTAATAATTTCTTTGCGCCTTCTAATGTAACAATATATGCATGTGTACAGTAACTAGCAACAGGAGTTACCCAGGTTTTATCTATGGCCACTTCTTCTGCATTCTTTTGAATCTTATATCTACCAAGGTATGCAACATCAAAATCAACAGTAGGCTCCTCTAACTTGCTTATTTCGCCTTTAGGGTTGAAGTCATCTTCTAAAACTAAAACTCTGTCTAGACCTTCAGATATGATTCTCTCCCATACTTTAATATGAGATACCATACAACCTATTTCACCTGGAATAACATCTCTTTTCCACCAGTCATTCCATGTATTATCACCTAGATTCCAATTTTCATAAACTCCATATCCTTCTGGAATACCTTGTGTATGTCCGTTCCAAGCAGGAAAAATCTCATATCCTGTTTGAGTTGCAAAATTTAATTCTTGTAAGTTTTCTAATACTTTATTTTGTAATGGTATTTTATCACCATCTAAAGATATTATGAATATTTTATCTAAGTTCATATTTTTGATAATTTTTCTTGTTCTTCGCTAGCTAAAGACTTATTTGATAACAGGTCACCATCTCCGTTTCTTTCTCCAGTACTAAACCTATTAAGCTCATTATTTAAAACTTTTCCGAATAAATCTTTCCACATATATGCTCTTTCATTCCAAGTTTGTTTACTAGCCCACTGGTGCGCTTTCTGTTTTGCAAAATTCTTTAAGGAAGGAGACATCTCCTTCAGAGTTTCTATTAATTTATCCCACTTTGTTTCATCATCTTCTAGTATAATACCAGAATGTACAGTTTCTTTTAAAGCTGCTACCTTAGTAACTATAGGTAAGACTTTAGCATACTGCATTTCTAAAGCAGTTATACAATAAGTCTCTTCATAAGAAGTTAGGTAACACCAAAAGTCAGACTCTAACATAGCTCTGTGTAAAGTCTCTTGATCTACAGGACCGTGGAATGTTACACCTATAGACTCTAATATTTCTTTATGTTCATTAATCCAATCCATTTGCTCGAATTCACTAGAATATGCCGGCCAATAAACATTTAGTGTAGCATCTGATAAAACATCTTTAATCTTAGGCCAATTCTGAAGCAGTTCAATTAAACCTCTATCAATAGCCGAAGACCATATAAATGAATTAATCTTTTTAATAGGATGTCCAATAAACGTAGACTTGTCAATACCATTTCCTATCTTAGCTGTATTTTCTTTCAACCAATCATAATTATCTTGATGTTTCCAAGCATGCCAATGTGTTAAAACAACTGTGGCATCTAAGTAATCATAGCGCCATGACATAAAATCCTGTACATTTTCGGATGGTATTAATTCACCTTTATACCAGTGATGGCACTCTGTGTTATGTTGCCAAAATATCTTTTTAGCATTATATTCTTTAAACTCTAAAACAAAGTGGATATAAGAAGTTCCTACGATAATATCAAATGTATCAAAGTGGTCTTCATGTATTTTAGATAAATGACAATAATCTACACCTCTGATCTTACCAGAATGTGAAACATCACCAGATACAACAACTTTGTAGCCAAAGTTAACTAATTCTTCTGCTAATTTAATTACAGCAATTTCTGAACCAGCTAGGCCGCTTGTAGTGTTACCATCCCAAGGTTTCTTCTGATAACCTGTATAGAAGAGTATTTTCATATATTATCTGTAATGTGCCCCTCCTACCCAAAGAACCAGAGATATTCTAGTGCCTTCAGTTACTGGAGAAACTCTGTGCATCATGTAACTAGGAAATAAAACACCAACACCTTTTCCTCTTGGACAAATTATATTGTTATTCAATTCACCTTTTCCATTACTACCAGTACATATCATTAATTCTCCGCCTTTATAGTCTTCGGATGCTGATAATTGTATTGTGATTGAAACTTTTCTTTTAGAAGGGAGTTCGCCAGAACCTATATCTTGGTGCCAGTCGTAATGTCCACTTTCTGAAGCGTAGTATTCTGTATATTGAATTGCTTCTAATGCTGTTCTTAAATCAAATTTCCAAAGAGCGTTATTTGCTTCAACGGACAAGTTCATCATCCTGTCATATAGCCAATTCCAATCTGGATTATTTTTAGGAAGCCACTTAATCATGGAAGATCTAGTGGAACCACCATCTGTACTACCAATTGTTGTTGCTCTTTTTCCTTCCGGTAGTTCAGAAGCCATTTTAATAACCCGGTCTACTTCTTGTTGGGTTAAAGCATTCTGATACCAGTAATATTGTTGTGGGTCAGTTGTTTCTGTTGCAAAAATACCGTTATTCATGTAAAATTATGTTTATCAGTTATATGATTAATTCTCATTTTGTTTATTTATCCACCTTAATTTTACTGTACTCAAATTATTAGATATTAGGTTTCCGTTGGTATTCCATTCAGTCAGTCTAAAAGAACACTCCTCAGCAGCACCAAATAGTCCCCACCACGCTTTCTCACTTACAATATTAGATATTACATCTTTAGTGACCACATCCTTAGAAGCCACTGAAATGGCTATATCTTTAGCTATATCTGGATGACATTCATTACCTATTGCTATAACATTATCTAGCTTGAATTCATAAGTGCCATATAATGAACCACCCGTATGTATTTGTGCATAGTGGTCTTCATAAATTAAGAATTGTCTAAACTCAAATTCTGGAATAGAATTAAAGTCACCACTCTTAACACCTGCAATATATTTGCTTTGATTAGATACTAATCCCTGTAAATGAAAAAACTTACCCTCATCAAAAAAAGTAAGTGAATCCATTGGGTTTAATTTAACTTCAGTTAAGAAAGCTGAAATTATTTTATCTTCTCTTTTAGAAAGTAGAAGGAGAGACATTACAGACCTGCTTGAGTTGCAGCGACTTCAGCTCTAGCTTCTAGTTCTTTCATCGCTTCAATTAACAACGCATTCAAGTGCTCATAATTAATAGTGTAGTACCCACCTTCTCCTTCATCTTTAGGTAGATGTTCAAGTATTTCTACTAGGTTAGGTTCAATAGCAGATAACTCTTGTGCAATCAGACCAATTCTTCTAGGTTTTTGTTCACCCTCTTCAACTCTATCATAACCGAATCTATCAGCTAAATCATTTGAATAGAAATAATAAGTCTCCATTTGTTTTACTTTTGCTAAAGCATTAGCTACATTACCTTGAATATTCTTAAGTCTTTCATCAGATCTTCTTCCTCTTGGGTCCTCTTCTAGACCGTCAGGGCTACCTGAACCAGAACCACCTGAACCTCCAGGAGGACCTGTTGGACCGAAATCACCTCGTTGACCTTTTTGACCTTTTGGACCAGATAACATAAAGAATCCTTGCTCACCAGTTGCACCTTTTGGACCTTGAGGACCTGTTGGACCTTGAGGACCTGTTGGACCTTGAGGACCTTGACCGCCTTGACCGCCCTGAGCACCAGTTGCTCCCTTTGGACCAGTTGCACCTTGAGCACCAATAGCAAAGTTAACATCTTTTCCACTCGGAGTTGGACCAGTAGGACCAGTTGCACCTTGAGCACCTTGAGCACCTTGTGGACCTGGAGCACCTTGATTACCTGTAGCTCCTTGAGGACCTGTTGGACCTTGAGCACCTGTAGCTCCTTTAGCACCTGTTCCACCTGAAAGGCCTGTTCCACCACCAGAACCAGAACCACCTAGAGCACCAGTTCCACCTGGACCACCTTGAGCACCTGTAGCTCCTTTATTACCTTGTGGACCTTCTTCACCTGGTGAACCGGTAGCTCCTTGTGCACCTTTTGGACCTTGAGGACCAGTACCACCTTGGTCACCTATACCACCTTGAGGACCAGTACCACCTTGGTCACCTATACCACCTTGAGGACCAGTACCACCTTGAGCGCCTATACCGCCTTGAGGACCAGTTGAACCTCCAGCTCCACCTTCTCCAGTTGCACCTTTACGTCCGTTTGTACCAGCTGGGCCAGTTGAACCGATTTCACCTTGAGGACCTGTATTACCTTTTGCACCTTGAACACCACTAGCGCCCTTTACACCAGCCGGACCACCCCTACCTTGGTCACCAAGTCTACCCTTTGCTCCTTGTACACCTTGACTACCTCTATTACCTTTACTTCCAGTAGTACCTTTAGGACCAGTTTCACCCTGAGCACCTTGTGGACCTACAGCACCATTTTTACCTTGTACACCTTGATCTCCAGTATTACCTTGAGCACCTTTTGCGCCCTGTGTACCAATTTCACCTTTTTGACCAACTCCACCTGGTGAACCGGTTACACCAATTTCACCTTTAGCACCTGTAGCTCCTGTATTACCTTGTGGACCTTCTTCACCTTCATCACCTATAGCTCCTTGTCCACCTTGTGCACCAGTTGCGCCTTTTGCACCAGTTTCTCCTTGACCGCCTGCTTCACCTTTTTGACCTTGATCTCCAGTAACACCCTTTGAACCTGTTGGAGCAGTTTCTCTATCAGCACCAGGAGCACCTAATTCACCTTTTGCTCCTTTTGCACCAGGAGTACTTACTTTACCTTGGTCACCAGTTTGACCTTTTGGACCTTGAGCTCCAATATCTCCTTGTGGACCTGTTACACCCTTTGGACCCTGTGCACCTTCTGGACCTTGAGGACCTACTGCACCTTTTTCACCAGTTTCTCCTTGCTCACCTACATCACCAGTCGCACCTTTACGTCCGTTTGTACCAGCTGGGCCAGTTGCACCTTTATCTCCTTGTGGACCTGTATTACCTTTTGCACCTTGAGCACCAGTAGCACCATCACTACCATTAGGACCTGTTTTACCTTGAACACCTTTTTCACCTTGGTTACCTATAAAACCATCACCTCCTTGAGCACCAGTCGCACCTTTTGCACCAGTTGCACCTTTAGGACCTGTTTTACCTTGAATACCTTTTTCACCTTGATTACCTATAAAGCCAGTAGCTCCTTGAGCACCCTTGGCTCCTTGAGCACCTGTATCTCCTTGAGGACCAGTTGGACCTGTTTCTCCTTGGCCACCTATAAGACCAGTTCCTCCTTGGTCACCAGTTGCACCTAGTTCACCCTTTGAGCCTTGAGCACCTTGAAGACCACCTCCACCAGCAGAACCCACGTCACCTTGAGCTCCAGTATCACCTTGTGGGCCAGTTGCGCCAGTATCACCTTGTGGACCTTGACCTCCTTGTGGACCAATTGCGCCTTTTGCACCTTCAGCTCCTTTACTACCATCTGCACCTGTTCCACCGTTAGCTCCAGTATTACCCTTTGAGCCAGTTGCACCAGTTTCACCTTTTTCACCTTGTGGACCTGTTACACCTTGTGAACCAGTTAAACCTTTTTCACCTTGAGGGCCTGTTTTACCTTGAGCACCTGTATCACCTTGTGGTCCTGTACCTCCAGTATCACCTTGTGGACCTTGAGCTCCAACATCTCCAGTATTACCTTTTTCACCAGTTGAACCTTGGGCTCCAGCATCACCTTGAAAACCGGAACCACCCTGTGTACCAGTTTCACCTTTTGGACCTGTTTCACCGGTTGCACCAATCTCTCCGTCTTCACCTGGAAGACCTTGAGCGCCTTGGCCACCTTGTGGACCAGTTGCACCTTTATCACCTTGTGGACCTACTTTACCTTGAGCACCAGTATCACCTTGAGCACCAGTATTACCCGTTGGTCCTTGAGCGCCGCCTGGACCTTGTGGACCTACTTCACCCTTTTGACCTTCATCACCTCTATCACCTTGTGGACCAGTAGCACCTGTATCACCTTTTTCACCAGTTGGACCTGTTAAACCTTGTGCACCCTTTTCACCATCCGGTCCCTTACCACCTACTGGACCTATATCACCAGCAGCTCCAACATCTCCTTTATTACCCTTTTCACCAGCACCACCACCAGTACCAACACCACCTTTAGTACCTTTAGTACCTTTTAATCCCTTTTCACCTTGTGCGCCAGTATCGCCTTGTGGACCTGTTGCGCCTTGTGCACCATCAGATGGTTGGTTAACATTTACAAATGCTGTACCATTCCATGCTAGATATTGTCCACCTTGAGGGCTGGATATATTTATGCCTTCAAATTGTTTTAGTTGTAATCTAGCCATATTAAGATCCGCTATTTAATTGAGTTTCTATATTAGTTAGCTTAGTATCTAATTCTTTAATTGCCTCAATAAGTACAGCTGGAAGTTTAGAGTAGTCAACACCATAATAACCTGGAATGTTATATAGCTCATGAACTAATTCTGGGAATACAGCATCTACTTCTTGTGCAATTACACCTATTTGAGGAGCAGTGCTATCAAATCCTAATGAATTAGCTAACTCATTATTATTCCAAACAACACCTCTTAGTGTTTTAATTTTTTCTAATGTATTTCCTACAGGAGCATCAATAGATTTTAATCTACTATCCGAGAAGCCAGAAGGACCTTGTGGACCAGTTGGACCTCTTTCACCTTTTTGACCTTTTGCACCCTGAGCACCTGAAGCACCTGTTGGACCCTGTGCACCTTTTTCACCCTGTGGACCTGTATTACCTTGTGGACCTCTATCACCCTGTAAACCTTGGGGACCAGTTGCACCTTGTGGACCAGTTTGACCTTTAGCACCTTGAGGACCAGCAGGACCTTGTGGACCTGTAGCCGTAGGACCGGCAGGACCTTGTGCACCTTGTGGACCAGTTGAACCTTTTGGACCGGTTACACCTTGTGGACCAGTTGCACCTTTAGCACCTTGTGGACCTTGTGGACCAGTTGCACCTTTACTACCTTGAGCACCAGTTGAACCCTGTGGACCTTGTGGACCAGTTGAACCTTTTGGTCCTTGAGCGCCGCCTGGACCTTGTGGACCAGTTGCACCTTTAGCACCAGTTTCACCTTGTGGACCATCTGGGCCGTCTTCACCCTGAGCGCCTTTAGCACCTTGGGGACCAGTTGCACCTTGTGGACCAGTATTACCTTTAGCACCTTGTGGACCAGTAGGGCCATTAGTACCTTTAGCACCTTGTGGACCAGTAGGGCCATTAGTACCTTTAGCACCTTGTGGACCGGTAGGGCCAGTAGCACCTTTAGCACCAGCTGCACCATTAGCACCAGCAGTACCTTGAGGTCCTGTATTACCTTGTGGACCTACAGCACCACCTCCACCCTGTGGACCAGTTGCACCTTTTGCACCGAGAGAGCCTTGTGGACCATCTGGACCAATTTCACCAGTTGCACCAGTATCACCAGTTAAACCAATATCTCCTTGACCTCCCTGAGCACCTTGATTACCTTGACCACCAGTTGCACCTTTAGCACCTTGTGGACCTACAGCACCTTCTTCACCTTGAGGACCAGTATTACCTTTATCACCTTGGTTACCCTGAGCACCAATTTCACCCTTTTGACCTTTTGCACCTTGAGTACCAGTTACACCAATTTCACCTTTTGTACCCTGAGCACCTTTAGCACCAACTTCACCTTGTGGACCATCTGGACCATCTTCACCTTGAGCACCCTTTGCACCAGTTGCACCTTTATCTCCTTGAGGACCAGTTGCACCTTTTTCACCAGTTGCACCTTGTGGACCAGTTGCACCTTTAGCACCACTTGGACCAGTAAGCGGCGAACCGCTTGCTCCTGTTTGTCCTTTTTGACCTTTTTGACCTGATGGACCAGTTATAGAAGGACCAGTTGCACCTTTATCACCTTGAGGACCAGTTGCACCTTTAGGACCTTGTGAACCTATATCTCCCTGAGGACCAGTATTACCTTTTGCACCAGTTTCACCCACAGCACCTCCAGGGCCTTGAGCACCTGTATTACCTTTTGCACCAGCTGCACCATTAGCACCAGGAGTACCTTGAGCACCTGTATCACCTTGTGGACCTTGAGCACCAGTCTCACCTTGTGGTCCAGTTGCACCTTTTGCACCATTTGTACCTGAGCCACCTTGTGCGCCAATAGCTCCTTTTTCACCAGTTGGACCTTGATTACCCTGTGGTCCGGTTGCACCTTTATCTCCTTGTGCACCTGTACCTCCTGACTCACCTTGAGCACCTGTATCACCTTGAGGACCAGTATTACCTTGTGGGCCTTGAGCGCCTGTGTCTCCTTTTGGACCGGTTACACCTTTTTCACCAGTTGGACCTTGTGCACCTACTTCACCCTTTTGACCTTGTGGACCTGTTGGACCAGTTACACCTTGTTCACCTTGATTACCTTGATTACCAGTAGCACCTTTTACACCCTGCGGACCTAAGTTACCTTTATCACCAGTCGCGCCTTTTTCACCTTGTGGACCAGTTGCACCTTTATTACCTTGAGCACCTTGAGGACCCTGAGCACCTTGAGGGCCAGTAGCTCCTTTTGCTCCGTCAGCACCAGCAGGACCGTCAGTACCATCTGTCCCGTCTAAACCTTGAGTACCTGTAGCACCTTTATCACCTTGTGGACCAGTTGGACCAGTTAAACCTTGAGCTCCTTGGTCGCCTTGTGGTCCTGTATTACCTTGTGGACCAGTTGCACCTTTTTCACCAGTTGGACCTTGTGGACCTTGATTACCTTGTGGTCCGGTTGCACCTTTTGCACCTCCACCACCTTGTGCACCAGTTGGACCAGTTGCACCTTTATCACCTTGTGGACCTTGTGGACCAGTTGCACCTTTATCACCTTGTGGACCGGTTGGACCAGTTAAACCTTGACCTCCTTGGTCACCTTGAGCACCAGTTGCACCTTTATCACCTTGGCCACCAGTTGCACCTTTAGGACCAGTTGGACCTTGTGGACCAGTTACACCTTTTTCACCAGTCGCACCAGTACCTCCTTGAGGACCAGTATTACCTTTTGCACCAGTTTCTCCTTGACCACCTTTAGCTCCTTTGTCACCTTGTGGACCAGTAGGACCAGTTGCACCTTTATCACCTTGTTCACCTGTACCTCCTTGAGCACCAGTAGCACCCTTTACACCAGTTGGACCAGTATTACCTTGAGGACCAGTATTACCTTTTTCACCCTGAGAACCAGCGCCACCTTGAGCACCTTTTGCACCTTGTTCACCTTGTTCACCACCAGATCCAGTATCTCCAGTACCACCCTGTGGACCAGTTGCACCTTTATTACCTTGAGGTCCAGTAGCTCCTTTTGCTCCGTCAAGTGGGGCATCATTATTCTCCCATTTTCCGTTAGAAGAATTATATGCTAAGAAATCTCCACTATTTAAAGTAGAAGAATCAATTAAAAATTCTTGTATCTGTTTTAATTTTAGTCTAGACATTAAATACAGTTTGTATTTTTATTAGTTATCGCGTTATTGTATATATCAGTTTTCTTTTCGTTCAGTCTCTTTTTAAGAGTCAAAATATAAGTTAGTTTTCCAATTATATTTATGAGATAAGCTGTGGTTGTTTTCACCTTGCCACAAATTATCAATTAATTTACTATATGTTAGTACCATATCTTCATTAAGAGTAGTATACCTTGTTAAAACAGCTTCTGTCTTTTCAGTATATGCTTCTATATTAGCATCATGGTTATGCATTACCCAATTCAATATATCAGAACCTTTTCCTATTTCAAAATCTGGATAGTAATATCCCGCATCTCTAACCATTTCTGCATTATGTATTAAAGGAAATTGTAAATAAAGACAATCTAAGTATGCATAATTTAATGGATTTGCCCACTGATGAGAAATAACTATATCAGACCATTGAGCTAATAGGTAATGTACAGGCCATCTATGTTGTACTTCTATTAAAGGCTCTCCATCTTTATTATTAAGTTGTGCAATATCTAATCCTCCTACAAATTCTTTCCAAAAAGGGTTTTTATATAGTCTTTGTGCACTAACAACATGAAACTTCTTAAATTTATCTCCACCTTTTAAAAGATAATCGTTTGCTATTAATATTGGAATCATACTAAATTTAACCACATTTAGGTTAGGTTCGAAAACAATTAATTGTTTATCTTCTGGTTTTTTACCAGGTTTGTAAACCGGAACTATACCTTCTATAGTAGGCATCTTCTTTCCGTCAGTATCAAAAGTATCTCCATAAAACTTTTCTGATCTATCAATAAACATTGGATCCCATACAAATGGTACACATGTAACTTGCTCTGGCAATAATCTATTTGTTACACGATAATATTCATGATTTTGCCATCCTTGTTGTGGTACATACCAAACTGCATCTAATTCATGATTATATGTAGGCCTAACTCCAGGATCTTCTTTAAATATCATGTTCTCCATGTCGATAACATAATTATTACCACATGCATATTTGATAATCTTAACGTTCTTTCTATCACCCCTCCATTCTCTAGCTTGTTTAGGTCCAAGAGTAGTTCCTAAACAAATAAGTATTTCACATTCTTTACCTTTCTTATAGTAATCATAACATGGGAATTCTTCATCATCCCACATCAATTCATCGGATGCTAACCTACCAGTAAGTTCATCTCTCTTTACTACTTTGTTAGTGTCTAAAAGGTAAATATGGTGTCCTGCGGCTTTTAATGCATTTGCTAAGAATATAGCGTTCATTTTGATACCATTTATCCACATACTCTCTTTAACTGCGTGGATTCCCAAAGTAATGCCGATTACCCTAGGTTCGGTTCCTGTTTTAGTCATATTATCTAAATGTTTAGTTATGTTATTGTATATATCAGTCAAATAAAAAAGGGTCCCCGAAGGGACCCTTAATTTTCCTAATAAATTAGAACTTTACTAATAGTTAACTATTATCTGTGACCGATAACGTATACTACATCCGTATCCTCTAAATCGTAACCGATGTCAGTGAACGTAAATACAGTACCATTAGTCGTAGACCAACCACCAGTATTAGCAGTGAATAATCCTATACCGTGTCCGTTAACGAATACCGAAATATCGTCATCCGCAGCGAACTCAATAGCGTTAGAAATAGTTGCTTGAGTAGTTGAATTTACAGTAGCATATTGCTTTCTATATTCTGAATCACCTTCTACTGCAACAATTCTAGTATTGATAGAAGTTACATCACC
>VMHT01001017.1_pt1 | contig 34304 bp, 49 predicted proteins | sample 4693611 | NCBI WGS metagenome assembly VMHT01 (sample SAMN12280063, study PRJNA550983) | marine metagenome | isolation source: seawater sampled from same location over 5 years 0.02-0.2 micron viral filtrate | place: USA: collected off the coast of southern California halfway between the port... ...
GGAGTACCCCCCCCCTCACCGTATAAATCTTTTACAAAGATACAAAATTATTTACAACTATGCAAATTATTTTATATATGTTTTCTTTCTCAGTATCATATTTATGATGGGCTGAGATACATTATACTTTTTAGCAAGTTGGTTTTGAGAGATGCCCCCCTCGTCATATTCACATCTTATTTCTTCTGCCTCTTGCAAAGTAAACTTACGCTTTGCAAAACCACCACCCCTGCTATCTTTTCTTTCAAATGGATTAACACTCATTTTCTAATATTTCTAGTTCAAACTTTAAATGTGCAATGGCTTTCTTCAAGTCCTCTATACCCCCATCATTGTGCTTGTTCTTACTTCTCAAAATGTAAGTTGTAGCAGTTCCACAGTTGTAAGACAAATCAAAGTTAGCTACTACATCTTTAGCCATATATCCGTTCTTACCTTTGTAGTAATCAGGAATATCAAGGTTGTCATTATCTATTCTTCTGCACAGACAAGCACCCCCACAGGAGCAGTTGCGTGTGTAGTCATAATAGTATTTACTTTTACTCATAGTTCTTCGTTTAGATATTTATCAATCAGTTCTTTGCACTCGCTGAAACCTTTTGCACAGGTAGCGTAGTACCCCCTGTCCGAAGCCCTTGATATAAATTGCTTTTGTTCTGCAGTAGGATAACACTTTCTGTCTCGTTTCAATTCTATAAACAAACCATAGTAACCACCTCTTGGCTCGAATATAAGAAGGTCTGATACCCCCTTCAAATATCCTGTACGCTTTGCTTTCAACCTTTGTGAGTAGTGTCTTTGAAACTGACCACCCATTGTTGCAGTAAACAACAGATTTGGATATTGTAGCTTTAAGTATTCTACTATACTTATCTGTATGTTTTCTTCTGTTAACCTTACTTTTATGTCCTTCGATTTCAAGCTTTCTAATTCTTTCTGCATTATACAGAGATGTTGACTTCAATTCATCTATCTGATAATGTAAGTCATTAACCTCTGCAACAATACATCTGTGCTGAAATATAAGGTATAAAGTAATAATAGACAAGAAAATTATAAGGATAGTTTCCATTAGTCGTAAGATTGTATCATATCCCTACTTACAAGGCAGTCACATCCATTACAATACCCATAGTCCTCTCCAATGTCGTTAGAGCCATAGACCTCATCTAAACAATACTCACAGCTACCTATGATTTGTAAATCACCTATGTCTTCTTCCTTGTCTTTTTTTTTAACACCAAAGGATTCGTTCCAAGCATCTACATCATCTAACTCATCATACCAATAGCTTGGCTCGTAGTTGAAGTCATAGTCCCAATTATATTTGCTTTTCTTATTCTTGAATGATATGTTTTTTCTTTTGGCTTTGTGTTGATACAGATTGCAACCAAGAACATCAATTAGATTTGATATGAGGTCAAAGCAGTTGATAGCATCTGCAACATCTACAACCTCTTTGTCTGTGTGTGGTGCATAGTAACCACTAGACATATTAGCAACACATACCTCTAAGCCATTGAGCTTGAGCTGATACACATCTGTCAATGCACCTGATGTTTCTTTATAGCCGTGTGTACGAAGTGTCTTGGATATAGCAAGAGAGAAGTCCTCGCTGAATAGTTGTACGCCATAGATGTCTCTTACAAAGTCACGATTACCTCTACGGTCTGATTGAAAGCAGTAGCCAACATCTTTGAAGAAAGACATATCTGCAGCAGAACTACCAATGCAACCAACTTCTTCGCTGTGAAAGAAAGCACACTTGACAACATCTTTGTCAAGAAGCATCTGCAAACCAATCCATACACCAACCTTGTCGTCACCACCGATACCGACCTGCTGCTCTACATCATTGCTGAAAGCAAATAATACGCCATCTCTGTTGTAGATGCCGAAGTCTTGATACATATCGTGTACCGTATCTGTGTGTGCAACGATACAAGGATAGTATTCTGCCTGTCCTTTGGTTACATATACATTTCTGTTTTTTACTTTTACAACTGCATCAGGAACATACTTAGAAACAAACTGCTTGATGTAAGCAATCATCTTGTCTTCTTTGCCTGATGTAGTCTGAATTGAAAGGGTGTCCTTGAGTAAGGACAAATAAGTGTCTGTCATATATTAGTGTTTTAGGGTTAATAATAGTACAAAGATACGAAATAAATTCGTAACTACCAAACTTTTTTACATAAAAATTAAAATAATTGTGCCTGTTGATATTGTCTTTGCAATGTATATCTAGCGTATTTACAGGGCTCACCAAATCTATTTCTACTTTTTTCTGTGTCAGATTTGATGTTATACCCCTCATCTCTTAGGTTAAATATAATTGCACTCAATCTCATTATTGCATAGTCTCTAAAGGCATCTAATGGTGTTATAGTACCATAATGCTCAAGGTGTCTTAATACTTTATCTCTTTGTGTCATCTATTCTCTTTGCTTTAGTTATCGTAGCATCAATAAACTTTTGATTTCTTTGATGCTTTTGATAGTCGGTTATTAACTTTTGTTGTCTATTTAATTGTGCTTTGGACTTGTGTTCTTTTAGCCATATGTTCCAATTACGAACATTGATGAAGCCACCGTGCTCAGAGTTTCTTATACCCTGTTCAAATGCAAATGAAACCTCATCCATATCCATAGAGCCATAGTGTCTAGATAAATCATCTACTAAGAACTTGGCCATCATTACAACCTGTTGTGTGTCAGGTCTTTGCCCTAACATCATATAACACTTGCTTAACAGGTCAACACAATCTAGATTCAGTTGTTCTATGTCATTACTAAATCTATACCATATCTGTCTAGTCTTATCCATTGTTTATCATATGTCTTGCCTCTTGCCAAGTGTTAAGAGACTGTTCTACCTTACTTTTTGTTTCTTCTTTGGTATTCTTTTCCCAAGTTCTAACTGCAGCTCTCCAATCCTTCATAGGATTTTTACCTACCTTCCAACCATTACTTTCATAATAGTTAAAGAACTTTTGAATATCAACCTTATTGTTTCTTTCAATACAATAATGTTCTAAGTCATTTAAAGTTGGCTTAACAAACCTTTTAGCCTTAGCTTTATCTTTAACTATAACCTTATCTTTATCTTGTACGGTATTAGGTAGGGTTTGTAAACCCTTCACATACCCTTCAAGGTTATATCTTTCTAATAATTGTATTACTGATTTGTGAACATTAGAGTTTGGATTTAGTTCACCATATTGAAAGTCAATGAAGTCAGGTATAAACCACTTATCTCCATTATCAAATATAACAACTTTGTCAAGAAACTCTTTTGGTAGCATATCATAAACGAGCTCATATCCAACTCTTATTGATGCTACCTCTATATCTACTTCCCATATTCCTGCGTGGTTGCAGTCGTCAAGTATATAAAACCACAGAAGTTTGTGTTGTGGTGATAGGTCACGGACAAATCTTTTCTTCCACTTGTCCGTATCGGTCATTCTTTTTGCCATAATTATTTATTTTAGGGTTAATAATTTTACAAAGATAGTAAATATTTTATATTCCTACATCTACCATCTCTTTTTCAATCTTATCTAATCTAGCATTTATATCTGCTCTTGCCTTACTTAATCTTTCAAACTCAACTTCCCAACGCTTCAACATAACATCTTGGTCTCCTAAGAACATAGACTTAACCTTTTCATAGTCATCAATGTAGTCTTGATAAAACTTAGGGTATTCGTATGAGTTATTGTGTTGCTTTTGATAATGATAGAAACTACTTCTGTCTTTATTAAGATATTGATTCATCTTACCAATAGGTATCTGTAGCTCTCTCATCAATATATTTGAGTATATCACTCTAGCTCTAACAAACTCTTGTTCTCTACAACTTTTATCTAAAGCACTTCTAGGTATGTTTAGTTGTATAGATATAATTTGTTTTAGCTTTGCTAATTCGTTATCCATATTTATTTATTTTAACATATTATATTCAATCTCTAATAATCTTTTAAGTAACATTCTGTGTTTTCTTACTAACTCACTACTATCATCTTTATACTGCTCAAGTTTTATTATAGTTCTTTGAACACTATGTATAAGTAGTGAAACTTCTTCTCGCATTAAAATGTTTTCTTTCATAACTAAATATTTAATTAAAAAGGAAGACCATCGTCTTTATCTGCCTGAACTTGCTTCGGCTTTGCATCTGCATCAATCTTCCAAGCCACAATGTTATTGTAATATGTTCCTTCCCAAAGCCTACCATTTATATTGATAGAGCACTTGATAAAATCACCAACACTTACACCGTCAAGCTTATCTATATTGTCCTTATGTGCTTCTAGTTTTATTGTCTGTGGGTAATCACCACCTGTGTTTATCACAAACTCTCTTTTCTTGAAACCACTTTGAAACTTCTTTGTTTCGTATTTAGCCTCTAACTTTCCTTCTAATTCCATTTTACTTTATTAAATAGTTTAATAATTCATTTTCATCACACTCTATCTCATCTGCATTAGCCAAGCATTGTATATGCTTTACTCTCAATAAAGATGGGTTTGCAAGATACTTATCTACAGTAGTACCTTTTGTTTCTGTGATTTCACCAAATCTTTTCTTTGTTATACCAAGAGTTCTTAGCATAACCTCAAAATCATTTCTTGCTTTATTTTTCATTTTTCTATAATTACTAATTCAACATCAAAGGTTTTTTTATACAAGTCCTCTATCTTCTTGTTGTCTAAGTGTATATAAGCATCTATAAATGATTGTCTTATACCACTTAACACCTTACCCTCAAGTTCTTTCACTTGATGTCTAGTTATGCAAAGTATTGCACCCTCTTTTGTCATAGCGTGTTTTCTAATTGCCATATCTAAACATTCTTTTGTATTGTTCTTTTGGGTCTCTTGGATTGTCGTTCTGATAAAGATGCTCTATAATTTCTTCTGCTTTTAGTATAGAAATGTTTTCAAAGTCAATATCTCTATATTCATCTGCAACAGATGAGGTTTGCATCAGACCTTCTATAATGCTAATCTGATACAAATCACATCTATTATCTAATAAATCATCTATCCAATCCATTAGGCATCCATCATTTCGTCTTGACCATATATTCCTTGCTCATAGAATCCTGTAAGCATCAATACTGCTCTAGACTTAGCTCTTTTTTCAGCCATAGCAACAGGATATTTACCTGCTAAACCCATAGTGTTTTCTTGTGAGCACTCGCCAAAGCTTTCTACTTTAGTCATACCAACTTCTTTGCCTTTTACCATTTGAGCAACACATCTTAGTACAACCCAATCTCTTTCCATTACAATGGGCTCATACTCAAGTTTTATAGAACGATTGCTTACAATCTTATCAATACCTGTTCTTGTAATAATAACAAAGCCACGCTTGTCCTTATACACATCTTCTTGCACAAGACCATTTGCTTCAAACAATCTTCTTAGTGCTTCTTTTCTAGTTTCTTTTTTAAGTTCTGACATACTATTTTTTTATTTCTGAGGTTAGTTGTTTTGATAGAATCTCTGTAGATGTAAAGGATAACTCTAACCACGCCATATGATATGCGTGTGCCTCATCATACCTTTCCTCGTTATGAGCTTTTGTTTGCAGATTCTTGATTCTATCTTTTGCTTCTTGAATTACTTGCTCAACATTAGACATATATACATACACCTCTTTGTTTGAGACCTGCTCGTAGTAATTTGGCAGGGATTTTTCGAATAGTTCTTTTAACATAAATTCTGTTTTTGTGGGTTAATACTCTGCAAATATACAACAAATTTACAAACCACCAAACTTTTTTATGTTTTTTTTACTTTTTTTTATATGTGTACTATCTTACTTCCTAAGTCCATAGGAATAAATAATGCAGTTTTTCCTTCGTCAAGAACTACACCACAACCAAGAGTTGGCTTCTTTGGAAAGTTTTTACCGTATGAAAAAGCCATAGCATCTACATCAATACCACAGCCCACATTCATACCAAATATCAAATCATTACGAGAAGCCATATAGTTTACACCACCAAATGAGTGACAATGTCCTATAACTGTAGATTGTCTGTTAGCAGTAGCTCTGTTAACTGCAGCTCTTGCTCCACTACTTCCTGTTCCGTGTTCATATAATACATTGTCTATTTGCCATTGCAACTGCCACTTCCAACCTTTTGGTGCGTTCCATATTTCTTCATAAGACTTCATAAATCTTTTAGGAATACCTGCAGTTGTAGCCTGTCTAAATGGTAGGGCAGAGTGATTACCAACACAAACTTTTACATCAGGAAATGTTTGATACCACTTCTCCATAGCTATTTGCGCCTTCTCTGCTTCGCTTTCAGCGTTTGGCATTTCGGTATGTTTTTCGTGATATGATAACGCAGCATTATCCACCTCATCTCCAATGTGTACTATTTGAGTAACACCAAATCTATTGAATACTTCGTAACAAAAATCTCTGTAATTAGGGTGGCAAAAAGGCTCGTGAGTATCTCCTATAATTCCTACATTGCTAGTGTTTCTATGGTTTTCTACCATTTCAACTTCTTGTGGTGTAAGTCTTAGTCTTTTACCATAAATTTTTTTCATTAAACTGTTTTATTGGTTGTGGCAATATATAAAAAAAAGTGAGAAATCAAACTGAAATCCCACTTTTTTACTAACCCTAAAACATTGATAAGCTGAATATAGCTTATTTGGAGTGCCAAATATAAGTATATATTTATAAATAAATTAGAAATTGTTAGAGTTTCTTTTTAATTTTTTCAACAGACCTTCCACCAAAGTATGCACCAAAGGCTGTAAGTGCTAAAAGTTGCCAAAGGTCAATCCAACTGTCTTTAATATGTAGGTCAACATAACCAAAGTCAACGAGAGTAAATACAGTAAGGATAATAAGCATAAAGGCCAAGCTAAGAGGTCTAATAGACTTAGTGAGCCAATTACCCTGCATATCTGCTTCCCAACGCTTTGTAACTTCTTTTTGTATGTTGTAATCATAATCTAATATCTTTTTCCTTATCTCTAATTTTATCAGCTCTTTTTCCTCTGCACTTGTATGAATTTTATCTATAGCACTACCAACACTTTCTACTAAATCTTTTGCACCACTACTAAATATTTTACCTAAAATACTCATATCTTTATATTTAACTTTAACTTTATCTTTATTATATAGGGTTTGTAAACCCTTTGTAAACCCTTAAAATTGTTTATCAAAATCTATATATTCTATAGTAACTTCTTTATTGTTTTCTAATTCTTTAGATATTTCTTTGTAAACCCTCTTGTAGGCGTTGGTAGATTTACCAATAAATCCATCTTTTATTATTTGGTTGTTCTCTTGCGAATCACCGAGAAGCAAACATCCTGCAGTATTTTCATCAGTATTACCACAATGTAACAAAATGTAATCAAAGTTTGGAACATCAATAACTTGCAACATTCCTTTATGTATATTAGAAAAACGCTTACTATATTTATTATGAAAACCACCTTCTTTTCTGTATTGTATAAAATATTTACCTTTTGGTATTCTTGTTTCACCTTTTACCTTTAAAACCCTGTGTTCATCTTCAAGTGTGTAACATAAAAACCGAAGCCCAAAGCTTTCGGTTTTCTCAAATAATAGCCCATTTGTACTGTCTGTTTCGCTACTAAATCTATACACAACTAAGTCCATACTAACTGTTTTTCTTAATAAACTCTAAGATAATATCTATCTTACTTTTTATATACTGCATATCTTTTGCATTGTTTTCGTGATACTTAGAAAATTGAGATTTTACCTCATAGATAGAAAAAATAAAAAAACGATATAGAGCATAACAACTGCCTATAAGTAGAACTAAAGTTATACCATATGTTTCTACTAATTTTAATACTTCTTCCATTATAGCTTACAGTATTTGCAATCACCAAAACAAACTTTTTTAAATGACAATTTATATACTAATATACATACAAATGCTTTTAATCTTTCAATCATTTTTACAATTTTTTATTGTTGCTAATTCTTTTTCTAATTCTACTATTCTGTCTTCACACTCGTTGATTATCTTAATTTTTTTTTCTAGTCTTTTTTCTAAAACAATTATATCTTCATCAAGTTGTGCTATTTGACTGTAAGCAATACCCATAGTAAATATTATACCTATTATCCATATTATATTACCTACTGACAATGTCAAATCTTTTTGTATCATCTGCCCTGCCCTCTGTATTTCTTTCTATATCCTTTTTGTCCTTGAGATGAGTTCTTTGAATGAACACCCTTACGCTTGACTTTAGGTTTTGAAAGATAATTATTTACTACCTTTCTTGCCATTCTTGTAATCTATAAATCTTTGTGTAGTATATATGATGGATATACAAAGTAATATAATCTGCAATACCTGCTCAACCTCTGTAAGAGATATAAAAAGAGTTACACTATTCAATCCTAAAACATCTGCATTTTGAGCAAGTAAAGTTTTCATATCTTAATAATCAAAAGTTAATTCTAAAGTTCCATTCCACCAAATAGATTTAGTACCTGCTGTTTGTTTCCTTAACACCTGTATCAAAACATCACCTTCAGAAAATGTCAATGTTCCTGTTAATCCCATTTCTACCTTTGTTACAAACTTATTACCACTTGCACTATTTGTTAAATTTAATGTTTCACCTAGCTTTGTAGGATTTACATTAGCCCCTGTTCCTGATGTTACAGAAACTTTATATAATTCTAAGTCCCAATCTGCACTAGCACTACCACCGTGCATACAAACCCATTTAGTAACTGTACCTGCGTGACAACAAACAAACTCTGAGTGCATATGTGCCCACTTCATACCAAGATTCAAGCTATTATTTGTTGCATCTAAAGGGTCAACCTCAACATTAAGATTGTGATAATCTGCAGAAAACTGCTTTCCATAATAAGTACCTGCACTACCACTACCATTATGATATCCACCTGTAGATATATAGTGTCTAGTATTGTTGTTTGACCAAACTAATGTGCCACTAGAGTTTTTTGTTAGATATGTATTATTTGCAGCATTAGCAAAACCTTTTGGGTTGTGCAACTGACTATCATCTAAACTACTATGTAAATTACTTGCCATATTATACTGAAGCTACTAAAATTTCTACATCTACATCATTACCTGCAGGATTTACCTGAATACTTGCTATATCAGCCATTGTGCCAAAAGAAGGGCTTGTATCTGCTTCTGCTAACATAAGGTCGTCAGGAGCTCCTAAAATGTGTGATTCACCTGCATTTAGTCTTACCTGATATAATGTTGCAGCACCAACGATAGCTAGTTCTACAGAGTTAGCATCATCTAGATTTGTAACTCTTATGTATTTTGCATCTTCTGTATCTATAGCATTATCTGAAGCAAAAGCATTACCACTAAATGTTGCAATAGTTGTTGTTTGATTATTAACACATTTTACTATTCTTTTGTAAGCCTCATTTATTCCTGTTATTTCAAGTTGCTTTGTGCCACCAAATTGAGTACCACCAAGAGTTATTGATTCTTGTATAGTAACTGTTAATGTAGCTGATGTTATTGTTGAAGCCATTATTTATCTTTTTTTATTAGTTTTATTTCTGTTATTAAATCTTCTTTGAGTATGTTCAAAAACTTAAGAAGCTCTTTCTCATCTAACTCATTTTTGTAGCCACCACCACCGTGTCTTCTACCACACATCCAAGAGCCATCAGGCATCTTATGTTCATATCCATCAGGACATCTAGAGTTTTTTCTAGTATGTTGTGCATTATCAGCTTCTTTCATAGCTTTCTTCTGAGGATGTTTTTCAGGTAGTAAATCAGTATCGTGTATGCCACCTTGAAATCTACCTTTACGCATCACAAAAAGCCAAGAATTTACACGAGCATATGCCCATTGCTCTGCAGATTTTACATTTGGTCTAACGGATTGTCGATTTGTTCTGTAAGCACCGATACCCCTGTCAAACACTTTTTCCAACTTCTTGTAAGTTACTCTTGGATTCCAATCAACCTTTAAGTCCTTTACATCTTCATTGTGCTTTTCAACCTTACCCTCTAAACCTTTCTTAACTGTTGGAGTAACATTTTTCATATTATCTTTTCTACCTTCTAGTTTTTTAGTTAACTCTAATATTACATCTTTCATTCCCTGTACTCCTAAGTTTCCAATCACACCCCACTTTATTTGTGCTACAACACCTGCTACATTTGACAAGTTCGGCTCTGCATCACCTTTAAACTTTTGACCATCTCTAAAATGTCTTTTAGCCCAACTCTCTCTTTCTTTTATCCAAGCTCTTATAGATTCAGTATCTTCACCTTTTCTTGCTCTACCCCAAAGCATAAATGCATCATTACCACGAATGTTACCACCTGCTTTCCATATCTTTGGCTGCTGTTCTTTTAAGTTCTTTGCAAACTCATAAGGAAACTGCTTTTCCTCACTATTACGCAAAGTAATCTTTTTGTCATCACCTTTTTTTGGAAAGTTTGTAGCCATTAGTAAAATATTATTCCGTTAAGTTTTGTAGCGTGGTCAACAGTAGGCATTGACGAATCTCCATCCTGCCCAAACAAAGGATATTTACCTGTTTGGTCTTCGTGTTGTATAAAAGCAATCATATCATCTAGCATTACCTTTGCCTTTCTATATGTATCTTGCTTCATCTGATTAAACTGCTCTACATTTACAGGATTACTAAATTCTGATATATTAGTAACAAGTCCTGCAGATGTTGTGTTATACTGTATCTCGTTCATAACTTCAAATCTTACAAACCAACATAGTGCAGGTTTTAAGAAAACATTTAATAATGTAGAATTATCAGTTGTAAGAGTGCCATTGTGCCTTTGTATTTTAAGTTCTTCATAAAAGTCTAATCCAAGTTCAGGCTTTATATGAGCTAACTCTGCAATATCTAATATGCTATTACTAATCAAAGCTGTATCTGTAGCTTGATTTGTGAAAGAGTTTTGTATTACTTCTGATGCAGTAACAAAATTATTTAAGTTTCTTACATTAGCCATATTAGTTTCTTGTTATAGTTTCTTCTTTCTCTACTCTAATCAGTTGTCTGTCTGCTAGTAACATATCACCATCATCTAGCTTAGCTAAATCTTTGTGCAACATAGCTCTTTGCTCGTTTATAGTAAGAACTTGTTTTGGGTCTATGTCAGACAAGAATGATATTGGTGGCTCATATATTACAGTTAAATCTTCTGCATCTATACCTAGCTCTTTGTTTATCACTCTTTTTATTGGCTCTAACAATATGTTAGTTGTGTCTTTGATTACTGTTGACATAGCTAATTCATAAGCTATTCTAATCTCACTACCTGTGTTGTTCATCTTTCCTGAAGAAACAATACCACTTAACGCAGGTTGCCATCTGTGAGCAGTAATTATATTTTGGTCAGTTAGCTTTTGTAAATCTAAGAAGTCACCATCTTCTTTGTTGTTAAGAATCTGAACATCAGTACCTCTACTTTCATCTGCGTTCTTAACTAAGAATAATATCTTAGAGTTATTACCACTACCTGTTAAAGTGTCCTTAGCAGTTTCTACAAACTTTTCTGCTTCAGCTTCACCAAAGTCACCATTTACAGTTACAATAGCAGAAGGACTAAATCCATTTTTAAAGTTTGTATGATTAAACTTGCCAATTTCAAAATCTATTGCAATGTGTTCTAAGGCAGCTACATAGTCAGGTAAACCATAGAAGCTAAATGTACTTTCATAGTCCTTGTAGTGTATCACAAAACTACTATTAGACATATTAGGATAAATAGGAATAACCTGCTTCTTTTCAGGATTTCTCTTATAGTTATCCCAATCAGGATGAAAGCAAATACTTTTCTTGTTTTTGCTAACTCTGGCAGTAGCAGCATCTTTATGATAAAAGTTAATACCACCATCATAGACAACACCTTCTAGGTAGGCGTTACCATATGTATAGTAATCATCTGCTAGTTTCTTAAAACAATCCTTAAGAGATTCTCCGTTAGCATTTACATCAGAGATGAACTCTGCTAACCTATCGTTTTCTGTCTTAAATCCACTACCTGTTGTAAAAGTAGTTTTCTGTGCAAGTACAGAACGGTGTGTTGAAGAATGTCTTTTTAAATCTGCTAAATATTGTGGGAAAAGATTGTCTTTACCAAACGGTATATATTCTTCTCTTACCCTATCTATTTGCTTTACCTCTCTATCTACATTAGGTGTACTAATGTTTACGAAAGCATATTTAGTATTAAAACTACTCTTTGTCTGAACTGTCTTTACTTGACTTCTTTTTGCCTTTTGTTTTCTTTGGTGCTGCATCTTCTACAAATTCTATGTGTTTTGTGTGACCAAGTTCATAGGCTTTTTTAAGTTCTTCCTGTGTGGCATCTGCCCACATAAAGCCTTTCATATTATTGAAACGAGCCTCACCTTTTTTTACTTTTGCTTTATACATATTGCAATATATTAAAAAAATACATAGCTAGGGGCAAATGCCCCTAACTTGTGTATCTTAATTACTATAATTATGCTATAGAGTATGAGCCATCAGAAGCATCAATAGTTACAGCAGGAGTAAGTAAGTATGGTAACTCACCTGACATAGCTGTAAATGTTAATGTAACTCCGTTCTCATCACCTAAAGCAGCACCTGTTGCAGCTTCAACACCTGATAGTCTAGCATACATTTGGTCATTTGAAATATCTCCTGTAAGAGAATACTTGTTAGATAGACCAACTACATAAGTAACATCATTGAAGTCAGTAGCGAAAACAACTAAGTTCTCATTACTTAAAGTATCAATAGCAGACATATGTGCATCAGACATATTTGGTATATAAGCAGAAATAGTGTGTTCAAACATAATTGTTCCACCCTCTTTTGTTCCTGAGCTAGTTAGTGAGCCTGTACCTTGCTTAAGTTCAAATAACTTAACATTTGCTTCTGTGATAGTAGATATCGTGTGATTTGCAGCAGAGTCAAAAGCTACAGAACTAATATCAGAAAACAAGCAAACACCCAAGTGCTTTAGACCACCTCTCCTTTCCAAGTCGGAGTGAACAACGCTAATTTTTTCTATTGCCATTTTATTTTGGTTTTATTGTGTTAAAAATTATTAGGGGGAGTATTTCATCCCCCTAAATTATTATGCCATATTATCAGGCGTATAGTAAGCAGCTAATTTAGCATCTTTCAAAGCTACAGCTACAGAGTAAGCTACTCTAAAACGATACTCTTTGTTATCGTTAGAATACCATTGCTCTACAGAGTTTTCGTTGAAGTCAGTAGCAACAACAAAAGCATCTTTAGTAGTTAACATAGCTCTGTGAGTTTCAGCAGCATTAGAAGCACCGTTAATGTTTGCAACATTAGAAGCGATAGCCACATCCCAATCTCTACGAACAATAATAGGAATACCTCTATAAGTAAGGCTTTGAACACCATTAACCATAGCTCCATATCCTGCAGCAGCAAAACTAGAAGATTCTAAGTTTGTAGCCATATAATCATCTGCTACATCACCTGAAACAAAGTAAACGTGATTTCCTGCTTCTAACAATTCAGGAGAAGCAATATCGTAAAGACCTTTAAGAATATCTAAACCACGACCTGCAACTAAAGCTGCATCAGTTGGTTGTTCAGTAGCTAAAGTTCCACGATTTAATTTGTTAGCAGTTACATTGAAAGCTGCATCAAATAAACCATCATATTGGTCAAAACCACCTGTACCACCTGCAGCACTAGATAACCACAACTGCTTGTTGAAGTCAGACTTAACGCCTTGTCCGATAAGGTCTAATAAAATATTTTTTACAACAGTTCCATCAACATTATCAAATTCGTGACCACCTCTCATAAGTTGTCCTTTGATTTTGTTGTATAAAGCGTTACCTGCAAACGCAACCTCTGCTTCTCTACGAACAGGAGTTATTGTTACAGTATCACCTATTTCACCTGCTGCTCCTGAGAAAGCCCCAAGAGGAGCAAGAGCTCCTGTAATTCCACCTAATTGCTTAAACTTATCAATAACGATAGTTCCTGCTACATTAGGCATTACATCCATATAAGACATATAGTCTTGCCCCATAAATAGAGGCTCAATTATTGATTTACTTACATCATATTTTTCGATGTTAGGTAAATTTGCACTTGTTAAAGTCGCCATAGTTTTTTAATTTATTATTTTAATAATGATTTTGCAAATACATCCCATTCATTAACTACAACATCTGCTTCGTTAATTGCAGGGTCATTATCTGCCTCTACTTTAGTTTCTGTAGCGTTTAGCTTCGCTAATTCAGCTTCTAATTCAGACACCTTGTTTTCTAATTCAGAGATAGAAACCTCTTTGTCAGAAATGATGCTTGATAGTTCTTCTTTCTCGTTTGACAAGTCTGTAAGTTTGTTTACAACTTCCTCGTTATCAGAAAGAACAACGGAAACTTCCTCATTAGCAGGGGCTTCAGCTACGCCTTCTCCCTTCACAGCGTTAATGATTTCTTCCTTAACACCGTTAAACCAATTTTTCAATTCGTCAGTCATTTTCGTTTTCTTAATATTACTAATTAGTTCCAATCTATTTTTAACTTCTTTTTCATCTACATTGGTAAACTTTGAAAAGTTAAAACTAGCAGCTACTTTGATAGGCTCTGTTATAGTATCTATAAAACCCATCTCTTTAGCCTCTTGACTTGTCAGCCAAGTCTCTTTATCCATCATATCCGATATTGTCTCATCTGAAAGTTGAGTTTTGTTGGAATAGATAGACACAAGCTCTTGCTTGATTTTATCTAGTAAATCGGCAGTCTTACGCATATCATCTGCACCACCTGCAGACTTACCAAAAGGATTGTGTATCATAAAGAAACCATTTTCTGCCATCTCTATATTATCACCTGCTAAGGCAATAATACTAGCTATTGATGCAGATAGTCCTTCAATTTTAACATTGACATATCCTCTGTGTGAACGCAAAACATTGTAAATTGCAAGGCCATCAAAAACACTACCACCTACGGAGTTCATTCTGATGTTTATATCCTTGTCACCTGCCGACTTTAAGTCGTCTATAAATCTTTTTGCAGAAGTACCGTAATCACCTATCTCATCATAGATAGATATCTCAACAGTTGCACTTTCTGCTTCATTCTGAAATTCGTACCAATTATTCATTTTGCAAATGTAATTATATCAATAATAGGTCTTTAGAAAAAGTTTACAAATTCTTTCTAATATTTGTTTTTGTTAAAAAATTATACTTAGTTTTATATAAAATATTCTGTACTGTTCTTTCCGAAATATCGTATTTAATACCTAAGTCAATCATAGTTACACAAATCTTACCATCATTCCTTTTCAAGAAATCAGCGTAATCTTTTATAATCATATAATCTCGTAATCTTCTAGGCTCTATCAGGCCTTTCTCTGCTAGGAACATTAAAACATCTTTTATTCCTGCTTCTTCAGAATGTCTATTTTTGATATCTACATAAGCACTTTCGACAAATTCCTTGACAATAGTAAGCTTATTATTTTTTATCATATCGCAATATATTCTTTTACAAAAACTATATAATTTTATTAAAAATTATTTATCAACAATCTGTTGTTAAAACGAAGCTTGGCTTTCTAAAGACGAAACTCTGTTCTGTGTTGAGGTAACATCACTCTCCACCATTACAACCTTTTGTTTTAAATTACCACCTGAAACCATCTGTTGTATGTTTGCTAGTTCTCCACCCATAGCAAATTTCTCACCTGATGATATCAATCCACCATCTGCAAACTTTACACCATTACCGTTGTAAGAGTTTATAGCCGATAGTATAGGTCTAAATCTAGAGGTTGACCTTTTGTTTATTATAGCCTCACCACCTTCTGCTTCGTGTATTCTGCCACCTACTGCAAACTTAACACCACCACTAGCGTGTGAACGACCTCTAAACATACCACCCTTTGTTAGACCACCCTTAGCAAATCTAACTTCTTCACCCACTTCATCTACATTACCACCACCACCAAGTCCAAATAGATTCAAAGATTTTGATAGTAATGCAACAACAGCAGCGATAGCAGCAATATTAAATGGTGGTGGAATGGATGTACCTGCGTTAGCAGCAGATTCTCCTGCTTTTGCAAATGCAGACTTGATTGTAGCAATTATACCACCCTCTTTTGTTTTTATATTTAATTGCTCTGCTAAAGTAGCTATGGAAGTTGCAACAGAAGCAGCTTGTTGTAGTTTTGTTCCTATCTGAACAAGCTTGTTGTTTTCTCCCATAATACCACCTAGTTCAATCATAGAGCCACCCAAATCATTTACATCTGATATTCTTTGTGCTATTATTTCTTTTGATAATTCTGCATCAGTTAGCTCTAGTTGTCTTTGCTCAGATAAAAGCTGTTTCATCATTTCAAAATCACCTACAAATATATCTTTCTTTGCATCAATAAAATTTTTCTCCAACTCAAGTAGCTTTGCCTTATGCTCTACCTCTGTTATAAGGTTGTCAGCTAATTCCATAGCTAAATTATGCTTGTTTGTGTCAAAAGATTCTTGTGCCATTTGAAGCTTCAAACTTCTATTTTCATTAAGCAAAGCAAGTTCTTGTTTTTGTATTTTTAAATCCTCTTTAAGACCGTTTTCTCCCATCTTGATATTAAGGTCTTTCATAGTTTCAAGATGCTTTATTTCTTCTTGTATCTGAAGTATTTTTCTGTCACTTTCAAACTTGTATGACTTATTACCTATATCAAGTAGTGCCTTAGAGTGTCTTTGAGCTTCTTCTTCTATTTTAGCAGTAATAGCCTTTATTTTCTCATCTTCGCCTGTGCCACCACTTCCTGTTGCAAACAAATCTCCGATAGAAAGACTTGTAGATTCTCCTCTTTTTAAAATTAAATCCATTATTTTTTGCTGCTCTTTTTCAAAGTAGCCATCTTCTAATGTATCTAAAAATTGTTGAAGTGTTAATCCTGACTGCTCTAATAAAGCATCTAACATATCAGCATCTGCATAAAGCTCTTGTTCTGTTCCTGAGCCAAACATTGACATCATAATATCATAAGCAGTACCACCAACATCTTGTGTTAAGAATTGCATAAAAGAACTCATTTCCTCAAGTTGCTTTTTCGATTCTGCTATCTTTTTAGGGTCTAATGTAAAATTCTCTCCTAAAGTTTCTTGTATCATATCAGACTGAACAGTTATACTTATAAGCTCTTTGTTGAGGTCGCCAAACGCTTCTACTAGCATTTTATTTGTCATAGCATCAATAAGACCACCACTACCTGATATAGCTTCTGTTATTTTGTCTATATTGTCTTTTTCATCTATAAGCTCTAGGTTATGAGTGTTTAAAAGCTTATTGAGAGATGCTATTTCAGACTTTTCTTTTTTTCGTAGTCCGTCAAGTATTTTTCTTGTTGAAGCATTATCTTTCAATAATTTTCCTTCTTTATCTGTAAGCTCATTTATTCTTTCTCTAGTTCTAGCTAAAGATTTAAGATTGTTTTCAGCTTCAGCTATACCTTCATTGCTATCTTTAGTTGCTTTATTGAATCTTGTAGTTAAGCTTTCGGCTTCTTTTAAACCACCTGCATACTTAACCATTTGTGTAATAGCAGTACCTACAAGAACAATAAAAGCACCTATACCTGTTTTCATTATAGCGACTGTAAAAGCATTTGCAGATGCAGTAAGCAAAGTCATAGCTGTTGTTCCACTAGCTGCTGCCTTAGTTTTGAGTGCTAAAAATTTAGTATAAGCAATAGTAGCTATAGAAGCAGCTTTTACACCTAAAGTATATAAACCAACTGCTATAGCTAAAGCTTTAATTGTTTTAGCTATTTTACCAATTCTCTTAATATTTTTCTCACTTGCTAGAGTATTAAATCCTTTAGCAAAAGAATCTACTACTTTTTGCATCCTTTTGCCCAAACCATCCATCAATGCTATTCTAAAACCATCAACAGCCGACTTGAATCGTAGGAAAGCACCCTGTAAACTATCACCAACAATCGCAGCCATAGCTTCTGCAGCTCCTTCTGAATTTCTAAGTTGCTCTGTTAGTATTTCTACGGATTCTGCACTATCTAGCATCCTACCAAAAGCAGCAGCAGTTCTTCTGTCTGTAATACCTAAAACATCAGAAAGAGCAATACCTGAATCTTTCAACTGCTTTAGTCTTGGTAAAAGTTCATCAACAGAAGAAACAGAGCCACCTAATCTTTTAGAAAGCTTTGATGTTGGGTCTGCCAATCTTAACAATACATTTCTTAAAGAAGTACCTGCAATAGAAGCCTCAATACCTGCATCCGTAAGGGAAGCCAATATTGCAGTAGTGCCTTCAATTTCAAAACCTGCCATCTTTGCAATAGGAGCAACCTTAGTCATTGATGTTTGAAACTTCTCAATATCTAAAGCAGAACTTGTAAAAGCAGAAGCCATAACATCTGCTACTCTTGTTGCTTCACTAGCATCAAGACCAAAACCTCGTATAGCAGACCCCATTACTGTTGCAGTTCTAGCTAAGTCTTCACCTGCTGCAGTAGCAGTCGCAAGTGTTGCTGCTTGTGCTTGTAGTATTTCTTCAGAAGTAAAACCTAATTTAGATAGATTTGTTTGAAGTTCTGCTACTTGAGTTGCAGTAAAGAATGTTGTTCTACCAAGTTCTTCTGCACTAGATTTTAGTCTTTTAAATTCTAAATCTGTTGCACCACTAATAGCTCTAACCTTAGCCATTTGAAAGTCAAACTCCTTGAATACTACAACACTTTCTTTTATTTGGTCGCCAAGAAACTTTGTTGCTTTTTTAAGACCATCTACTGCTAATGATGCTACACCAAAAGCAGTAGCCATCTTCATAGTAAAGCTAGTACTCTTTTTGGTTTGTGTCTGAACTTCTTTTTGAACTTTAGAGCCTTCTCTAAATTCTTTTCTTTGCTGTTTAAGTTTATCAGTAAGTTCAAGAACAGACTTCATATTTTCCTCTTGCCCCTGCTTATCATCTTTAAGAGCTTTTTTCTTCTTACGAAGGTCTTCAGCGTTCTTTTGTATTTCCTTGTTAAGACCTACAAGTTCATCAATACCTAATACTCTTACTCTATACTTTAATTCTTCAGCCATCTTGGTTTGCTTTTTTTATGGTTTTTGTAAACTGTACTTTTATATTATCTCCAATAGCCTTTTGTAATCTTTTTTTAATCTTAGCTTTTTGAGGATTTATAGCACGATTTATATAATCTGTTCTGTGTGTTGCTCCTGTTCTAGCAAAGCTACCTTTCGTTGGAGTTCCTTCTATCTCTATTCTTCTAATAACTGCAGTTGCTATTCTTGCTTTTTCTGCTTCGTTTGCATAAGCTATGCCCTTATCATCTATCCATTGCATTATTCTGTCAAATGGTGGTGAGTGTGGTCTTGTGCCTTTGTCTATAGCACTCCAATACTTTGCCTTTGATGTAATTCGTACTTCTGCTTCAGAGTTACTTACATTAACTTTATGCTTTGTTGTAGCAGCAAGTTTACCTGTAGCAATATGTTTTTGATTCATCAACTCATTGACAAGTGCCTTCTTGATATCTCTACCAATAATATTTAATTCGTTATTTAGTATTGTTCTTATATCCATTAGTATGATATTGTTGAATTTTGTTTTATAAGAGCACTTTCTATTTTATCTAATGATAGGCTCAACGCACCGTTCCAAAACTGAACACCACCAATACTGCCACCAAAAAATTCAGAGCCATCTATTGCTCTACCTAATGTATTTATTACTAAGTCATTGCCTGTAACACTTGTTTCTGCTTGTTTTACGCCATCAATTCTAGTAGTCAAAACATTTGACTTTCTTACCAATGTTAATACATATGGCCTGTTTAATTCTAGTTTTGTTGTAGTTGGTATAATATATGTGTTTCCTGAGCCAAACCCAACGTGAAGATTTGAATCTGCATTTTCATTAAAAGTAACAAAAACATCTGCATCAGAATTATTTCCAAGAATTCTTGCTCTTTGTAAAATATCTAAATTAAACAAAGCAAATATTGTAAAGTTGTTTTGCAAAGTTATGTTAGCAGAGCTTGTCATAAAAGAGCTTCCTTTATCAAAATAAGGTGTTGAAAATCCCACTCTACCACCACTTTTACCACCAACATATGGCTGATTTAATGTTGTAGATTGTGTAAAAGATACATCTGATTTTATAGAATTCCATTCACTAACTCTTACACCTGAGTATTTACCATCAGAATCATTGCTTAATACACCTCTTTTATATGTAAAAAATGATGAGTTAGTTACAGAAACGCTTGAGCTTGTCGTTGTAGTGCCTTGTGCTGTTTGATTTATTAAAACATCTAACTCATCAAAATTAGAATTTGAATTGTCTCTATTAAGAATAAGTTGTTGTTTTGTTACTCTTTCAGGGTCGCTTACTAATACTTCGCTATAGTAGTAGTCACCATCAGATTCTTGTTGCTCATAGAGCATAGGAGTATATACGCCATCTATAAGTGTGTATAGCTTATTTCTGTTTCTTTTTATTATTTTTCTTCCTGATATACCTGCTTTCATTATATATTCAATCCATTAACTAAATTCATAACATCTCCATCTAATACATCATCTTTACCTAAATCAAAAAACTCCATAAGCTCTACCTTTGTAGATTCTTGAAGGTGTGGCTTGTAATCAACTATTTTGTTAATTCTATAGTAAACACCATCTAAGTAAACCAATCTTCTAAAATCTAATCTTAGTATATCTTGATAGCTTAGTTTAAAATAAGAAATTCTAATCTTTGGTCTTGATTTAAGTTGCTTGAACATTCTATTGTAAAAATGATAAAAAAGACCTCTTATTCTATGAGTTTTGTTAGGGTTTGTAGATGCAGTAAAACCATCAGCAAATTCATTACCATCGTCGTGATAATATACAACATCATTAAAAGATAGGTTAGGGTCAACCATTATGTGTGTGTTCAATGGCACATTAAATGCTTTTGCAGAAGCATAAGCACCCATACTATACTCTAACCTAAATCTACTGCCATTATCAATCTCTCCTAAATTGTCAAATGTTATAAAATTAGCTCTAGTAAATTTAAAAGCAGCAGCATTTGAAGGCTCAAGTTGACTTGTGTTATTATAACTAAAAACAGTTGCATTACCTGTAAGAGCACTATCATATTGAACTAATTGGCCACCTGAATATATTGGTGCAGCTAGAAGTATTCTACTTCCTATCTGAAAGTTTTTATCTGACCTATCTGCAAATCTTTCTGCCATAAGGTAGGAGTAGTCTCTATGATATATTGGTATTAAGGGAGCTCTAGCTTTAGAGTGACCAACATCAGAATCTATATATTCAGGCTCATACCAATTAAATGTTGGGCTAAAAAATTTATTTTCTATAGTATATGTTCCATCTTGAAAAACACCTGATGTGTTAATTTCTTTGTACTCACCCCAATCTATCAAGTTCCTAGAATTAAATCTTTCTAAAAACGCATCGCTACTAGCATCTTTGTATTTTACCCTTATCTCTGATTTTAGTTCGTGTGGAAATTCTTCTACTGTATTTTTACTATAATCAATTTTATCTGACCAATCAAAAGCTTTTAATTTTGAATCATAAAAAAAGTCATATGGCTCAACAAAAACCTTTTTCTGTATGGGGTCTGTATGAAACTGAAGATTATACATCTGTGCAATTCCCATAACAAAATCAGATTGCTTTCCATCAGGAAGAAAAAAGTGTGGATTATCTATTGGCTCTCCAACTGTCATATCTGCTTTTCCACTTATCTGCAAAAAACTGTCAGTTTCAAACTGAAATGTAACACTATCCCCATCAGAATTTGAAGGGTAAAGGGGCGTTACAGATAAAGCTATTAAATATTTATTACCCACACCACTTACAGATATAGGACTACTAGGAGACCAAGTTCTTACAATGTCTTGAGGTGCATCTGCAGTATAGCTTTGCTGTTGATACCACTTTAGTTTAAAGTTTGCGTGTTCTGAGCCTGAGCCATTATGTACGAAATTAGCAGTCTGATATAAACCATTTGCATTATCATCATCATCAGTAACTTCCCAAAGCTCTACTTTTGCTCTAAAAGATAAGTGATAGTCAGTTCCACCTGTGCTACTATCCCTAACAAACCTTGCTTTTATGTTAAAATCAATTTCGTGGTCACCTGCTTCATTTATACAAACCATAGTTCCACTATAAGAGTTTGTTATGTTTGAATTATTGGAGCTTGTACCCATCTGCACATTACCTGTGCTTTGTGATGATGGCTCATCGTAATCATCTATAAGCTCATTACCACCAAAAAGATATCTTGCCTTTGCTCCTGAAGCATTGCCACTAGGTGCATAACTAAAATTACCTGTACTGTCATTTACAGTTCCATCACCAATCATAAAAGATGGTGTAGTAGATGAACTACCATTATCAAAATATGCGTTCAAAGAAGTTGTTTGTGGTGTAGGAATACTTGTCAAAGATATTTTTCCAAACTTATTATTTACCTGCTCTGCTCTTTTTTCAAATTCAAAAGGCATTATCAAGCTTTGGAAGTAAGCACTATTACAAAAAGTACTTTCAACTGTATATCCCTGAGCTTCAAATATCTTATCCCAAATATTTTTTATATAAAAAGCAGGAACAAAATCACCAAAAGTAACTTGATTTCTATCACTTAAACCTTCGCCTACGGACATCAAAGGCCATAGTATTCTATCAAAGTTGCTTGAGAAATGATGGAAGTCATTACCTATATGATTTAAATCTGTATTACTAGCATTTGTATTGTCACTAGGACTAGATGAGTTTATATGAAAGCAGTTGTCATAAACATATCCTTGCTCTGCAACATCTGATATTGAGCTAAATCTAAGGTCTTTAAGCTCTAGGTTTTTTATTTCAGAAGCCCAATCCATATTATCTCCTACAAACTCACAACTATAACCCAATGGATTGTCAGACCTTGTTACTTTAGTAACCCTTAACTTACCTGATATTATTGGTACATTATCAGCATATATTACTGCATCTATCTTACCAAACACATTTGTGCTTGTATCGTCATATCCTTGATAAAAAACATTTTTCAGTATTCTATTATTATTATTAGTTGCAGGTATATCGAATGTTTTAGAAAAACTTCCTGACCTAGAGTTTATGTCTCTTATGTCAAAGCTTTGTATTGTCAAAGACAAAGGAAAGTCTTCGCTAGATGTTACATCCAACACGCCTATAACCTCTTTAGAGCTTGAAGCGTTAAATCTTCTTAATTCTATTGTAATTTCAACCATTATGTAATTATTGCTCTTTTCTTTCTGCTTTCAACATAATCTACAGTTACTGTTGTAGATTGCTCACTATCATAGCTTGTCAAGTTACCATCTTTTAGTAGAACAGGAACATAGTAGTTTCTATTCATAGATGAAAACTTTTGACTTTGACTAGGGTCATCAGTAGAATATTCTGTAACCTTTATGTAATCAACAAAAGTCCTACCTGCTGTGGCATCGTGATTTAATATAAACATAGGTGCAAAAAAACGCACATCTTTGTGAGCATAAGCGTGATGAATAGGTATATTTCTTTGACCACCATAACTACCACTATCTTTATAAACACCACTAATATATCCTCTTTGCACTACAAATCTATCATTTGAAGCAGTTGTAACAGCATCAAGTGTTATATAATATTGTGAGGAAAAGCTATTAGCTCCTGTTTGATTTACAAAAGTTGTTTTATCTTTTGCAAAACCTGTAAGACCACAATATATTAGGTCACTAGTTCCTTCAGTACTTTTATACCTTATCTCTACTTCGTATAATTTATTTTTATCATACTTGAATAAATTTTTACTGTGAGCCCAAACTCGGTCATTACCTGCATTATTACCCTTTCTATAAACTTGTGTTCCTGTTAAATGTCCTTCATCTGTAAAAAATGCAGCATCTGTATTGAAGTCACCTGCATCAGCAGTCCAATTATTTGATATTTCTGCAACAGAAGAATAGCTACTAAAGTCTTCTTTGAATATCTCTTTTGCTCTCCAACCTCTTTCTACCCATACATTAGAGCTCATCATCATATCTTCCACCATCTGCCTTTCATCAAAAGTTATGGGTCTTGTTGTTGCACTTCCGTTACCATAAGCATCTACTGTATGTTTTCTTATAGATGGATATTGGTCGTCTGTAAGCCCTGCTATTCTAGGTATTAAAGCACCACCATTAGCAGTAGCAGTTGTTTGTTGTATGTGACTTCCTTTAAAAAGAGTTGTATTACTATCATTACTTGATATTTGACCTCTAAATTTAGGATATACTGTCTGTTGATATGTAGATGAGCTTGTTTGCAAACCTCTACTCATAGCACCATCAAAAGTGTAACTATCTATACCACCCAATCTGCATTGCCAATGAAATCTAGTGCTTTCATTATAGTTTCTTCTTTTGTGGTCTATAGTATATCTTATTGTTTGACCAATCTGTTCGTGGGGGCTAGAGTTATTACGAGTTGTTACTTCATAATAAGCTATATTAGAAAAGTCAGATACAGGTTGATTATTTCTAAATTTACTTGGAGCTGTAAAGCATAACTCCTTAATATTTCTAGTTCCTACACCTATTTGTATAACTGCATATGAAGGATTTTGATTTCCACCATCACCATAAGAAAACAAACCGTTATTACCTGTATTTGTGCCATCACCATCTGCAGTAGCATTTATATTCAAAGCATAGTAACCTTGACCTGATGTGCCTTCTCCATTATCAATTAAATTTCCATTAAAATCATAAAAATGAACAAGAGCATACACGCCATTCGTTCCATTCTTTGCTGCAAAAGTTAAATATTCACATTCATCAACACCAATTATTCTATTTTGTGGTTTTACGGATAGATACTTCATTCTACCATAAAGATTTTCATTATCATTAGAATCGTGTAAGTATATCTTATTTATTACTGAATGTTGTAATTCATTCTCATAAGTTCCATCTACCTCAGCATAAGATTGTCCGTGATATCCAAATATTTCTTCATTATATGATAAAGCACTATTGATAACTCTTGGATAGCAATAACCTTTTAAATCAGGTCTGACACCTGTTCCGTTTGCTAAAACTAGCTTTCCTGTAGTGTCTATATACTCAGGAGTATATGCTATTTGATAATAGGTGAATAGGTTATATGCTATTTGTCCTAAGGTTATATCTCTTAAAACATTGGGGTTTTCAGTATCTTGAGAGCAAGGTCTTAGATTATAACTTAAATAGTTTCTCATTAAAGGGGCACAATCTAAAGTAAAGTATCTGTAAGTAGCACCTGTACTAGCAGGAGTGTTTTGTGAATTTGGAGTGCTATCAATAGACCATCCGTGAACAAATGGAGTATATGGAACGTGCACAGCAAATGTTTCATCAGGTAGTGCAGTATTATCATAAGAACTACTATTATTATTATTTAGCCATTGGTCTGTTGTTTCATTGAATGGAGTAAAATGAAATCTACAACTAACAAAATCTTCTACATTACCTGTTAATCCATCTGTATCTCCACCATTAACTCTTATAGTAAGTTTTAAGGGACTATATACGCTATGAAATTCATTATCTTTTGGAAAATCTACTTTTTGTACTATTGCCATAATTAAGATATATTGTATTTATGATTTAAGTAATTCATTATTGATGTAGCTTGACTGTCCGTTACTGCATATTGAAATATCATAACCTCTTGCACATTAAGTAAACCAAAATTTGTTAAATCAGTACCCATTAACATAGCATCTTGACTAGAATAATCTACAGGATTTAAATAATCACTATTAGTCACACTTGTTAAGGTTGCACCATTTAAAAAATATGTTAATGTTTGACCACTAACTTTATGACCTCTGATAGCTACCTTTGTGCTTCCTGAAGCAACATCTGATGACAAAATTAGGGCATCTGCACCTGAAGCAACAACATCAATAACTTGACTTTTAAACTGTTTTTCACCACTAAAATCTTTTATAGTTATATCCATTGTAGCTGCATTAGGAGTTCCAAAGCCCAAACTTAAAATAGGAGCATCTGTTTCATTAGAATCTGTAGTTTTTGCAACATAGAATATAGTGTGGTCGCCCTTCAAGCTTCTAGTATTTGCTGGGTTTCCTAAAGTATTTTCATCACATATAAGATTATCATCAACACCATCAAAGCTTAAAAAAGGATATCTGTTGTTTACATTTACAGAATCTGACATCTCATATTTGTATTCAGGCTGCTTTGTAGATGTTGATTGTGAAAAGTGATTGTTAAAGACACTTTGGTCTTTCCATTGACTAACAACCTCTTTACCACCAAAGTATTTTGTTTTTACACCAATATCACTTCTGAGCCAAAGTTGTGGGCTAAGGTCTCTGATTGATTGGTCATCAAAAGCAGCAAAAGCGTGTGAGAAGCAATCTACAGTAAAGTTCATTCTAACTTGAACAACTCTATCGTTTTGTTGATTTGTTTCTCTTTCTATAGTTATTGGAACAGGAACAAGTGTCACCTGTTTGTTTGGATAACTGTCAAGAAAGCTTTGCAACCAAAAATGTGCTTCTGATTCCAAAAGTGTATATATCACATCAAGATTTGCATTTGTGTCATTAGCACCTGTGTTGCTATCACTTGTTCTATATGGTTTAGCAAAGATAACCTCAAACTCATACTCCTCTTTCAAATGTGCGTTTATTGGGTCTTTTTCCGTAGCAGGAAGCGTTGAGGTTGGTGGCATAACTAAAAGCAAAGGATAGTCAATGTTATGCAACTCATTGATATCATCTTCATAACCAAAAACAAACTGCCCACTAGACCATTTGCTTTCCATTCTATCTCTTATGTCTCTTAATCTGTTAAATGCCATTATTTAATATTTTTTTGACTTTCTTCTTTTACAGCTATTTCAAAATCAGACTTGGATGTTTTCCAAGCTATGTATGTTAAAACCTTATATAGTTTTTCGTCTTTAACGCTTTGTATGGCATCTTTACCGTCTTTTGTAAACAAACCATCCATAGCAACATCATAAAGGCTGTTAAGCCACCCATATGGCTTCATAATCCTACTAGCCTTTACGACTGCAACAGACTTTGAGTTTCCTGCTCTGAAAACATTCGGATAGCGTTCAGACACATTGTTGTTCGTTTGTTCAAAAAAAAACTGAACTCCCAAACGATATCCATTGTAAGTTGTCTAAATTTAGCGACTTTATCGTCTATATTATCTAAATCTACTTCCTCATCAACTGCTTTGCACATTATAGCCATTTGTTCAGGCAAAATGTCAAACCTTCCGTTTTTCAAATACTCAACTCCCATCTCTAGCTGATTTGCTTCAATGTATTCTCCAAATGTTCCTTCGCTAAAGAAGTTCATTGGAAAATAGTATTTTACGCCATCAACATCAAAACTATCTATTCCCTTCGGCTCATAATCTTTCATTATATTATCTAATGAAGAAATTACAGCGTCTACATCATCAACAGGGTATTTATTTACATCTTTTTCGCTTACTCCTGTCATATAGCAAAAAAGCTCTCTATACATCTTAGTTTGTTGAACAAAGAAAAACTTGCTCAAATCTTTTCCCTCGTCTTGTTTTTTCTGCTCCTCTGTTCTTTGATACTTTTTGATTATCTGATAAATACCACAATAGTATTCTATTGTCATTTCTTCCCATTGACAAGGGATTGACTTTTCTTTACCGTTAATCTCTAATACTAACATCTTCTCTAAGTTTAATAAACTCTTTTTCTAAGTTTTGTCTTTCTTCGTGCTCTTTTAGTACATCTGAAAGATTTCCTACTAAATTTAGTGTTGATTTAATAAATCTATCTTGTTCTTCTTCAAAATCAACAAAATTTTCTATCTTTTTGTTTTTTATACCTGTTAAAAACCCTAAACAAGCATAAAGACTTAAAGTTGGTATCATATACATCCATTCATCTTTAGTTCTTTGTTTTTCAGTAAAAGATTTAAAATCATTTGAATATGTTATGATTGTATCTAAAATTTCTTGAAAATCTTTGAACTTACCATAATTTTTGTCGTGCTCAGTTATTTTATACAATCTAGACTGCAAAAACTTCAAATGACCTGTAATAAGCCTTTTATGTGCTGAATTTAGTGTTTTTACTCTTTTCATAACTATACATTTATTGTTATTGTTTGTTTTTTACCACCAAAACCTGCTGAATATACTACAACATTATAAGAGCCACTTCTAGGTATAATTGTTTGTATTGTATTAGCAGTTATATTTGATGGTTGAAATATTTTCCAAGTATTTCTATCAAATAAAAACTTTGTTTTTTCCGTTCCTGCAGAAGAAGTAGCAGTCCAAGTAACAGTATCTCCCTCTCTAAACTTTTTTAAACTTGGTTGTAATACTATTGTTCCTGTTCTAGTATATGATGCCTTACCATCTACATATTCAGAAAAAACTTTTTCATTTTTTAAATAAGTCATTTCTTCATCTTCTTGTGCTAACACTTTAGTTTTTTCAGATGATGATAGTGAATTTTTTTGTGTTGCACCATCAATGACACACATATATATATCATTTGCAGCGTCTAACTCTGTTGGAAAATCTATACTCTCTCCACTCAAACCTAATGCTGTATTAACTCTATTTATTGCAGCTTGACACTCTGCCTGTGTTCCTTTAAAAATTTCTCTAGCCATTATATTCCTACTCTTGTTTTTATATCATCTATTACTGCATCAAAACGAGAATCAGAAAGAGATGAATTATAAATTGCTATTTCTGCTATACTAACTTGACTACCACCAGCCGTTGTAGCTCCTAATGTATTTGTATCAAATGTAGCTGTTGTATTAGTTTTCGTAGAACTAATTATTACATTCGACCTACTATTTCTCATAAAAGTTATTGTTGTACCTGTTCTTCTAATTGCAAAAACAAAAAGCTGATTGTTTACATGAACGTGTGTTTGTTCTGTACTTTTTGCGCTAGAATAATTTTGGTCAGAGCCATGTCCATTAAAAGAATAGTAACTATTATCGCCTGGTAAAAAAGCAAGATTACCCACAGCAATACTATCATTATTTCCCCCTTGAACTACAGGATTTATTTTAGTTGTTGATGTATTATAGGGTATTCTTATTGCCATAAATGCTGTAAACTCATTTGAGTTTGGGAATTCAGTATCTGTACCATATGTACTATTCAATTCCATATACCTGTCAGAACTGAAATTTAATGTATTGTCAGATGAATCAAACTCAGGTCTTTTGTTAGTAGCAGTAATATTTCCCATTTTTCTGTTATTACCACTACTATCATCCCAAGTTAATACAGTTGTACCACTTGTTGTTATGCCTGTATTAAATTTATACCAAGCTTGTAGTCCACTAAAATCTGTCAAAGCAAAACCACTTGACCTAACTGTAGGGCTACCTACGCCCATATGTAGTCCTAAACTAAGCATATTATCTAGAGTATGCTATTACTACACCACTTGTAAGGGTAATCGCTGTTACATTTAGCATCAATGTAGTACCTGCAGGTAAAGTTGTCTGTAAACCTGCTGCATTAGTAACTTCGCTATCGCAAGTTATAGAAGCAACAACAGTTTCAGTAGCACAATAAACGCAATAGTAGTCTTTTCCTGAATGTGCATTTGCATCACTAATAACATCAATGCTTTGGGTTTCACCCAACATTCTCATTAAGGCAATGTTGTCATCTAAAAATTCGTAAGCCATATCGTTTCAATTTTATATATTATTATCCATTTTTGCAAAATTGCCACTTTATTTCCTTCTATATTAGAAGAATTGTTGTGAATTTACAAATTATCCAAAATAAAGCACTTTTCCACCTCTAAAATGCTTATTTAGTGCCATAACAAGGCAATCTACCATATCGTCGTGCTTTGCAGCAGGAAATTGTTGACATTGCAGTAAAAACTCCTCATTCCAAGCACCTTTGAGCAAAGACACCCTACCACTCTCTATACTAGCACTAATATCTTGAACTCTGGCGACTTTGTCCTTAGTTGGTGGCTTATCTTCCTTAACATTTAGTCCTGTTTCTCTAATTAGTGTCTGAACAATGGATTTACCACTAGCTTTTGGCTCTACATATATTTTTGACCTACTTGAGTAGCCATTTTTATGCACAAACTTACCTATGTGCTTAATTAAATCAGGAAACTCTAATCTTACATTTTGCACTTCCACAATCTGCCACTTGTTTTCAAAGAACTTATAAGCCATAAGTGCAGATGGGTCGTTCTTCTGACTAGCAGTATATGCAGGGTCAATAACAAAATGAACATCACCATCAATTTTATCAGTATCAATATTAAACCAATTTTTTTGTATCATACCACTATCTGCAGGTGTGGGTCTTTGTTGCAGTTGCCCTGCATACCCATAAGAGCCAAGAGCAGACTTATAGTCATCTAAAATCTCTCTACCAAACCTTTCTTCCCAAAAAAGCCCATTTTTATAATATTCTTCTAAGTGTTGAGGTTTTAAATCATCAGATAATTCTGCAGGAATACATATATGCTTATGCTTATCAGGTGAATTGTACAATAGATAGCCACTAAGGTCATCTTCGTGAACTCTCTGCATAATAATTATTCTTACCCCTGTCATTGGATTGTTAAGTCTTGAGTATAGTGTTGACTTATACCATTCGTTAGCATTATCTCTTTCTGTTTCAGATGCTGCATTTTTTGGTGATGTTGGGTCGTCAACTAAAATTATATCCCCCCCCTGTCCTGTAACAGAGCCACCTACAGATGTTGCCCTGCGAACACCAAGAAAAGTGTTCTCATATCTAGCCTTGAGGTTTTGGTCTTTTTTGATTTGATATGTTTCGCCCCAATGATTCTGATACCATTCGCTTTGAATAATATCTCTACTCCTAGTTGCGTGTTCTATACTAATCTCTGCAGAATAGGAAGCAGTAATAAATCTCATTTTGGGATAAACAGCCCAACACCAAGCAGGAAACATAACTGTTACAAGAAGTGATTTGGTACTACGGAAGGGTATATTGATTATTATGTCTTTATCTTTCTTTCTACCTTCTTTGATTCTTTCTGCTTCTGATTGCAATATATCGCAAAGGTATTTATGGTGAAAGTTTGTTGATAGGGGTACTGATGGCTCTGCTATATCCCAAGCCTTGACAAAGAACTCGTAAAAGGATTTTTCGCAAATGGCTTTTTCCATAGCCATCATCAGTTGCTTCTTATGATTTTCTTTCATTATACTTCTTCAAATTCTGTATCGTCTGCTTCCATCTCAGCCATCTTTTGTTTTAGCTGCTCAACACTCATTGAATCATCAAGAGTTATTTCTATTTTGGTATTACCATTGGCACTAATTTCAGTTGCCTGTAGTTTGGGTATTGCATAATTTAAAAGCTTGGCTACTGCACCAATATATGCTTCAGGATTTTTGTTTGCCAACTTCTCTAAAGCGTTCCTAATATTTTCTTCCTGCCCTGCTAAAGCCATAGTCAAAACCTCTCTTGAGAATTTTGTAACTCTATTTATTGAGCCCTTAGTTCTACCCCCAACAGTATTGCCAACTGCAAAAGGTTTTCCAACAACCTTCTTATTTTTTTCTTCCATAATGCAACTATACTAATAAAATTGAAGATTTCTTCACATTTTTATTGCAAACTGCACTTTTCACAATGCTTTTTCTAAAAATTAAGTTTTCTAAACGCTAACTTCGTATCTCTATTCCAAAGTGTTTTTATCTAAACAACTTTTCTAAAAATAACAACATATAAAATTGAATTAGGATTTGTTATGGCTGCGTATATGTGGCTATGTTGGTAATCCATATATATTGACGGATTTTGTTTTGTCAAAATGTCAGTAAATCAATAAAAAATGCGTTAAAATTGTGATAATTTGCATAAATAAAGAAATTTTGTAGCTGGTATAATATAAAAAAACGCCCTACATAAGCAAGGCGATTATAATAACAATTATTAAAAATATTGTTGTCGGTGTGTAGTTTTCTAATTTATTTTTGATTCATATCATTTAAATTTTTTATTGTTAGTATCTCTCTAATCCTTTTTGTAAGTTGGTAAGGATTTAAAAACCCATCATCGAACAAATCTAAACACATTAAAATTTGTTTTTTAATATATTGAATGTCTTTTCTTGTATTCATAAGCAATTTAATTAAAGTTAATAATTTAATTTTGTATATGGTCATTATGCACATAACTTTCTATGTTTCCACTTATATATGTGCAATTTTCCTCAGCATACCAAACATCGTCTACGCTTGAATATATTGCGCAATGTTCACATCTTGTTTCTTCTAAATCTTCAACCCAAATTTGGGTGTCTTCATCTACTGAAACACCACAACACTCGCAAACTATCTGTTCTACATCTGAATATGTTCCACCGGTACAATTCAATTGATATCTTGTGTCGCTGTCGCTGTCTGTCTGTAAATAATTACCACAAGAAAACTGAAAGGTGTCTAAATATGGAAGTGCTTCTAATTCGTCAACCTCAATATCATTATCAATTTTTACAAATTGAAAAGAAGGATAAGAACGATAATTTGTATTCGAATCCCAATTTAAAAACCTACAATTATAGGCGTTAATTGGTGTATCTTTGCTTATCTTCTCAACCTCTCGAATCTTGAAAATAATTTTTCTATACATTATTTTACTAATTTCATCATTCCCAAAGGAATAAATTCTGTCAATATAGATGTCAGTTTTTGTGTGTCTCTCATTGTACCAAACAAGACAACGAGCCAAAAGTTCGCCATTCTCAATAAGTGCAAATAGTTTAACGGGCAAATGCTCGTAAATCTCAAAATATGATTTATGTTTTTCTTGCATACACGAGGATTCGCCAAACCTGTGGTTACTCATATTGTAAATCCTTGCAATATCTGTACCCTTAAATACTTTTAAATCTATTTTCTTTTGCTCTATGATATATTGGCTTAATTTGTCTGCAAAAGGTTGTAAATCATCTGAATCTATGTTTATAAATTTAGATAACAATTTACTTGCTGAAGTATGATAAAAATATTTTTTTCTATCTTCCTTTGTAAATTGTTTTAATTTTACAACATCATTTTTAATTAGTTGGTTTTGTCGCTTTTCTGTAATGTAACTAATTTTTGAAAAGTCAGTTTGACTAAGCCCCAATTTTATTGGTGTAGTTTCTGAGTATTCTTTTTTTCTATATCCTTTTTTAATTAGTTCTAATATAATTGAATCAATTTTCTGTTTTAATGTTTGCTTTTTCATAAGATTAAAAGTTTAATTTAATAATTGCGTTAATGGTAGGTAAAAGAAAAATAAAAATAAATCCTACAAACATTATCACATTAGTGCCACTTGGCTCGATTTCTGTTTGTCTTTTTACTTTGTCTAATAATTTAGGGTTTGTTGTGTATTTCATAATATATTTATTGGTTAAAAACTTTAGCAAATATATAAAAAAATTATATAAATACTAAAAAAGTTTAACCCTTTAATAAATCTTTTTTAATATCCAAGCAAAAACTAAAAAATTTAATACAAATATAAATAAATGACAACTTGTCAGAACGGTGTTTTTTTTTAAAATCTAGGAAAATACACCCACCATATATACTATGGCAGATGCCCAGCAGTTACTTAGCAGTTTCTTCAGCAGTTACTTAGCAGTTTCTTGGCAGTTACTTGAGTGTCGCAGTTTCTTACAAAAAAAATTTGGCACAAAAAAAAGTAGGTGAGGAAATTACACATAAACCCACCTACTTACCTGAACTCTAGATAAATCTAAAGTCACTAAAAAACAAACACTTTAATCAATCAACTATAAACTTTCTTTACAATAACCACATCTTCTGATGTCTTCGTCAAATGATGCACCACAACAGGCTGATTCCTTTTGGTCAGCATCTCTTAGATAATCTATAAACTCAAAGTTCTCATAGCTATCCCAATCCAAGTCGTAGTGTGCATAGAACACACCCTCATATGTAAAAGATATATCTAAGTCGTTGTCACCTGTTCTAATATCTACATCATCAAAACCCATAGACGATAAGTAGTTTTCTACTGATGAATCGCTTGGTCTGATGTCAATAGTATTGTTTTCTCTCCAATCGCTATCGCAATATCCTATGTCACTTCCTGCTCTACACATAATTATATTTTTTTTAAGGTTAGTTTTTTTGGCGTTTTTTTGGGGACACCCCCCCCCTGCTATCCCCTAGCATAC
>VMHT01083640.1_pt1 | contig 34302 bp, 45 predicted proteins | sample 4693611 | NCBI WGS metagenome assembly VMHT01 (sample SAMN12280063, study PRJNA550983) | marine metagenome | isolation source: seawater sampled from same location over 5 years 0.02-0.2 micron viral filtrate | place: USA: collected off the coast of southern California halfway between the port... ...
AAGCTTGACTGTCTTTGATAGCATCGCTAACGTGGTGCTATGATGGAAAGTCAGACGCAAAGAGTAGCCTCGTGACTTGATACTTTGCCTTGATGTTTACAAGCTCGCAGGTGTTAGCAAGTCCTGCATAGGTGAGACATATGAGCCACCAAAACTAGAAAGAACAGACTAAAAATTAAGACTTGACTACCAAACGACTAAATGCAAGACTGAATACACAGAGCAAGGTTACAGTATAGGCTCTTTAAATCCAGCGTAATCAAAGTGAAGACTGCTACAGCGTTGGGCTTGGCAACCCATTACTACAAGTCAGTGGACTCTGACGTGCGACTGAATGATCCGCTTAAAGAACGGACTATTGAAGAAACCCGATAGGTGTGCTTTGGCGCAGCTTTGAGCAAGGGTGGATAGCAAATAATTGTTGATGCGATAACGTCAAGCTCAACTCAAGAACGGTAAAATACATCAATCCGTCTACAGGATGTCGGATGTTTTTTGTCTGGATACAGCCAGGATAACTGCGGCCAACCGCAGCTTATGCTTGACATATGGTTTTGGCTGTGTCTTACTGAACACATTCAACAGTGAGGTGACACAATGAGAAGAACGTATTACATCTATAAAGGCTATGATAGAGAGAACGCCCTTGCTATCATTGCCCCAAACGTGAACAGAGAACGGCACGTAGCAGAACTGAAAAGACTTGCCAAAGAGAACGGGCATATTACAATTCGTAATTGTCTAGGCGGTCTTGTTTCTGAGATTACTGAGGAAGGTAAAATAAATTCTTTTGTCTCTTGACAGGTAAGCCTTTCGGGGCTTACTCTCTGGATACACAAGTTAAACAGTGAGGTGACACATGACACAATACACACGCAACATTTTGGCTTGCTTCAAACAAGCTACGCAAGATGAGATTGACCACGGTCTGACTTGGTACGCAGACGCTAAAGAATTGGCGCAAGAGATAGCAGACAAGTATGAGCTACCATTGCACATTGTTATAGGTGTGATTGCCGCACTAAGCCCTACCAATGATTGGGCAATGAACGTGCGTAATGCTGACAAGATGTGCCGCATATTTACTGAGGGTGGCTATGTAGAAGACACTAAGCCTAGCACATACCCTAAGATGCGAGACAAGGCTTGGCATATCTTGCAATCTATGCCGCACAATATGGAAGATGTTTCTTTCATACTCAATGGCCCTAAGATAACTGACTTTGCTAACTGTATAAATGGCAATTATGTGTGTGTAATTGACGGGCACGCTTGGTGCATCGCTAACAAAGACAGACGCACAATGCAGAAAGTGCCTAACATAGGCAAGAAACTTCGTGCTGAATTGCAAGAAGCCTACCGTAGGGCTGGTAAAAAGCACGGCATGACTGCATACGAAATGCAAGCTGCGACTTGGGTTGCGTGGAAACGCATACACAATGTTTAGGCTTGACATATAAACTAGACTATGATTTAACTTAATCGAACAGCAAAGGAGATACACCATGTTCGTACTATTCGCAACCAAACCGCTTAACGATGGCACTCAAGGGTTCCGCTTTAACTTCGCTGGCATCAAGGGCTTGACCCGCAAGCGTAAACACGCAAGCCGTGGATACAAAGTAACACGCAATGATTGCATGAATGCAGTACACCTTGGCAAGCGTACCGTATACATTGAGCGCAAGCCTAACCGTAACACAGAGCGCAAGCTTTGTCACTTTGCAGGGTAACACCATGACCAAGATAGACTTCAACAATATCGTGGTGCGTCATAACGGGCGCACCATATCCATCGCCCAACATTGGAGCCGTACTTCTGAGGGTGACTTTTTAAACGCACAAGAGATAGCAGACGTAGGTGAACTGTATCACGATGACTATGACCCTATCAGGTTTGACGATACTGTTGATGGCCTAATCAATGCACTGCAAGCAATAAAGAAGGAAATAGAACAATGACATTCGACAAACAAAAGCTAAGACAAATACGTGAAGCAATGCAGGAAGCATTAGAGAATGCTGGCATATACGATGTAACTATCAAGGTAGGTAACTGTAGCTATTCTGGTGGTGAAGCGACATACAAAGTGCAAGTGTTACTTGATGGTGCAGAGACACAAGAGCAATCATCACTATCTCAGATGGCAAGTCTTATAGGGCTCGATACCAGTAAGATTGCAAAGATTAGTGGTCAGGCTGTCACACTTATTGGCTACAATAGCAAAGCTAGAAAGATGCCGTGGCAGGTCAGATCTTTGACGGGCCACGATCAGTGGAAGCTTACCGACGATCAAGCCAAGCGTAGGTTTGGTAAAGTAGACGCTTAATGGAGATAATGTACACTTAGGAGTGAAAACTTTTTAGCTTTCACTATCCATAATCAATGGTGAAGAGATAGGCCGTCCCGTCTACAATCTAAGTGTGCATTGTAAATTTTATAGGAGACACATAGCCATGAATGTACTATCACTATTCGATGGTATGTCGTGCGGTCAAATCGCACTAAACCAACTCAATATCCCTGTAGAAAACTATTACGCAGCGGAGATTGACAAGTACGCAATCAAGGTAACACAAGCTAACTTTCCTGGCACTGTACAGCTAGGTGATGTGACTGCTATAGATCCTGACAGTCTGCCTGATATTGATCTACTCATTGGCGGCTCACCGTGTCAGGGCTTTAGCTTTGCTGGTAAGCAACTTAACTTTGATGATCCTCGCAGTAAGTTATTCTGGGAATATGTGCGGCTACTCAAGGCGCTAAAGCCTACGTACTTCTTGCTAGAGAACGTGCGTATGAAGAAAGAAAGTATGGACGTTATCACTGAGGCGCTGGGCGTTGAGCCTGTCGCTATCAACAGTAGACTATTCTCTGCACAGAACAGGCCACGTATATACTGGACAAACATTCCCTTTGATGTACCAACGGAAGACAAGGGTATTGTACTCAGGGATATACTTGAGCCTGAGGTAGAAGAAAAGTACTATGCAGGTAAGAAGCTACGTGAGAGCTACATGGGTGGCAATCAGCTTAACCCTAAGTACAAGAGCCAATGCAATACTATCTATCCTACTGATGGTAAGTTTGCTACACTCTGTGCAGGTACTCATGGCTATTCGTTTGGTTACGTTCCAGCGCCATCACCTGACGGTCTTATCTTAGTAGGTGATGCAGGTATCAGTGATAAGTACAGCTATGTAAACAGAGTATATCACCCTGACGGTAAAGGCCCATCGCTAGTATCATCTGATGGTGGACACCTACAACCTAAGATATTACAGACAGCTAGAGGCTACAACAAGGGTGGCTTAAAAGCCAAGGATGGTAAGACACCTACACTTAGCACTAGCTCATGGCAACACAATAATCACCTAACCTATGACGGTGGTTTAACCTACCGTAAGCTAACACCGCTAGAGTGCGAGCGTTTACAGACAGTACCTGAGGGCTACACTGACCACGTCTCTAATACTCAGCGTTACAAGATGCTAGGCAATGGCTGGACTGTGGACGTAGTATCACACATAATGAAAGGACTAACACAATGAAACTCACAATCAACACAAAGGCTTTCCCTGATGCAGATCCAGGAATGTTACAAGAGATGCTAGGTGTCTTACCCTATTGGGTAGGTGAGTACATCTTATTAGGTAGAGACATGGACATCGTAGGGTTTATGACTGAGCGCTACGGCTTTGGTAGCTTGTATGAGTTCAAGGGTAGTGTATCAGATGATGGTACATACAGCTACCCAGAAGACCCTGACCTGCCATACGTAGGTAAGATGAACACACCCAACGGTAACGTGTACTTCTATCAGTACGCTATGCTTGCGCTGCCCTTGCCTAACGGTGAGTACTTCATAACACGGATGGACTAACTATATGTTGATCTTACTTATGACACCTATGCTTGCATACTTCCTGATGCTACTCACCGTAGTTATCCTTGCGAGTATAGGTATAGACGTAAGAGATCTTGACACTGCTAATCTTTTCGTGATATACATACAGATATTAACAATACTTATCGTACTACGATGGCTAAAGAGAAAGGTATATACAGATGAGTAAATGGACTACAGCACTGGCAGAACGTGGAATCGACTGCTCAAAGTGGAACCGCAAGGGTTTTGAAAGAGTACCTGCTGATGTGTGGGAAGATTTACTCTACGAGATTAACAAGGCTGACCTAGAGTATGCCGACAACTACAGAGCCTACCGCTTCAAGGATGGGCTACACTCACCACCATACAAGAAGGCCGCAGCTAAAGGTTGCTGTGGTGTGGCTGAGTGGTGGACTAAATCAAGAGCAGGTGATGTATGGCGCATCGGCTGTAACTATGGACACTAAAGGAGACACTAATGACAAACGTAGATATTTTCTTGGATAACATGAAACGTTTTACACAAGAACACCAAAGCACATGGGAAGAAAGAAAGATACAAAAACTAGAGCAGCAGGTTGCTAAACTAAAAGAGAAAGTTAAGGAGAATGAATGATGAGGATGAGTAACATGGACTACGTATTACCTATCAATGACTACAGCATTGACCTACAGAAAGAGATAGACGATGCAGAATGGCTTGGCGAGTTTGATCGTGCAGACAACGTGAAGCGTGAGCTAGATGATGTCAAGCGTATGATTGACAACGGTGAACTTTACTACCCTATGTTCTAAAGGAGAAGAGACAATGATTATTGAAGACCAAACAGTAGAAGTAAAAGTGTGGGATCATAACGATGCGGTGATCTTTGTGTATGAAAGTGTATACGAGAAGACAGGTGAAGTACATGAGTCAGGCCATGATGTGTGGCGCAGCTACAAGCAAGTAGTCACAGCTATACCAGTAGACTTTACTTATGATGAGAATTTATCTGATGATGATAAGCTACAGAAGGTACGCAATGCAGCAGATGCATTAAGCCAACTGTACTCCCACGCAGGAGACTACGAGATGGGTGTATCATACTACATCAACCACGATCCATACATCAACCCAGAAGACCCTGACCTGCCATACGTAAGCTAGTATGGTAGCAGGTTCACAAATAGTAATACCCTTCCTCATAGCCTATGTAGGTGGGTTCATCTACTTCATGTGGAAGGGTATAGACGATGATGATACGTAAGTATATCAAACGAGTGCTCACTGCCTTCAGTGTACTAATCAATGTACTTGTAGGCGGTAGCAACAATCAAACGTTCAGCGCCAGGAATTGGCAATGGAGGAGAGACAATAGGCTTAACATCGTGTGGTTTATTGATACTGTAATAGGGAAAGGACACTGTTCAGAATGCTGGGTATACTGGAAGACAAGAAAGAAATGGTGAAGAAACCTACAGAAGACTCACGGCTTAGTACCTTGATTGACTACTACCTTGACAGTAAGTCTTACCGCAACCTGTCACCTACGTCACAGAAGGAGTACTCACTTAACTTAAAGGTAGTACGTAGAGATCTAGGTGGTGTTCTACTTAGGAACATGTCTACCACACAGGTAGAAGCTGCGTATGATGAGTGGATCAAGAACGGTATACCTAGAGCTAACAAGCTTGCGGCTATACTTTCCATTGTACTTAACAAAGCTATAGGTCTAGGCATACGTATCGTCAATCCAGTACCGCACATGGATCGTGTACCTAACCCACCTCGCAAGGTTACGTGGGAGCCTGAGCAAGTCAAGGCTTTCCTGCTTACAGCTTACAGTGAGTGGACAGGATACTCTATTGGGTTGATTGTACACATGGCATACGAGTGGGGCCAGCGTGTAGGTGACATGCGTTTACTTACATGGGATGCATTGGATCTAGACAACAGCCGAATGGACTTAACGCAAAGCAAGCGAGGTGCAGACGTACACTTACCTATCAGTGATGGGCTTAGGAGTATTCTTGTAGAGCAGAAAGAAAGGTTTGGCTTTCAGGAATACGTAGCACCCCGAACAAAGAAGATCAACAATGTGCATAGCCCTTACGCTAAGGCTAAGCTACACATGTATGTTAATCAGATCAAAGAACAGGCAGGTCTACCTAAAGAGTTAACCGCTATGGACATGCGCCGTACAGCTATCACTGAGATGGTTGAGGCAGGGGTTGACATCACACAGATTAAACAGGTGAGTGGACACGCTAACATCCAGAGCCTTACGCCTTACATCAAGCACACCTTTACTGGTGCATCAGAAGCACTAGCCCAGCGCAGTGCATTCAAGGAGAAAGAATGACTATCTGGCAGCAACACAGGCAGTACGCAGAAGAAATGGCAATGAACGGGCCGCATCGTGGTGACTGTCCGTTTTGCAACAGCAAGAATACCTTTACTGCATCAATGGAGATGGGTGTCTTGAAGTATAACTGCTTCAAGTTAGCCTGTGATGTTGGCGGTAGGTTCGACACAGACATGACACGAGCAGAGTTGGAGAGTTACTTCGTGAAACCTTTACTAGAATCATCCAGTGATAACAAAGAGTTACAGCCCTTTGTTTATCCAGAACACATCACTACAGAGGGCAACGCTACCATGCGTAGGTTCAAGCAGCGGTGGCCTGTCTTAGCTGGTGAGTCACTAATGTATGACGTTAAAGATAAACGTGCGGTGTTTCCTATCGTACACAATGGTACTGTTGTTGATGCTATTGGACGTGCTCTTGATGGTGCTATACCAAAGTGGTACAGATATAGCGGTAGTGCAGACTATTATGTACGCTCTATGTCTGAACGTAACAGTGTATACGTTGTGGTAGAGGATGTCATTAGTGCTATCACGGTAGCTAAGAAGCTACCCAATTCGGCTGGGTTTGCTATACTTGGGACTAGCTTGACAGATAAACACTTAGAGTATATACAAGACAACGCAACAAAAGTTATCGTTGCGCTTGACCCTGATGCCTTACAGAAGACGTTGAGCTACAAGAAAGAGATAGAGATGTGGACAGGTCTACCTAGCTATGCGTTGTACTTACAGGATGACTTGAAGTACGAGAGGCCTGAGGACTTAGATGAACTGAGGAAGCTGGCCTATGAAGAACAAGACAAACCCTATGGCTAAAGATTTAAGACAGCCTAAGTATAAACCCCAGGTTATACCTGATAAAAAGAAACCTAAGCCACTACGTAAAGAGAAACACAAAGGAGATACTAATGCTGGATACAATGACAGAGACTAAGGTGTGCATTGAGTGCGGTACTGAACTCATTCTAGGTGAGAACTGGACAGAAGCACGAAAGGATCAAGGTAAATACTTATGTAAGAAGTGTTGGCATTCTCGTGACATGTATGTCGATGGTAAGTATATCTCAAAGAGTCATCCCTTATTTAAGGCAGGTAAGTACAAGTCGTTTGGTGACGCAGCGTTTGCATCACTACAGAAAGACGTACAGATCAAGCAGGGATACGTGTATGCTATCCGCAATGCTGCATGGCCTGAGTGGATTAAGATAGGTAAAGCTATTGATGCAGAGGATAGACTCAATGGATATCAGACAAGCTCACCTATGCGTGACTATGAGTTGATCCATGCAGTTTACTTTGATGATCGTAACAAGGCTGAGCGTGACGCACACAAGGTAGCTGAACGTAAGGGTGATCGACAGGGTGAGTGGTTTAAGATAACAGAAGAGCAAGCACTAGAAGTATTACAGGAGTTGACACTTGATTAATGCAACATACATAGACCACATGGGTACTGACCTGTCTGTAGTTAATGCTGCTCGTGTATCCTTTGGTAAGCAGAGTAAGATGGATACTAGTGACGTGTGGGGTCCACCTAAGTTGAAAGACAAGGACGCTAAGCTGATCCGTTATCTTGCAGAGCACAAACACATCAGCCCTTTTGGGCATTGCTTTGCCAGCTTTCACATCAAGGCACCAGTCTTTGTAGCTAGACAGCTAGTCAAGCATAAGTTCCTGCGTTGGAATGAGATCAGCCGTAGGTATGTTGACAGTGAGCCTGAGTTTTACGTACCTGATACATATCGTGGGCGTAGTCTTGATAAAAAGCAAGGCAGTGCGGGTAAAGTAACTGTATCGGACAACGGGTTTAATGAAATTGCAATGACTGAGTATGAGTACCTACTAGACTTAGGTGTATGCCCAGAGCAAGCCCGTATGGTGCTGCCACAGAGCATGATGACTGAGTGGTACTGGTCAGGTAGCTTAGATGCATTTGCTGATATGTGTAACTTACGTTGTAAGTCTGATACACAGTATGAAACACAGTTAGTAGCTTGGAGTATTTATTATGAGATGAAGGATTTGTTTCCTGTATCTTGGATGGCATTGACAGAGGAGATTGCTAATGAGAGGTAACATTAATGGTGCAATCAAGGCGTCAGCTATTGTAGCGTTACTGATAGCTGCGCCACCAGTACTGATAGCTATGACGTATGACGAGTACCCTAAGTACTGTAAGCTGTCTATCTTACTGCCTTGTATAGGAGTAAAGGATGAGTGACATCAAGGTAACAGAGATAGAAGAACACGAGGATGGCAGTGCTACACTACAAGTAGAGTGTGACCCTGAGACATTCGCAGCGGTATTTAACGTAGGATTTATAACATTAGTAGAGGCTGGTTTAGAATCAGAATCAAATAGAAGTAAAAAGAAATGGCAGACCTGTGTAAGTTGTGGTGGCCCAGCGCAGAATGACATGTGTGGCTTTTGTTTAGAAGAGGAGTAGTACTATGAGCATGGCTGGAACAATAGAAGATATGAGATGGGAGATCAAACAATTAAAGAAGGAGAATGATTTACTATCAAAGCAGTTAAGAAAGAAAGACAGAGAGTTATCAGACCTCAAGAATAACATACGAGAGTTTGATGATGCTGAACGTAAGAGAGCTACAGAGAGGAACAAAGCTAATGGAATTAGCACTGATTAAAACTTTGATGGACAAGGACTTTTATGAGAACCATAAAGGTATCCGCACTCCTGACAAGCTCTTTACTAAAGAGGTTCGTAAGATCAAGAACACCTTAGACTACGCTATGCAGCAGTACGATAAGACCATTACACCTGCTGAACTTGAAGCGCTGTTCTTTACACGTAACGTTCTTACTACATCCAACAAAGATATGTACAAGGATCTATTCAAGAAGATAGGACATGAGCAGTCTCTATCAAAGGACATTGCACAAGAAGTATTAGCTAAGTTATTCCAGCAGCTAGTCGGAGAAGAGATAGCTAAGCTAGGCTTCCAGTATGTCAATGGATCAGAGAATACCCTAGAGCCTATGCGTAAGCTACTGTCTGACTATCAAGATGACTTCATGCCCAACCTCAAGGTTGATTGGGGTGACATATCTATTGATAGCTTACTTGAAGCTAATGACATTCAGTCTAAGTGGCGGTTCAACATACCATCCCTGCGTAACCGTGTAGAGGGCATCAGTGGTGGTCACTTGGTGATCGTAGGTGCAAGACCTAACACAGGTAAGACCAGCTTCCACGCCTCTCTTATCGCCTCTGAGGGTGGATTCGCCAGGCAGGGTGCCAAGTGTATCATCCTGTGTAACGAGGAGCACTACTCTCGTGTAGGTGCTAGGTATCTCAGCGCAGCTACGGACATGTCAATGGAAGAAGTCAAGGGTAACTACGCCCTAGCTAACACACGGTACAAACCAGTGCATGACAACATTAAGATCTATGACAGCACAGGTAAGGATATGTCTTGGGTTGAGGCTATCGTCAAGGCATACAAGCCTGACATCTTGGTGCTAGACATGGGTGATAAATTTGCAACACGTAATACAGATAAGTCAGATGTGTACTTGAAAGAGGCAGCGATACATGCTAGGAACATTTCTAAGCAGTATGACTGTGCAATCATATGGATGTCACAGCTATCAGCAGTAGCGGAAGGTAAGGTATACGTGGATCAATCAATGATGGAAGGCAGTAAGACAGGTAAGGCAGCAGAGGCTGACCTTATGGTGTTGATCTCTAAGAACCCACAAGTAGACGGGCAAGAGGAGCAAGACACCCAGCGACACTTGAACATAGCTAAGAACAAGCTACGTGGTGGATGGCATGGTGTTGTACACTGTGAGTTGGATGGAGCAAGAGCGAGGTACATGGCTTAATGAAACGAGTATTAGACGTAGAGAATAGTATAACATTACGTAACGGTAAGATCTTTAACGATCCGTTTGAACCTGCTAATACTCTTACAGAGGTAGGTGTGTTGTGCTTAGAGACAGGCAATAAGGAACTGCTTTGCTTTGACCACTCAGAGCGTAACGACACTACGAAAAACAAATGCAAACTACAAAGATGGTTAGACTCTACAACCCTGCTCATAGGTCACAACTTACAGTATGACTTGTCGTGGCTGTGGGCTACAGGTTTCAAGTATGATGGTGACATCTATGACACTATGCTTGCAGAGTACATCTTACAGCGTGGGCAGAAGCAACCGCTAAGCTTAGAGCAGTGCGCTATCCGTAGGAACCTAGATCATCAGAAGGATGACACACTTAAAGAGTACTATAAGAAAGGATACAATACAAATGAAATCCCGTTGGATAAACTTAGTCACTACCTTGAGTGTGACTTGCGTACTACTGGTGAACTGTACGAAGCAGCCGAAAGAGATTACGCAGAGCCTACCTCAGATTCCCTCAACCGTATCAAAGGTATTACCTTCAACACCTGCCGCACCTTGGCACGAATGTACATGTCAGGAATCAGGGTGGATAGAGCCGCCCTCCAACACGTCAGGACTGAGTTCCAAGCAGAGAAATCCGATATTGAGCAGAGACTGTCTACAAAAGTGCGAGCGTTAATGGGGGCTACCCCTATAAACTTGAACAGTCCAGAGCAACTATCGCAGGTTATCTTTAGTCGCAGGATACACAACAAAAAAGAATGGTCTGACTTATTTGAGTACGCTGACAATGCAGCAGACTACAAGAATATCATTGAGGCTAACAGTGACCTGATGCGTAAGACAGTTGCGCTACACTGTGGTACATGTAACGGTACAGGTAAAACATTTAAGACTAAGAAAGACGGTACACCTTTTAAGAAAGGTAATGCCTGTCCTGACTGTGGCGGTAAAGGCTACAGACTTAAAGAGACTAAAGAGATGGCTGGCTTAGGGTTCAACCCACCACCCGCACGTAAATGGATTAGCTACAACGGCTTCGCTACAGGAAAGGATAAACTAGATGCGCTTATTGCAACAGCTAACAACCACAACATGGAATCAGCAAAGGACTTCCTTGAAGATGTTAAAAGGCTTTCTGCTATTAGTAGTTATCTGTCTAGCTTTGTCGATGGTATTTCCACCCACACTAAACAAGACGGACTACTCCACGTTACCCTTACCCAGCATATCACCAATACAGGTAGATTTTCTGGACGGAACCCCAACATGCAGAACATGCCAAGAGGGGGAACCTTCCCTATTAAACGAGTGTTTGTGTCCAGGTTTACAGGCGGGTCCATAATAGAGGCTGACTTTGCACAGCTTGAGTTTCGTGTCGCAGCGTTCCTGTCACAGGACAAGGTAGCTATTGATGAGATTAACACAGGGTTTGACGTACATGCCTACACTGCTAAGGTTATCAGTGATGCAGGTCAACCAACAGGTAGACAGGACGCTAAGGCTCACACCTTTGCTCCGCTCTTTGGCGCTACTGGTTATGGTAGAAGTAAGGCAGAGGCTGCATACTACGAGCACTTCAATAAGAAGTACAAAGGTATAGCAGAGTGGCACAAGAAGCTAGGTGATGAAGCTATCAGGTTTAACAAGATCACCAACGTCAGTGGCAGACAGTATGCTTTCCCTGAGGTTACACGTAGGCCTAACGGTACACCGTCACACTTTACGATGATCAAGAACTACCCTGTGCAGGGCTTTGCTACAGGTGATGTAGTACCTGTTGTACTAAACGAGATGGATGCTAGACTAAATAGTTTTCAGTCATGCATAGTGAATAGTGTACATGACTCAATGGTTATAGACGTACATCCTAATGAGAAAGATCAAGTATTACAGATAATTACAGACATAAATGAATGTTTAGATTCACTAATCGAGCAAGCCTACAATGTAAAGATGAATGTACCACTACTATTAGAAGCTAAGATAGGTCCGAATTGGCTTGACACAAAGGACGTTTAGTGGTATAACATGGCTTCTAACTAAAATTGAAAAGGGTAATACATGAACAATATAGTTCCACTCAGTGTAGAAAACATGAACCTCGCAGATGCAATGGGGTTCTCACCTAGTACTAGATCCTCTAACACAACGGAGATCTACCGCATTTCAACAGGTGTTATTCAAGAGGTAGTTGACGGTAAGGTAGCTAACTCTCCTGTGTTTAAGATTAAGAAGGACGAAGATGCGTTCCTTGCACGTAGCTTGGATGTTCGCTTCTTTGTTGAGCGTCAGCGTTGGCAGAAATGGGATAGCTCTATTAATATGTTCCAACGATCTGTGATGGCTAACAACCTGAACATGGACTTGAAAGATACTCAAGGTACGTTTAACTTAGGGCGTCCGTCAGGTTACATCAAAGACTTTGCTGCACTACCAAAAGATCAGCAAGACTTTATCCGTAGTGTTAATCGTTACAAGGTGCTCATGGGTATGGCTGTGTTCAAGGATGCCTTCGTTGAGGGTGGTGATCCTGTGCTAGAGCACAACGGAGAAGTACCTTTTGTGTATGATGTTAAGAACCGTGAGAGCTTACAGTCTATTGATGCTACCATTACCAAGCTTATGAGCAAGCGTATCTCACCAGTAGAAAACCTTGTCACCCTGACACCAGAAGAGCGCACTATGCCTAACGGTACTAAGTTTGCTGTAGTGTCAGCTTCCTTGGGTGCTACTGTAGGTTTCTCTGATGGGGATAACGATGTACTGCAGAACTTCATGGACTACGTACAGCGTAGCAATGAGTATATCCTCAAGAAGTGGGAAGAGCAGAACGTAGAGCGTATCTCAGATGAGGATAGTACAATCGTAGCTAACATCGTAGACGTGCAGGACTTTGAGTAATGCAGCATGTAGCGGAGATAGCAGTACACTCTTTTCTTCGTGATGTCCTAGACGGTAAGGCTTCTATGCCAGCACCAGTTATCGCAGAGGTAGCTGCTGATGTGCAGGAAGCTCTTACTAAACAGTTCCAGGATGACGCAAAGAAGCGTGAGTTTAAACTAAGGATGTCCAACATTGGGCGTCCTACCTGTCAGTTGTGGATGCAGAAGAACCATCCTGATGTAGCTGAAGCTAAGCCTGTGTCTTTCAAGATTAACATGTTGATAGGTGACATTGTAGAGGCTGTGTTCAAGGGTATCCTTCGTGGTGCTAAGGTACACTTCCAAGGCAACGACAGGGTTACACTAGACTTGGGTAACGGTAAGGAGATTAGCGGAGAGTACGACATGGTACTTGATGGTAAGGTAGATGATATTAAGTCTGCCTCTCCTTGGTCCTTTGAGAATAAGTTCAGTGACTTCCATACCTTGAATAGTGATGACACGTTTGGCTATGTGTCACAGCTTGTAGGTTACGCTAAGGCAGCAGACAAAGAAGTCGGTGGCTGGTGGGTAGTCAATAAAGTTAATGGTGACTTCAAGTATGTCTCCGCTAGTGAGGCTGATACAGATCATGTACTAGAAAAGATAGAGGAAACCTACGACTACATAGACAAAGACAAACCTTTTGAGCGTTGCTTTGAGGCTGTACCTGAAACATACAGAGGTAAGGCTAGTGGCAACATGAAGTTATCTAAGACCTGTGGATGGTGTGACTACCGACATAAGTGTTGGCCTGATCTAAAGGCCTTACCTTCTAAGGTTTATAAGGGTGCTAAGACACCACCAACAGTAGAATATGTATCATTAGCTAAGGAGTATTAAAATGGTTGCAGTAAATATAGACAGTAAAGAGTTTGACACAGATGACATGACAGAAGAGCAGCTTGGTCTTGTTAATCTATTACAGCAGAACTCTGTTATTCAAGCACAACTTAACCACCAGTTAGGTTGTCTTCAAGCAGTAAGTCAGGTAAAAACTACGGAGTTGAGGGCTTCTTTAGGTTTAGAGACTGAAGATGCCACCCCTGAATAAACGTAAGCATAATGCTAAACGGTATCGCAGCGGTCTAGAGAAAGAGGTTGCTGCATACCTAAAAAACAATCAACAAAAAGTTAGGTACGAAGTTCTAAAAATTGAGTGGGAAGACTTGAGATATAGAACCTACACACCTGACTTTATGCTAGATAATGGTATTATTGTAGAGACTAAGGGTATCTTTGATAGTGAGGACAGACGTAAGCACTTAGAGGTACGTAAGCAACACCCTGAGTTAGATATAAGGTTTGTGTTTAGTAACTCTATGGCTAAGCTTTACAAGGGATCAAAGACTAGGTACTGCAATTGGTGCGACAAGAATGGTTTTATATGGGCGCACCGTGTAATACCAGAAGAATGGCTCAAAGAAAAGGGTAGAGTTATTAAAGCTAAGACGATAACCCTAAAGGAGAAGATAAATAAATGACACGCACCGTAGAAGAAGATGAAGTTGCGCTTATACTATCGCCTGTGGCGTTTGATAAAAAGGGTAACTGGACAGGAGAGTTAGCTACAGGTTTGATTGTAGGAGAAAACAATAAGATGTGTGTAGAGGATCTAGCTTACCTTATTCACTTAGCTACACTCATGGGTGCTTTCTTACAGATGGCACAAGATGATGAAGACTTATATCGTGAGGTAGAAGATTATAGAAATGACGTAATGGGTCTTGACAATGACGTAAAAGAAATGTATGAAGAGGTAGAAGGAACAGACGGTAAGGTTGTTAAACTTACTAGGTTTACTAAGACTTTAGGGAATGCTTAACATGACAGATCCAGTAACGAAACCCATTCACTACAACCAAGCAGGTATAGAATGTATTGAAGCTATACGTGCTATGACCTGTTCAATGAATGGTACAAGCGCTTACATGGCGGGTAATGTATTGAAGTACATGTGGCGTCACGAATACAAGAATGGTTTAGAAGACTTAGAGAAAGCTAGGGTCTATCTAGGTTGGCTGATTGATAACTACAAGGAGATGCATAAATGAGAAAGAAGTTTAGTGTTACCTTTCTTCTTGAAGTAGAAGAAGACGGTAATATATTATCGCTTGTAGAGGACGCACATACAGAGGATATACATGATCTAATACACAATACGTTCCATGACATAGACGATGTAGAGATAGACAGATTAAATATAAAGGAGAGATGGTAGTATGATCAGTCAAGAAGATATTGATGCATTCAAAAGGTTTAACGATGTTGATTACTTACTAAATGAGTATCAAGAAATGGCAGCATCTACTGCTATATACAAAGTAGAACATCAAGTTATCTACCCTGCGCTGGGCTTAGCAGCAGAGGCAGGTGAGGTAGCTAACAAAGTAAAGAAGATTTTACGTGATGGTAGCTTTGATCGTGAAGGTATTTCGGATGAGATAGGTGACTGCCTGTGGTACATAGCAGCGCTATGCCGTGACTTAAATGTAGACATGTCAGATATAGCTAGAAATAATTTAAAGAAGTTAAAGGATCGTCAAGAAAGAGGAACTATAAAAGGTAGTGGGGATAAACGATAATGGATAATTACTTACCGACTGACTATCAGTCATTCATTCACAAGTCTAGGTACGCTAAATACTTTGATAACAAAGGGCGTGAGTCTTGGAGTGAAACAGTAGAGCGTTACATGAATAACGTTGTACGTCCTAAGGCAGGACACGACAGCTACGTAGATCAGATGCGTGACGCTATTCTAAGCCTAGATGTTATGCCATCTATGAGAGCTATGATGACTGCAGGGCCAGCACTTGACAGAGACAACACTGCTGGGTATAACTGTAGCTACTTACCCGTAGATGACCCGAAAGCCTTCGATGAGGCTATGTTCATCCTCTTGTGTGGCACTGGCGTTGGGTTCAGTGTTGAACGTCAGTTCGTTAGTAAGCTCCCTGAAGTCCCTGAGCTGTTCGATAGTGAAACTACAATCGTTGTCAAAGACAGTAAGGAAGGTTGGGCTAAGGCTTTCAGACAATTGTTGGCACTCCTTTGGGCTGGTGAGATTCCTAAATGGGATGTCTCAAAGGTTCGTCCTGCAGGTGCAAGACTAAAGACATTCGGCGGTAGAGCATCAGGCCCAGCGCCTTTAGTTGAACTGTTTAACTTTGCTATTACAACATTTAAGAACGCACAAGGACGTAGGCTATCTAGCATTGAGTGCCATGACCTTATGTGCTTCATTGGTCAGATCGTTGTAGTTGGTGGTGTACGCCGTTCAGCTATGATTAGTTTGTCTAACCTGAGTGATGACCGTATGCGCCACGCTAAGTCAGGTCAATGGTGGGAAACAGCAGCGCATCGTGCGTTAGCGAATAACTCTGTAAGCTACACTGAGAAGCCTGACATGGAAACGTTTATGCGTGAGTGGCAAGCCTTAGTAGAAAGCAAGTCAGGTGAACGTGGTATATTTAATCGGCAAGCAAGTAAAGTACAGGCTGCAAAGAACGGACGTAGGGATGCAAACTATGAGTTCGGGACTAACCCGTGCAGCGAAATCATCCTTCGTCCAAATCAGTTTTGTAATTTAACAGAGGTAGTTGTACGTGCCACAGACACTATTGAAAACCTAGAAGGTAAGGTACGTATCGCAACGATCCTCGGAACAATCCAGTCATCCTACACAAAGTTTCCATACTTGCGTAAGGTGTGGAGCAAGAACACCGAAGAAGAGCGTCTGTTGGGTGTGTCGCTTACAGGAATAATGGACAACCCCTTAATGACATCTGAGAATAGAGGATTGGAGAAAACACTTGAGCACCTACGTTCCCTTGCTGTGGCTACTAATGCTGAATGGGCTGACCGTCTTGGTATACCTGTGGCTGCTGCGATTAGCTGCAATAAACCATCGGGAACAGTCTCACAACTGGTGGATAGCTCCTCTGGCATTCACGCTCGCCATAGTCCCTATTATATCCGTACTGTGCGTGGTGATAATAAAGATCCCTTAACGCAGTTTATGAAAGATCAAGGTATACCTAACGAGCCATGTGTTATGAAGGGTGATACAACTACAGTGTTCAGCTTTCCACAGAAGTCACCAGCAGGTGCAGTAACACGTAACGATATGACGGCTATAGAGCAGCTTAATCTTTGGCTTACCTATCAGCGTCATTGGTGTGAGCACAAACCTAGCGTGACTATATCAGTGCGTGACTCTGAGTGGATGCATGTAGGTGCGTTTGTGTATGAACACTTTGACGAGATGTCAGGTGTGTCTTTCTTACCACACTCAGATCATACTTATCAGCAAGCTCCATATCAGGATTGCACAAAGGAAGATTATGAAGTACTATTAAGTTCTATGCCAGAGAAGATTGATTGGAGTAAGCTCTCTGACTATGAACAAGAAGACAACACTGTTGCAATGCAGACTATGGCTTGCACTGGTGATGTATGTGAAGTAGTTGATTTAACTTAAACCCAAAGGAGAAATAACATGACAGGTTTTGAATTTATTGCAGTAGCAACTATCGGTATGGCGGCTATTGGAGAAGTAGTTAACTTAGCATCAGAGCACGGACCAGCTTTGATTGATCAAGTGAAGAATTGGTTTTAGTATGTATGCTTTACTGTTAGTTATGATGTTTGAAGGTAAGGTACAGGTACAAGCCTTTAATGGTTTGTTCATGGACCATGCGTCTTGTAGGGAGGTAGGTTCTAAAATGGAAACACGCTTAGAAGATTCAAAACCAGGACCATCAGCTACAGCTAAAACATACTGTTTCCAAATACCAGAGAGTGCATAATGTGAACATAGAAGAAGAAGCTAAAAAGCACACACGAGCTAGGCAGGAAGAGTTCTACGATAAGTTAGTTACCTTATTGATACCTGCCCAGCGTCACATATCTACTAGCCTGTATGAATCTAAATCAAAAGATAGAGCACTGCAAAGTATAGAAGATGCTATCTTATTAGCTAGACATGCAGCGGAATTAACTAAACTGAAATAAAAAAAGGGGGCTGTCGTGGCCCCCTCTTCTTTTCTTAGTTACCCTTCTTTAGGTAATTGAGATGATCTATGTATGAGTTGTACATGTTTAACTCTCTGAAGTTGAACTCTCGTACATCTGTAGAGGAGACACCGTTGCGCTTCATATACTTGAGAGCTTCTGCTTGTTGCTCTTTAGTACCCTTAGTGTAAGCCTTAAAGCGTAACCGATCCATGAAGCCAGGATTCTCGTAATAGTCTAACATGTTTCGTGTTTCTTTACGAGCCTGTTGAAGTTCATACTTAACTCTGTCTCTACGATACTGCAGCAAGCTTGCACCTGCAGGTAAACCTTTCCCCTCAGTAAACCGTTCATCCTTTAGAAGTCTAGTCATTCTAGGTTCTAGCATAGGAGCAATTGACTCGTTAAAGATCCTGTCATACATAGGGATCTTACCACGTTGATCTGCTGTCCACGTCTGTAGTTCAGACAGAGAGTATACTTTCTCTGCTGCTGTTCTGCCTTTCTTGACGTTAATACCTAATATCCTAGCCAATGGATTAGCGTCATAGACATCACCCTGACGTGTAGCTACCCGTAGCTTATCACCAGTGATGGTATCTGTTTCACCTATCAGTACTTCTAAGATATTGTCAAAGTATTTAGTTGCGCTCTGTGTAAACGCTGTGCCACCCTTAGCTTGTCTAACATCCTTAGCCGTATCCGTGTCCGTCAGGAAGCCTACCATTCTGTTAGCTGCATCAAGAGGACGTGTGAAACCAGCAGCGATATTACCTGTTGACTTATACAAAGCCTCAAAGCCTCTGCTTCTGTTGCCACCCTCTGCGTTGAACATCATGTCCATAATATTGTACATGTCGTTTGCAAACTGTGCATCTCGTGCAACCTGACCAATGGCAAGCTGGTTACCTATCTCTTGGTAAAGCTCTTTAGGTACAGGCTCACCTTTACGTTTAAGGTTTGCAGCCCTACCCATAGCTAAGAAGGCTGACATAGGGAATACGTTACGTACATCTATGATAGTACCGCCACCTGTATTGATCTCATTGAAAGCTAAACCTTGTTTCTCTTGCTTCTCTGAGTACAGCATAGCCGTACCTAATCCTGCTGTACCTACTAAAGCTCTAGACATAGCCTCAATAGACTGGATGTCTCCGTCTTTAGCTATACGTGATGCAGCAGGGAGCAGTGATGCTGGACCCCATTGATAAGCTGTAGCTACAACGTTGTTCATAAATCTACCAAACGGTATGATAGTTCCCAAACCAGGGGTGTTAGAAGCTTTCTCTACAAACTTAGCTATCTCTCCCAAGGCTTGGTCTTTTGTCGTGTAGTCCTTGGAAAAGACAGACCGTAGTGTCGTGTCAATAGCAGCACCAATAACGTCATCGTCTATCTCCTCTAGTCTACCTTCTTTAAGAATTGTCTTGAGTGATACTTCTTTCTTTAACTGTAGGTACTTGTCTAGTTCAGTCATAAACATCTGTGACTTAGTGAATGTATCTTGGATACGCACACCTGTAATATTCATAGATGCGTTTGTTAGTCTTTCTACATTCTTGTATATAGGATCGTTAGGGTCCATGCCAAAACGTTTAGCACTACGTTCTACTCCCCCTGCTACTGTTTCAAACAAAAGACCTTGAATATCTGACTGTCCTGTTTCATCTTTGATCTCTTGCATCATCTTCATGTAAGCATCATGCGTTGTGAAAGGGTCAGCAAAGTTCTTCATCTTTTGAGTTTGTATTTGACGATATACTTTAGCCTGTCGGAGTAGTTTATCTGCACCTACTTTGTCACCTATACCGTAGCGCCCTGCAGCACCTACCATAAGAAGACCAGATGACATCGTGTCAGCTACAACCTGACCAGTAAAGAACTGCCCGAAGCCCATAACGTTTGCGGCTGTAGTAGCAGGAGATGAAACCAACATACGTTTCCACACGTTCTGACCGTAAGAGAACCGCTTAGCTTTTCTAGCTACAGCAAACTCAGACTCAAGTGTGTCACGTAGTTCTTTACTGTTCAGTGTTTCTTTAAGGATCTCGTTACCAGCTACGACACCACCGTCTATCGTGCGTCTAACCTGAGACATAACTGCAAGCTTACGTCCTGCTCTGGATACATCTGCTGCAATAATCTCGCCAATCTCCACACCTAAGTCAGCAGCCTCACCTAGTGTTACACCTACACGACTTCTGAACAATCCAGAGATCTCTTGTAGTTCTTCCTCTGGCATGAACCTTAACAGGTTAGTCATAATGTCAGACACCTTAGTATCCCTACGAATCTTTATACCTTTATCCCTAAAGACTTCTACAACACCGCCCTTATTACCATCACCTAACATAATTTGACGTAAGAGAGTTTCAGGTATAGCGGTGTTCTCTTCTAAGACTTCCTCACCTGCTTTGACTTTCTCATCCCATCTTTTGATACCATCCTTGATAGCGTTAGATGCTCTATCTTGATCCTTAACGTCAGGCAACAAAGGCTTACCTATAGTCTCACGTTTTAGTCTACGCTTCTCTGCCTTTAGTTGGTTTATCTTTCTAGTTCTAGCTGTCTTCTGACCTTTAGTTGCTGCTGGCATAGCCTCTGCAGCTTTAATGTCTTTGTCTAGTGAAGCAATCTTAGCTCTGTCTACTAACTCAGTTGACTTCTCTGCACGTCCTGCTATCTGTGCTTCTTGTACAGCATCACCTAAACCTGACGCACCGCCAAACTTACCAAAGGCGTAATGCAAGCCACCCCCTACACCGCCCAGCGCAAGAGATAAACCTGTTTGTAACTCACTGTATTCTTCTTGAGAACCTACATCTAAATAGATATGCTGAATAGCATTATCCTGTATACCTGCTACAAGTGCATCAATAGCTGTAGTCTGTATTACGGCTCTCTTGCCAGCCTTCTTTAGTTCATCTTTAGCTACACCTGATGCAGCATTTTGTGCAGCCCTAAGTCTCACTTCTGCCTTGGCTTTCTTTGCAGCCTTACGTGCTGCCATAGAGACTTCTTTGCTAGATGCACTCTTAGCTATCATCTTCTGAGCCATTAGAGTGCCAGCCTCAATACCAGCATTCTCAGCGGCTTGCTTAGTAGCACCACTCTGTGCTGCACGTTTAGCGGCCTGACTTGCGGCTTGCTTGATTGCAGCCTTACCTGTTTGTGTTACACCTAGTGCAGCGGCCTTACCGAAACTACCAGTAAGAGCACCTACATAGTTTGTAGGGTCTGACGCTGCAGCAAACACGTAGTCTTTCACACCGTCTAACGCACCATATATACCGTCATTGACAAACACATTACCTAAGCTGTCATACAAGTTATATGCCTGTGCAGCCATAGCCTTTGTGTTCTCATCCGCTTTACTTATAAAGCGTACCTCACCTGCAGTAGATACAGCGTTAGTATTAAAGAAACGCATGTGGTCAACAAAGTCTTCTACTAAGGTTTCTTCTTCCATGTCCATATAGTCAACGCCTTTGTTGGCTGACATGTAGTCACGTATGGTATTGAGGTTTTCGTATCTATACAGGTCTTTCTTCTTTAACTTCTGACCCTCAGGTACAGGACTATCAAAGACTTCTTCTTCGTTATCTAATATAGTGGAGCTATGCTTGTGCATAGGCGGCTCTACTTTTGCAAAGCCGCCCTCTCCTAGTCCGTACTTTTTAAATATATCAACTTGGTTTGTCATTCATAACCACCTAACTCTTTGAGAGTTTTTCCTTTAACTATACTTCGTACTGTCCTTGCGTAGCTAGGGTCAGTAGCGTAACCTGATCTACCTAGTGCAGCAATTTGTTCTTCTAGTGTAGTAGCTGTAAGGAAGGGTTTGTAGCGTGGGTTCTCTTGTAAAAAAGTACCGTAGCCTTGTACGCTATCAGCTAAACTATCATATGCCTTAAAGGTGTCTTGGATCTTAACTCTTTGACCGTTGACAACTTCATGTGTAGTAAAGTCAATACCTTCACCGCCATGTGCCTTGATACCAAAGAAGCTATTACCTTTTACTTTACTACCCCACCCTGTTTCCACCGCACTTTGTGCAATGATAACACGCTCATCAATACCTAACTCTTGAGATAGCTGTTTAGCTAAAGGTTGTATTGCATTTACAAAAGCTGCTTTACTTTCAAACGGTCCTGTGTGTACAGGTGCTTGTGGTTTCTCCACTAAAGAAGTCTCTGTTGCCCGTGTGGAAAAATCTATACTATTTTCTGTGCTTCCCCTTTGTGAGAAGTCAATTGCATTTCCCATGTTTAAGCCCCTAACGCTTAGGAAGTACCCTACCGTCAGCAGGATTAATAAAATACTCGCCTTTTTTAAGATTCTCATATGCTTCTTCTGCCTCATCTGAACTCATTGTTTTTAAATCCAATGGATTAGATTCAGTATAACGCATTGTTTCTGTTGTGTCAACAGTTACTTTGCGTGTCCCGTCAGCATTATGCGTATCCCCAAAAAGTTCATCCCACTGGCTAGGCTTTAAGTTATTTGGTACAGACATCTCACCTGACAGTATCTTATCTCTGGTTTCTCCATCCATGCCTGATCCTCTAAACTCTGCAAACAAACCCTCTGCAGGTCTTGGCGGTACACCTAAAGCTACACCTCTACCCTTATCTGTTTCTTTTACATAGTGTAGTTTACCGTCAAAGCCCCCCTCTGGAGTTGGATCACCCGGAAAGAATATCTTTTCTACGGTTTCCTCAGGTGGACCTTCTGGTAAAGGAGCATCTCCTACAGCTATAGAAGACTGACTTAAAAGTCCTTGCTTTTGTAGGTTGGCTACTAGGGCAGCTACATCATCATCGTCTACAACTCTACCGTTTATCTTCATACGAGAGACTTCATCGCCTTCACCTAGTGTGATCTCTACAATTCTACCCTCATTGTCTTTAGTCTTAACAGTGCTACCAACGCTAATATTTTCTAGGTCAAGCAAGCCATCTACAATATATCTTTCCAAGTCATCTTGGCTTTGGTAATTCATGTATGTAGCTTGATACAAATCATCACCCATCAAACCTTGTAGGTTAATAGATGTATCCTCTAAGAAACGTTTACCAAACTGTTGAGCATATGCATCAATCACACCTGCTCTTTGACGTGCAATAATCCTAGCTTTTTCTTGCATGTAGTCTGCCTCTGCAGGAAACTGCCTACGCAGTTGTGACTCTACAGCCTGAGATAATTCACCAGAATCATCATATGCTTCTCTAAACGCTGGGCCTACAGTTACAGGATTGTAATCCTTGGAAGGGCTAAAAGAGAAGTAAGTTCCAGGGTCCATACTCTCATAGGCTTCCTGTCTAGCTACCTCATTGATGTCCATCATAGAGTAGCCTTCGTAGTACGCATCCTTATCTAGTCTAGCTCTTGCTGAATCTTTAAGGCCCATGCCCAGCGCAGACTTTATAAAGCCCTGATCTTTAGCTTGGTAACTACCTAGTGAAGGAGAAGCTAGGCCAATAGAGTTAGCGTAATGCTCAGCAGGGTCCATAGCTTGTGCGGAAAACTCATCAGGCATATCAATGAAAGCATCTAGCTCACTATCACTAAATGTGTAAGAGCCACCAGCGCTGGGTCTCTTCTGTGCTTCTTTCTGTAGTGACTGTGAGAACTCAAACAAAGCCTTTGGTCCTGCTGCAATAGCTGCATTGATGTGCTTATCTTTTGCGCCTAGCTTTCTAAGCATATTGATTTCTGTTTTAGCTAGGTTGACTAAGGCTCTACGTTTACCTACAACAGATTTATTACGTTCAGCTAGTTCACGCTGTTGATCTTCATAGTCCTCTGCATCTTGGATACGCTTCTGAATAGCCTTGGCTTGGTCATCCATAAACGCCGTAGCAAATGCTTTAAAGTTAAAACCCATAGTTATGCACCTCTCGCCATAAGACCTGCACCCTCAGGCGGCATTGGCTCTTCAGCAGGTTCTGTTACTTGTTGTAGCTCTTCAGCCTCTGGAACTTCTTCTTGTGGTACAGCCTCTTCAGGCATAGCTTCCTCAGGTACTTCTTGCTCTAAGAAGTCTGCCATGTTCTGTAACATAGCTGTACCTTCATCCTGTGTATCTGCTTGTTTAACTGCAGCCTGTAGAAGCATAGTAATCTTAGCGTTCTCTTTTTCTTGCTTCTCTTTCTTGTAGTCTTTATTAGACATCTTGTATTCTATATCATAGCTTCTAGCTAAAGCAGCAAAGTATTCAGTCAACGCAGGAGCAACAAGTATGCCTACATCTAAACTATGTATGCCCCGCATAACGTTTGACATATACAAAGTTTTTACTAAAGGGTTAATAGCAATGCCTGACTCTATGGCTACCATGAAGTCATCAATAATCTCTTCATCAGTCAACCGCTGCATGTAGTACTTTAAAGCTTCATCTACAGAGGCAATCTCTGGGGGTCTTTCCCACTGACGCTCACCTATCTTGTGTGTCGTAAGGGATGAACCTGGAATAGGTTTGCTATATTCTAATACTGCCATTTTATTTTCCTACTTAGTAAATCCTGCACCAAAGTACAGACCTACGATTGCTGATACTATATGTGTGTCTAAAGGTGTGATTACAAAACCCTGTGCTGTACGCCACTGTACGGATTCTGCAGGGCCAAACAACCAGTTCCAGAAACCCCCTGTTGCTTCTGTGTACCCTACGATTACACCAACCTCAGGATACCACACTGCTACTAGCTTTGGCAAGACAATAATGCTGAACACTGCAGATAAAGCTATGATCCTACGTGTCCAAGCAAAGTGTTTATCATTCTTCCCTGCTTCTCTAGCCTCGTTAACTTGGTCTGCTCTAAACTGTGCAGTCTGCAACATCATCTTTTGTTGCTCCTGCTTGTTCTTCATGTTCTGCCCCCAGATAGACATGACGCCACCAAGGATAGTAGAGAAGAGCATGGTTATGAGTTCTAAAGGTAAGCCAAACATATCAGGACCACGTATCAGGTTTGCCTAAGTTGATACTTATCTGTGTTTCGTAGGGTTTATCTTGCTCTTTAAGGCTTTCTTGTTTAGCGTAGCCTACCATAGACGCTGCCTGTACAGGTGAAGCATCAGCAAGCATAGCCAAGGCTTCTTTTTTATTGCCTTTTTTAACTGCTTCGTAATAAGCTATTCTTTTAGGTCCTGGATTAAAATCAAATGTATCTTTAATAACAACATTTCCTTTGTCGTTAACAGTAAAATTAAACACACCTATACTTCTAACCATGCGTAAGTCAGGGTCAATAACACCACTTAAAGGCCCGTACTTATTTACTTCCATTTCGTCGAAGCCAAAGTCTTCATATTTAGTATAAGACCTACCGTCTTGCATGGCTGTGTTTACTGCAGAACGTAACGCTTTCATGTCAGATTTATTTAAAGACTTTTCTGTTCTTGTACTACCAGGGTTAGTCAGATTACCTGCAAAGAACCTAAACTCGCTAGTACCTAAACCTAAATTGCCTAGAAGATTACCTAGTCCTGAAAGTACACTACCGTCTTTCACTTCTGGCATACCTGTTTCTTCGTCTACGCTAGACATACGTTGTTCACGTATCATAGCCTCTGTAGTATCAGGCCCAACAACACCATCAGCCATTAGTCCTTTATCTTTTTGGAACTCTCTGATAGCTTTACGGGTACGTTTACCCATCTTACCATCTATCTCCCCTACATCATAACCTAGATCTGAAAGCTTTGTTTGTATAGCAGTAGTATCTAATTTAATGTCACGGATACTTCCTACGTTTAAGTTAGGCATAAATTCATCTAAAGGATTAGATATAAAACGAGAATCATCAGGCGCTGGCGCTGAAGGGTCTATATCGTCTAACACCGTTGTAATTATTGGCTCTAAAGGTTTTTCAATTTGTAGTGCTCTTTGTGTGTTCTTACCTGCAATACCGTCTACAGACAGACCCTCATCTTTTTGAAAAGACTTGATAGCAGCCCGTGTCTTTGGACCCATCTTACCATCTATACCACCCACATCATATCCACGAGAGTTAAGGTGTATCTGTATGTCTTTAATTGACATATCAAAGCCTTGTCCCATTATGGGCTGCTCCGATAAAGGTATCTCTTCTAGAGGGCGTCTATTCATTGCAACCCTTACATCAAACAAAAGATCGTCTAGCGTACTATCTTCTTGTACAGATGAAACCTTTACAGTTGAACCGTCTGTACCTCTATTTAGTTTAGCTAACTGCATAGCTGTAGTCTTATACTTACCGTTCAGGTTTCTAGCGTCTGTCTGTAAAGTAGAAAGAGGTATGTCTACGCCTTGCTCAGGTGTATCGTCATAGTCAGCCATTGCAGCAATAAAATTAGAGGTAGACTCACTGCCTGACGGGATAGCTACTTCATCATCGTCATCCTGTTCTGGTCTGCTTCTAGGGCGTAAGCTGGTAGTGGGAGCGCCTAAACCAGAAGGACGGGGCTTAGGGCGTATTACATCCTCTTGCTCATTAGAGCCAAAGATGTCAGACAGTATGTTTTTTATTACTTGGTCAAAGCTAGACATTATTTATTACCTTTACATCTTAGTTATAAACGCAGTTACAACACTAGACAAGAAACTACCTGCAGCAGAACTATAAGCTGAGTCTTCTTCTGCATCTGCTTGTATTGCTGCTTTAGCTAACTCGTGGTCACGATCCATTTGTTTCTCAGAGCTAGTCCATGCGAAGTCTAACAAGTCACGCTCCTGTTGCCACAACTCAGCTAGTCCTTGCAGAGTTAGGTTGTTTGCCGCCATAACTTCAGTCATGTTTGCCTCATTAAGTGCAGCCGTATTAGCTGTAGCAATAGTCTGTCTCCATACAGTATTTGCTTGTGCAATAACCAGTTCATTCTGTGCGTTAAACATATCACGTTGATTATCTAGTTCAGACTGAAACTTAGTCATAGTGTTTTCTTCGCCAGCGTTAAACTGTTCCATAGCATTAGACTGAGCTACGTTAAACTGATTGATCTGCGTTGCCATGCTATCAAAGAACTGATTAACTTGATTAATACTCTCAGCGTTGAACTGTAGTTGTGCATTCTCTGCAGCTTGATCTGAGAATACGCTCTGTACAAGTGACTGCGCCTCAAACATAACAGCCTGTTGCTCGTTGTCCAAGTTAGCCATATCCATCTGCAGGAAGGCCTGTGCTTGTTGTGCCTGTGCTTGCTGTCTGTTGTTGAGGTTAGCCATATCAACATCAGTGAGTGCCGCACAATCAGCCATAAGTTTAGCTTGTTCGTTTGACAGGTTAGCTAAGTCTACAGACATAGCCATCTCAGAGTTTTTAATAGCTCGTGTTTGTTCAGCGGTAAAGTTTAAGTTAGCTATTTCAGAAATGCGATCCGCTTTAATAACGTTAACCTGCTGTTTATTTGTAAGCTCCTGTCCTTTCATAGCGGCTTCAATCTGAGCATTAGCTAAAGCAGTCTGCTGTCGATTAGAAAGATTAGCCATATCAACTTCAAGCTTATTACTCATGTTGAAGATAGCTGTTTGCTGTTCGTTGTTAAGCTCAATCTCACGTTCAGCCACAACGTTAGACACATTGAACAAAGCCGTTTGTTGTTTATTGTCTAGTACACGTCCTTCCATAGCTGCACGAGATACCGCATCTTGGATAAACGCTTGCTGTCTATTTGTGGCATCCTGCATGTTAACTTCAAACGCCTGTGTGCTTTCAAGGACAGCCATCTGCTGTTCATTAGTAAGCTCTTGGCCCATCATAGCAGCCTTAACTTGAAGATTAGCCAGTGCAGTTTGCTGTGAGTTTGACAGGTTAGTCATCTCTATATCTAAGTTTTGAGTAGATTTTAAAATAGATGTCTGCTGTCTGTTAGTAAGGTTAATGTCATTTACCGAAGCGTAACGTGCAGCATTAGCAATAGCTACGTTAGCGCTGATGTCAAGCTCTTGGCCTAGCAGTGCAGCCTTAAACTGTGCAGTAGCAAGTACAGCTTCCTGTTCGTTGCTCAAGTTTTTTAACTGTAGGTTTGCATTATTCATACTGTTCTGAATATTTACAGCTTGCTCATTAGACAAGTTAGCTAAAGCAAAGTTCTGTGCTGCAGCAGCATTAGCAAGAGCAACAGTCTGTTCGTTACGTAAGTTCTCTATATCCATTGCAGCAAAAGTAGCAGCATCAGACTGAGCAATAGGTATAGTAGATTCCATAGTTGCTTGTACGATTGCAGCACCTGCCATAGAGCTACCAGCTAAGCCACGAGCAGCCATAGCCGCATTAGCTTTACGTAGAGCACCTGCAGCCCATGCTGGTGTACCATCGTCAAACTGCTTCATAAGTTTTTCCATCTGGAATGAAACAGTAGCTGCAGCAGATATCTCACCTTTCACAGACTTAGCTTCTAACTGTTGTGTAAACGTAGCTGTTGCAGCCTTAGCAGTAGAAGCCTCATTAAGAGCCTCTAGTGTCTTAGCTGCGACGATAACTTCTTCTCCGTTAAGAATATTATTTACGTCAACTATTTCATCGTCTTCAACAACCTCTGTTTGTTCAGCCTCAACATCAGGTACAAACTCAGACTTCTTTTCTTCTTCAGATGCATACTCATCAAACTTTGCAGCATTTTCTATTTTAGTCTTTTCAACTTCTGCTACCTCAGAGGGCGGTAAATTATAATCTACTTCAGCCCCAGCTTCAGGAGTTTTAGTTTCAAACTTAGAAGGATCAATCTTCTCTACCTCACCCTCAAAGGTAACATCAGGTGCTGTCGTATATTTATCAAAGAGTGCCGCATCTGGTTGTTCGCCATCTTCTAAGTTACGAACTACTTGTGTTACTTCACGAATGGTTTCTATTGTAGCTGGGTCTTTAAACCTACCTTTAAGCTGCTCTAAATCGTTAGGTGTCATAGTTGCAGCACTCATCAAAGCTTTGTCTGATGGTGTATCTGTAGCTGCAGCAAACTCAAGCAATGCTGCTTTAACATCAGCGTTAGACTCTATGGCAGTGTATGTCTCTGTAGAAGATTTAGCTGCATCCTGTTCAATCTGTGCTTGCTGTGATGCGTAGTACTCGTCAATGTCTTTTTTAGAACTATCAGGTAAAGGCTCTACCATAAGTACAGCATAAGGATACGGTGGGTACTTCTCTATACGCTCTTCCCTAGACAGACCTTCTAAGTATACTCGTGATCTTTTAACTGCAGGGTTTTCTACATTCTCTTCAGCCTGTGCTTGTTTAACTAAAAGGGAAAGCGCATCAGCTACCTGACCTGTTGTACTATCAATAAGCTGATTGTCTTTTATTTCTAAGCCATACACGGTAGGCTGTGATAGGATAGCGCTAGGTGTTGATATAGCTTTACCTAAAGCTTCACCAGTAGAAGGTACGTCTGTAGTCTCAAACCTTTTTTGGGCTGTACTTACAGCAGCCTGTGTTTGTGTTACTGAGATCTCAGCATCGTCTACTGCTTTTTTTAGGTCTTCATAGTTTTCAGCGTCTTCAGTTATATTGCTTAAAGCTAGTTGTGCATCTGTAAGAGTACCCATAGCGTTACTGTACGCTGTCTGCGCTTCGTCTAAACTTGTAGCAGCATCAGTAACTTCAGGTGTTGTTGTACCTGTCTTTAATACAAAGTCAGGTTTTTTAGTTGTATCGGGTTGCTCCACCTCATCTTCAACTAATGAGGGGTCACCAGAACCCACCTCATCTTCAACTAATTCTGAGCCAGTGTTTTTTATTCTAGAAACAGGAGCATAGCCTGTAGGTGTAGTTAATCCACCCTCATTCATACCTGTACCAGATAAAGGTCCACCCTCTACACGCTGCCTAGCAATATCTGTATAGCGTCCTATCTTTGCAGCAGCACGAGGACTAGATGCCAAGAACGCATCCATGTCATCCTTCTGTGCTGGACCTGTAAAGCCCATCTCTTTAAGAAGAGTATGCGTTTGCTGATTGGTAAAACCTTTAAACTTTTTCATTGTTACCTAGTTCCTATCCATACAAACCCAAACAAACCACCTACGCAAATAATAAATAAAGCTACACCTGCTGACCACTCTATTATTTTTTGTTTGATTTCTATTTGTCTGTGCTCGTGTTCTTTCTTTTCTTTTCTTAACTTGGCTTCTATCTCAAGTATCTCTTGCCATTTAGAAGGCCCGTACATTACTGATATGAAATCTTTTAATTCTTTACGCATGGACTCAGCTTTCTGCTTAGCTTGCCAAATCTCCATTGCCTGTGCTTCTACCCCCCCACCTAAAGCCTTGTACCAAGGTGGTTTTTGAGCTTGGCGATCTGCAAACTCTAAGTCTGCTACAGCACCAGCCCATTGGGAAAGCTGACTACCCATGTCTTGTAAATCTTTACCAACTGCTATGCCTTTTTTAAGCATTCCAAAAGCTGCAGTTGCTGCTGATATAGCAGTTACTGGATCAATCACAAGCATCTCTCCCTTGCTTATAAATTATCTACTAAAAGCCATCCAAACTGCTGTAGCTAGTTCCTCAATTATTCGCCATCTTTTCTACTGATGATCTTATTGCTTTTATGTTTTCGTCAATACGGGCAAGTGATACTGCTTGATTGTGTACAGATGTTTCTAACCTGCCCATACGTTCTTCTAGTGCTATAATCTCTTCTGAGTTATCTTCAATGTCGGACATCATCATAGAGACTGTCCATACGATAGCTGCACCCTGAACAATTAATCCAAAGATCAGTGTAATTGGTACAGACTTGTTTAAGTGCCAGCTATCGTCAGACATTTTAAGATTCCCCTCTTGCATCACACCAAGTATCTGCCATAGCTTCTACTTGAGTATTGTTTAGAGGATTATTATCTTCATCTGTAAAAAGATATTTTCCTTTACTAGGACCATATCTATTATGCATAGTCAGTAATTTAGTTTTTAATTCAGCACGAGTTAATGTTACTACTGTGTCTGGAACATAATAATCACGGTTTGCTAAATCTGGACTGTAACCAACATAAGTATTATAGTCTCCGTCAAAAAAATATCCCCCATCTTCTATCCAAGACGGAGTGCGTTTAAGATCCATTTCACGGACTAGCATATATTCAATAATCATTTTTTATTCTCCAAACGTAACATGTATTCTGTGTTAGCAAAGTCAGCTTTACCAAATATACGTTCTGCTGTTACATCCACATTAACACAGTACTTATCTGCCATTTGATCTAAGAACTCTTCTAGATCATTAGAGTGAGGTATGTCTTGTTTTTGTATACGTTCAGCAGTATGCGTAACATAACCACTTACTTCTGTTAGACTTACTTGTGGATGTACACCGTATTGTTGTAAATATTCTATTGTAGCTGTCTGTGCTCTACCACCATCAAGTAAGTTGCGATACATAAGCTCAAAACCACGACGAACATGATGACGTTTTTCTTCAGCTTCAAATGTTTCCTCATCCCACTCATCAATGTTGTTTGTTTCTTTTATATTTTCATAGGCATCTATTAATGTTGCAATGTCTTTAAACGCACCATTAATTTTAGACTCTAGTCTTTCCAGATTAAATCTTTTTTGTCTTAACTCTGCTTGTGCAACCATATCAATGTCACCCTCAAGCTGATCTATTTCTTTTAAACATTTAGCATGGCTTACTTGGGCCTCTGCTAGTGCAGACTTACGTTTGTCAATCTCTGCAGTAACTTGACGTAGCATACGCATAGGAGACTGACCGTTTAACATAGTTAAAGTCATAAGAGATATTGTATGTTGACTGTTTTGCCTATCAAAGGCACGAGTCTTTTCGTCTATTTCTGGTAAGAACTGATTTACTTTTGCTACAGCAGCAGTATTTATTTTGTCTGCTGATACTGCTGGTAAACTAAATGTCCATTCTTCTGTGGTTGTTAATTCTTTTTTCATTGTTAGTTTCCTACTATGTTCCTGCTGCTCCACCTGCGGCTCTGTAAACCCCCCGTGTTAAATCTCCAAAGTCGACAGCGTTACCAGAAGATGCAGCTATTGTTAAGTATTGAATTACATTTGAAGGACCACTTGCTGAAGCATCCCCACCTGCAACTATTCCTCTGCTTGCATCTCCTCCTCCTCCACCTAAAGCACCGTTATGAGTGTTCAGATCACCTATGTCAGTACCATTTCCATTAGTCGCAATAGTAATTCTTTCTATTCTAGATTCACTACCTTGATTTAGCCCTGCACAAAAAACACCATACGTTGTATCTGAAATATTACTAGTAGCGTCTGTAAAGTAGTAAGACAAAGCTCCATAGTCTGTAGCATTACCCGCTGTAGCAACAATAATTTTTTCTGTTCTGTATAGGTCATCGCCAGCTGCCGTATGAAAAACTCCTATTGTACCGTCACAAACACCACCACCACCGTCTGAATTATTTTGTGTTAAGTCACCAAAGTCTGTAGCATTACCTGTAGTAGATATAGTAATGTAGTCCATTATATTTGAGGAACCACTGGAAAAACCTCCAGCAAATACACCACGAGTTCCATTAGATAAAGAACTTATGTTCCTTCTAGCAACAGTCATGTTTCCAAAGTCAGCAGCATTACCAGTAGTACCTATTGTTATATAATCAATAACATCTTGATTACTTCCCGTGTAGCCTCCTCCAAAAACACCCCTACTTCCATTTGAAGTACCACCACCCAAATATCTACCGACAGTCAAATCACCGAAGTCTGTAGCATTACCAGTTGTTTGTATTGTTACATAGTCCATAACATTTACAGTACTTGCTCCACCTGCGTGTACATATCTAGCACCGTACCATTTAGGAGTATTATCTCCACCAACAGCTACACCATTAATAGTGATAGCTCCTGTTGAATTGCTAATATCGTTAGTCTGATGATTGATGGTGAGAGACATTAATGTTTTTCCTTTTAATTATACTGCAGTAGAGCCATCCATGTCATCTTGGTCCATGACCCAAGCGTAACACTTGTCCATAAACGTAGAGCCAGATTTAGCTTCTACATCTGTTAGGTTTGCGGTGTAGCGTTTAAAGTCTACCTCACGAGTATCATCCGTGGGTGAGCTTGTAGCATATGCTGACAGGTCAATCATGACGCTGAACTTAGGATCAGTTCCACGCTGCCGTGACACAGCCGCTGTCACGATTCGGTAGTATGCGTTGTTAAATGCAATGCCGTATTGAGAGGCACCTTCTGCGATATTATGTTGAATAGCCATTTGGTATCTCCTTTTTAAGCGTAAGTTACTTCAGTGGTTCTAATATTAGCCACCCATCTAATGCTATGGCTCGCTTCACCAGTGCAGGTGATAGCCAATGCGTTGTTAGTATTATCGGCTGAGAGAGCCATGCCCCAGCTTGATAAGTTCTGGATTACTGTAGTTGCACTGTTGGCGAGTGTGGTTGTACCACCGTCATTTACCAGCAAGCCTTCAATCTTCCATGAGGCATATGCTTGTGCGCCGTTTTGCATTGCAGTGATTGTTCCGTCGAATGTGATGCAGGTGTCGCTGGCAGCTACGATTTGGTTAGTTGCTGCTGCGGTGTTGTTGTTTGTAGTAAGCACTGTGGCGGTTACATCGGTGGTGTCTGCACGAAGGATAAACTGCCCACCTTGACTGTCACCATTAGCTGAAAACTTATCATTTGAAAAAGCAATCTTGCCGATGGTTGTGCCTGTGGTTGAAGATGCACCAATGGACACACTGTCAGTCGCAGTAGCATAAGCTCCACCTAGTGCAACAGAGCCATTCCCACTAGCAGTTGCTTTTTCCGCATAAGTGCTGGAAGCGCCAGCCGCAAACGCATTATTTCCTGATGCCGTTGCCTGATACCCAAGAGCTACACTGTAGCTTCCAGCGGATAAGCAATTATACCCCATAGCTACGGCGTAACTGGACGTAGACCTAACCGTTCTACCTAAAGCAATAGCATCGGCGGCAGTGGCCTGTGAACTTTCACCGATAGCAACAGAGTCCGCACCTGTTGCCTTTGCCAAATTCCCAATAGCCACAGAGTTAGCACCAGTAGCACCGTATGTTGAGGTGTTGTTGGCTATAGCCGCTGCGAAACTATGACTTCCAGCCGCCCGAGAAGTTCCCAATGCCACAGCATGTGTGGCGCTATTGCCGCCATGAACTCTTGCGTTTGCACCAATTGCAGAACCGTAATCCATTTGTTCGACATAGGCATTTTCACCTAACGAAAGACCTCGATTACTGTCGCTATCGACATAAGCACTAGAACCCAAAGCTACTGATTGATTCGCTTTTGCTCT
>VMHT01114710.1_pt1 | contig 34299 bp, 27 predicted proteins | sample 4693611 | NCBI WGS metagenome assembly VMHT01 (sample SAMN12280063, study PRJNA550983) | marine metagenome | isolation source: seawater sampled from same location over 5 years 0.02-0.2 micron viral filtrate | place: USA: collected off the coast of southern California halfway between the port... ...
ATGAACCAGCTACGGCTGCTCGTTTTGACAATCTCGTTGCATATGATGGCAACGATCCCGTGGGTATTGGAAAGTCATTGGCTGTTTTTTCTGCTTTCGCAGAAGGAGTATCTTTATATAGTGCTTTTGCAGTTCTTTATTCTTTTCAGCTTAGGAATTTACTCAAGGGTATCGGCCAACAAATGAAATGGTCAGTAAGAGATGAATCACTACACAGTAAAATGGGTTGTCAATTATTTAGACATATGTGTTCGCAAATACCAGGATTAAAAGCTGAATGTGAACCTCATATATTTGAAGCAGCCTTAACAATGCACAATGCTGAAATGACCTACATCAGCAAAATATTCGAAATGGGAGATATAGAAGGAATAACTAAATATGATCTTTCACATTTTATTAAGAAAAGAGTTGGTGATAAGCTTGCGGAGCTTGGATATACCAGTAAAAAATATCAACAAAAAGACGGAATATTACGCGACTTTACATTTTATGACAAAAAAGCAATTGATAAAATGGCTTGGTTTGATCATCTTACCGGGGGCCATACCCATACTGATTTCTTTGCGATTAGGCCAACTGATTATAGCAAAGCTAATGAAGGCGAAGACTTTGAAGATATATGGTAATGAATTCAAAAAGAAAATGGAAGTATAGACTTATAAAATTCTTAAGATATACTAATCAATTAACAAGTTATCAAAAGTTTGCTTCTCGTATTGGATATATGGGAGCAGGGTTTTTAGTAGCTGCTCAATGGACAATAGAACCTAAGCTTTACATAATAGGTTTTATTTGCGTAATGATTCAAACATCAAGTAGAAAACAATGGAACTTAGTAGCTTTAAATCTTAATGGATTAATAGCTTGGACAAAACATTTATTTAATTAATATGTGGAATAACAATTGGAAAAAAGGAATTGATTTCCCCGAATGGGGAGATACAGATGTGTATAAAAAAACAATATCAGGAGGTTATTTATTTAATGGTGAATCACCTAAAGATGCTTATATGCGAGTAGCAAGCAAAGTTGCTAAACGTTTATATAAACCAGAAATGACTGAAACATTTTTTGATTATATATGGAAAGGCTGGTTATGTTTAGCTTCACCAGTATTATCAAACACAGGTTTAGACAGAGGTTTACCTATTAGTTGTTTTGGTATTGATGTCGCTGATAGCGTACAAGATATTGGACAAAAGAATTTAGAAATGATGCTACTCGCAAAACACGGCGGCGGAGTAGGTATCGGTATAAATATGATTAGACCCGCCGGTGCAAATATAACAGGAAATGGAACATCAGACGGAGTTGTACCCTTCTGCAAGATTTATGATTCAACAATTCTTGCAACAAACCAAGGATCAGTTAGAAGGGGAGCTGCAAGTGTTAATATCAACATTGAACACAACGATTTTGAAGAGTGGCTTGAAATACGAGAACCTAAAGGAGACGTTAACAGACAATCACTTAACTTACATCAGTGCGCAGTTGTTGGTGACAAGTTTATGCGAAGGCTTGAGCAAGGAGATGAAGAAGCAAGGCGCAAATGGAGTAAACTGCTTAGAAAAAGAAAAGCAACTGGAGAGCCGTATATCTTGTTTAAAGGAAATACTAACAAAGCAAATCCAAAAGCATACAAAGATAACGCACTAAAAGTGCATATGACTAATATATGTAGTGAAATAGTATTACATACAGATGAGTCGCATAGTTTTGTTTGTTGCTTATCAAGTTTAAATATAGCTAAATACGATGAATGGAAAAATACAAACATTATACATGACAGTATATGGTTCCTTGACGGCGTTTTGGAAGAATTTATACAACGCGCTAAATATAGAAAAGGTTTTGAAAATGCAGTTAGGTCTGCAGAAAAAGGTCGTGCCTTGGGCTTGGGTGTTCTTGGTTGGCACACTTATTTACAGGAAAAAAATATCCCATTTGAAGGCTTGCTTGCACAGTTTGAAACTCGTAGAATATTTTCACAAATTAAAATTGAAAGTGAAAGGGCAAGTAGAAATCTTGCAGAGATATATGGAGAACCTTTATGGTGTCGCGGAACTGGTTTACGTAATACTCATTTACGTGCTGTTGCTCCTACTGTTAGCAATAGCAAGCTTAGCGGGAATGTGTCGCCAGGTATTGAGCCGTGGGCTGCAAATGTTTTCACAGAACAATCTGCTAAAGGCACTTTCATACGTAAAAATCCGACGCTAATAAAAGTATTAAGAAAACATAAGTTAAACAACAGAGATACATGGGATCAAATATTATCAGACGGTGGATCCGTCCAAAATATTAAAGGTTTAGACAAAAATACCAAAGAAGTATTTAAAACATTTAAAGAAATTAATCAATTAGAATTAGTTAAGCAAGCAGGTTTAAGACAACAATATATAGATCAAAGCGTAAGTTTAAACTTAGCTTTTCCTAATGAAGCAACTCCTAAATGGTTAAATAAAGTACATATGGACGCTTGGAAAAATGGTGTTAAAACTTTGTATTATATGCGTACGGAATCCGTACTAAGAGGAGATATTGCTGATAAAGCAATGAGTGAAGATTGTATTGCTTGTGATGGTTAGATAACTTTATATTTAGTTTTATTATTAGAATCTTTATATGCTTTTAAACATCTATTACGATTATCATCTTCATTTACATAAGATACGTGAACCCAATCAGGATTTTTATCCGTACCAAATTCCCAAATCATTTGATCATAATTTAAATTTTTTCTAATATAATTAAACATTTCTGCATTAGCGGCGTAAGCGTATGAATCATCAATATCAATTGCTTGCCCTTTACAATGTTGTGATTTAGAACTTCCTCCGATTGCTTGATTAAGTTCAGGCGAACGATAGAATGAATTGATCTTTATAGGGCCGTTTACGTGCTTTCTAAGAGGCTCAAATATTTTTTCTGCAAGTAACTCCATATTTGATAAATGATAGCTATTAGGATCATTTTTTATTCCTAATCTTTTTGCAGTTATGCTATACACTCCCTCCTTATAATTTATATTTTTACTTATATTTTTCATTTAATTAAAATGCTGACGCTGTATTTATTTCATTTATAGCTTCTTGTATTTCTTCTATATCTGTTGGTAATAATAAATCTAACCCAGCTTTAAAAGATTCTTCTACACTGCCGTTTTTAAATATTAAAATAGTTGGTGCCATTCTAACTCTATATTCTTTTTTTATATTTGGCGCTTTAGCAATATCAATTCTATAATATGTTGCGTCTTTTATCATTTCCCATTCAGCAAGACAATTTGCTTCATTAAACTTTGCCCAAAATTCTACTACTATAGTATCTGTATTGTCATCGCCAAAAGCACTAGAACTAGTAATTGCTTTTTCAAAATTAGAATCATCAAGCCAATATTTGTCTGGTACATCTGATTGTGCAATTGATAATAATGGTATTAAAATTAAAATAATATATTTCATTTATCTGTTTTTTTGAATCTCGTAAAGTCTTTCATCAATTTTATCTAATTGATCTTTTATATCTTCTACATCTTCTTGTGTATCCATAATAGTTTGACGAATTAATTCATCTTTTAAATCATATTCAACTCGGTCTATAACGGGCTTTGGTAATTCTTTTGCTTCTGCAATATCTTGTTTTAATGTAAACCACATACCCGCTAAGGTAACAATACCAGCAACAATCATACCAATTGTTTTTAAAGATATTTTTACATCTGCTTTTCCATCTCCGTCGATGTCTAGCCCCATTGAAGTGTTTTCGTCTAATTGTTTTGCCATTTTATTTTATCTAAATGTGTAGTTAATTCCAAAATTTGAGTTAAATAGCTCTGAGTCCCAAAATTTAGTATATTCACCTTCAATAAATATACCTATTGATTTGCCAACTTTCCAGCCAAATATTAAACCTGCTTGATAATCTGTCCACTGTTCCCCATCTAATAAATTATTATGTCCTCCTTTTCCCCAGCTGTTTCTATGAAGATAACTGAAATCTTCATTACCTTGTATATAATGGTGATAAGGTAATATTACATTACCGTAAGCATGTAACCAAAAATTACTTTTATAATGATAAAAATCAAATCCAGCTATAGGCGCTATTTCTGCAAACGCATCTAAAACATCCCAAGCTTCATTATTAAATCTATTCATTAAAGAACCAAATATACGATCTCTAAAATCTCTATCTCCGTAAGCAACTATATCTCCATCAGGATTCCTCCATATCCAATCATAAAATTCTTCACCAGTATCTACATTAGTATATCTAGTAAATTCATCACTAAAATCATAATAATAACCAAGTGAATACCAAGGGTTTACTGGGTACTCTATAACATTACCGTCGGGATCTAATATAGGATTATTATCTTGATCTGTTAATATTTCAATTTCATTTAACCAAATTTCAATTGGATTATATCCGTATGCTTTTTGATGGGTACGGTATATAGCGCCGGCAGATATACTAAACTTTTTACCTATTGGCAATCTAGCTCTTATTTCCCCTGACATATATTCAAAACCAACTTTTCCTTGCTCTCTATCCTCAAATTTAGCTATATGATATTTACCTGTATGTCTAACAAATAATCTTTTATTAGTAAATTCATCTCCATTTACTCTTTGCTTTTCCCAATGTAATAAATATTCTAATCCTTTAACAGCAGAAGTAGGTGCTGATAACCCTGTATTATTTTCTGTACCATTATAAAAATTAGGTTTGCTTTCATATCCAAAACGCGCTAATTTACGTATACCTACGCCATATCTATAATCATATGGATGATAAACTGTTTCATCTATAACGTCTGGTATTGCGTATAAGTCGTCTGGATTTGTTCTTATAAAATAATCTGGCTGTTCTAATTTAGCATTACCTATATTACCAGCTACGTATACAGTCCCATACTTTAAAAAATCTTCGTATAAATCTTTAAAAAGCTGTGATTGTAAATTAAATGATATTAATAATATTAGTATAGTTAAAATTTGTTTCATTTTTTATTTCTTTTAACGTTTTTTACTCTTCTTGGTTTTCCGGCCGGTTGCCCTAATCTTTTTTTCTCGGCTATTTTAGCTCTTTTTTCTGAAGCTGACATTTCGCCGGATGTTTTAACAGTTTTAGATGATATTCTTTTGCTTGGCCTACAATACGGAGTTCCTCTGCTTTCGCCTTTACGTCTACCGCAAGGTTTGCCAGTTCTTACATCAATCCATTTTTCTTTAAACCAACGCCTAAGATTTGCACCTTTTTTAGTTTTTCTTACTGCCATTTAATAATTTTTTTACTTTATTTCTAGTACATACCATTTTTTTAGCATAACTAGGGTTCTTTTTTCTATTAAAAACATATTGTTGATTTAAACTACCAACTATTTTACGCATATCACCTTTTCTAGATTTAATCATCCATTTAGCCAACGCTCCACAAGATAAACTTTTAAATTTACCTTTTGCATCAGGTGCATCAGAGTCTTTAAATGTAGGTCTATTTTTTGCCATGCTTTTTTCTAACTTTATTTTTACAAGCTGTAGCTATTTTTGACTGCCTAGGCTTTTTGCCATATCTAGCTCTTTGCTCCATTACGGTTAATATTTGTATTTTTCTAGCAAAAGATTTACTGGATTTCATAACTTTACGGCATGTAGTGTTAGCATCTGCTACACTAGCATATTTAATACTAACTGTATCTTTTGGGTTTTCGTCTGTATATAAACGTCTACTGCTGCCTTTAGGTTTTTTACCCGTGCCTTTTACTGGATCTGCCATTATTTTAATAAGCCTGCTTGTTTATAAGCTTTTGTTAATGATCTTTTAGGTAATTCATTTATATGAAATAAATTAACACTTTTTTTAGTATGTGTTTTTCCGCTCATAAGTTGCTTACCTGTTTTATGTGTAGCACCCTTAAATATAGTGCCATCTTTTTTAAAGTGTGATACTCCCTTCATTATTTTTTCTTTTTAGATTTATTGCCATAATTTGCTGCGCCAACTTTTCTGCATTTAGCGATTGCCCCACTAGCATAAGCTGAAGGAAATACTCTATAACGAGCTTTTACTTTATAATAACATGCGTCTTTTGCCATAATTATTTTAATTTACGTGTTTTTAATTTTTTTATTTTTAATTTAGCATGATTTAACTTATTGTTTTTTGCAGTTAAACCTTCGTTGTCATCTTCTATATTTAATTCCCAAGTTGACCAACCTAAAATTAATGCTACTCTTTGCCAAGCCTCTGCATCTGATGCAACCGCCGCTCTATAATTATCAAATAATCTTACTACTCTATCTAAAGGAATATTTGTTCCAGCAGAAATTATTTGTGCAATAGCTAAATTAGCGGGATTTTTTAAACTTAAACCTTCATCTAATATTTTGTCCATTTCATTATCAAAAGTATATCCTGCAGATCTTAATTTTGTAATTTTTGAATCTATAGGAGGGGATATATCTAATACTTTCCATGCTGCATCCGAAAAATTTGGTCTTGGTTTTTGTGCTCTTTTTGCAATATCTATTAATATATTTTTTCCAACCATTACAGCATTTCCAGCAACACCTGTTCCTCTTAAAACAGAATCAACCATTCCATTTGCTACACCAAAAGTTTTATTATCATTAAATTCTTCATCTTCTTCTCCGAAGCCTATAGCAAATAAAGCTTGTTGTAATGCATTAAATATAAAGTTTTGTATAATGCCATAATACATTATTTTAGACATATTAGTTTTCCAATCACCTCTTCCAGCGGCTAAATCCTGTGCTCCTCTTTTCATTAACCTAGTATATTGCATAGGTGTATTAGCAAATGCTAATATAATACGACCAAAGTTGCTAGCCTGTTGCATGGATATTCTGTCAGGTCTACTAGATTGCTGTGCTTCTTCAGTTAGTTCTCTAAAATCTTGAAATGCTTTTTGTTCTGCTTCTTTTTGAGATAAACCTTGTTTCAAATATGTATTAATTCTATTTCTATAAAATGTTGCGCCGCCATTCGCTATAGCAAAACTATCAGCACCTCTTGTTAATATAAATCCTTTATTTAATAAATAACTAATTACACCTCTAACACCGTTACGATTTGCTTGCTCAGCAAGTTCAGCTTCGTTAACATTTAATTTTAAACCGCCTCTTCTTTCAACTAAAAAATCTGAATTATAAATAAATATAAAATCTTTCCAAAATTGCGGTTGATTAGCATACGCCTCGGCTGCTTTCAAAGGATTGTTATCAGACCAGTTTATATAATTTACTGTTGAAATCATTTGTAGCATAGCAGATCTTACATTTAAAAACATAATAACACCTACTGAATTATTAATCCATTCTAGCCAAGCATTAATTTGTGCATTACCTCCACCGGCTCTATTTCTACCAGTTTTCATTCTTGATAATATATCTTCAAGCGCCACTCTATAAGATTTACCAAAAGCTGCTTCTAATTTATTTAAATTTTCTTCAGTAAATATTTCATTAACATTATTTTTCCATTTTTCTAAATACTTAGCTCTTTTTGCTGTATTTAAATTTTCAAATAAATCTATAGTAATATTTCCCGAATCCCATGAATTACTTGGTTTAACATAACCTTCTTTTTTACTTATTTTAATTAATTGATTTGCAAAATCTACTAATTCTTTATCTTTTGTAATAAAATTTACTAATTTTGTTTCGTCAGTTTTTGTTAATCCTGGAATTTTCATTCCTTGTTTATTCCATATGTATACTCTTACAGCATCTTGAATAGTATAATCACCATTTAATATTTCTTTTTTAAGAGTTTTTGGTATATCTTTAATTTGTGATTTAAGAGCTTTGAAATCATTCATTACCGCTATTCTTTCGCGGCTTAAATTTTCCATTGCAATACCATAAGGTCTAAATAAATTTTGCCTCATCCATTCCATAGCTTTATTACCTAAATCACCTTTTGGTAATAATGCATACATTAGCCCTTGAAAATCTTCAGCGCCATATGGTATAAAAAAGTTCATAATACCTTTTTCAACTTTTTTACCTCTCATGGCTGCTTTTTTGGGCGAAAATCTTTTTTCACTTGCAAATTTAGCGCCCTTTTTTTGTTCTATAATATCATTTAAATCTTGGCTTAAATTAGATTCTATACTTTCTAAAGATTCTAAAGCAGTTCCATCGTTTTTTATATTATATTTTTGCTCAAAATTTACGCCATCTAAATCTACTAAGTCTTTAAAATTAAATCCACCGTCAATTTTTGCTATAATTGGATTTGCATATCTTTCTAACCAGCTATTGTCAAATATATTCCAGTTTCTACCCATTCCATTTTTATAAGAAACTATCTTATTATTTAAATCAAGATATTTACCACTATCTAATTTTTTATCATTTTTTTCAGATATTGCTATTAATTTATAATTATCATATAAATTATCTAATATTTCTAAATAATATTCAAATCTTACAGAGCCAGCAGCTTGTGTTAAAAGACGGTATGCTCTAACATTTTGTAAAGCATGCTCAAATTTTAATTTTTCATTTGAACCGTTTATAATTCTTAATAAAGCAGGTAAGTTATATCCTACAAATTCAGCTCCTTTCCTATGGAAATGATCAGCTTCACTTACAGCATTTTCTAAAAAATGTAATATTGGAGTAATATTATTTATATCTTCATCTATAGCCTCAAAAAGAGCTAGCCAGCCTTTATAAAAAGAATTTTTATTTATTTTATTTATTGCGTCTATTTTATCTCTATCCTTATATATTTTTATTAATCTTTCAGTGTTAAATTTACTAGATGAATAAACGCCATCAATATCCTCGCCATAAGTATATCCTTGATTTTTTTTCACCCAAAATTTATCTTTTAAAATTTCTTTTTTTATCGCCTCTCTTAATTCTTTTCTTTTTAAAGAATTCTTTTTAAAATCACTTGTACTAAAAACACCTAATCCATTGTATAAAGTGCCTAAATTAAGTAAACCGGGATATTTTTTAAATTTGGGTAATATATTTTTTCTAAATAACCTAGCATATTTTATAGCAGAATTTTTATCCTGAATATTAAACCATTCAGCTTCTAAATTTTCAGCAATTTTTTGATTTTCAACGCTTTGTAGTGCTTCGGCTTTTCCAGCTTCTAAATTTGCTCTTGATTGAGGGTCTAAAACAACTTCAGCTCTATAAATTTCATTTGTTATAGCACCATCAAACATTTTTATAATAGATTTAATATTTTGTGATTGTGGTGATCTAGTTGAAATAACATCTCCAGGTTTACCTACTAAATTTAATAAATCATTTTTAGTTGCATTTTCATTTCTAACAAAAGGCGCGAGCCCAGCTCCTTTAGTACCTCTTACTAGTTTAGTATATAATGGGCTATTTAATAAGCTTCTTGCGACTCCAGTTGTTGTTCCTAATAAATTTTCCGATGCTTTATCAGTTTCTATCACTGCGCCTTGTGGTCTAGTTTTTAATATTAAATCAGCATTTTTATTTATAAACATTCTTCCATTTGTAATTTCTTGTTTTGTTAAATTACTTTTTGGATTAGTAAATTTAGATGCGGGCACATTAGAAACTTTTTCTGTTATAGATGCGGTTATGTTTCCTAATTTTTTATAAGTAAGTTCTTCAGGATTTTTACCTTTAGAATTTTCTAAAATAATATTTTTAGCTTCTTCGTATTGCTCATTGCTAAATATTTTACTAGCTTTTGTTCTTTTAATATCTTGTGGCTCAGTTATTACTTCTTCTTCTTGAATAATTTCTTGAGTAGTTTGTTCGTTTATTTGTTGATCTATACCCTGTTCTATAGATTTTATTCCTAATCTTTGCGCTAAGTTATTAGCTCTTAAAAAACCTCTATTAGTAATAAACTTTTCAATATTTTGTAGCCCTTTAAATTCTTCAAATATCATTGCATGAATATCTGATTTCATGGTTTCTTTAAAAGTGCCTCTATCAACATCTTGTTTTGCATCGGGCGCTATTGGATCATATAATGCTTTAGTTCTGCTTTCAACAAAACTATCTACGGTAGGTTTTACTTTTTCAATAATTGAATTTTCAATTTTAGTTTCAGATGGTGTTTTTTGATATGGCTTATTAAATTTACTTGCTAAATCTTCTGCTTCTTTTCGAGCTTTTTGTAAATTATTTATTTCATTAGCAACATCCTGTTGTATTTCGCTTGATAATTTAGATTCTAGCGTTTCTTTCACATCTGTTCCGCCTGCAGAAGCAACGTCAGCAACCGCGGAGGCACCCGCTTCAACTACCTCTTTTGTTGTTAATGGAACGCCATTAAAAGAATTGTATTTTTGCATTAATTCTAACGCATTTTTACCATTTATATTTTGTGGTAATCTAACAAATTCTTCATATTTATTAGAAAATATATCACCAATTTTTTTAAAAAATCCAGCTTGCTCTAAATTTTTTATAGCTTGCAAAGGGCTTAAAACATCAGATATTGCGGTAAAAAATTCGTGAACTTGTACGTATTCACTTTGATCTTTATAATCCTCTAATCTTTTTTGTATTTTTTTATATACATTTTGTATTTCAGTATCATTGCTATTTTTAAATGCTAAATCAATTTCATTTTTTAAACCTAAACGATCTGCATCAGGCAAGCTATGAAAAAGCATGTGCAGAACTTCATGATGAACAGCGTTACCAGCTATCACACTACCTTTTTCTAAAGTATTATTTAATATTCTTTCATCTATTATATATGCTGTAGTGCCATCTTTTGAAAGTATCGCGTTGTTGTTTCCGTTAAGCCAATCAACAATTTTTTTATCTTTCAAATCATTTGGTCTATTATTTTTTATATATTGCTCTAATTCTTTTTTATTCCTTCTTCTAATAATTTGTTTATCAGCAAATATACCTTTTCTTTTTGAATTTATAAAATCTATTAATTTTGAACCATTTGATATATAATTATTAACATATAATATTCCGTCCATTTGATCTTGAATATCTGTTAATTTTAATTTAGTTTCATTTATTTCGTATTCTAAATCTAAATCGTTTGGGGTTTCCTTTAGTTGATTTTCTAAAGATTCTATTTTATCAAATATTTTTTGCCTAGCTAACTCTTGTTCAAAAAATAATTTCCTAGCATTAGTTTTTTGCTCATTTATTTCAATCTCTTCTGAACTTAAATTATTAAATTTACTATTTTTTGTTAAACTTTCAGCTATATCTATTTGTTTTAATAAATCTAATTTTTTATTTTCAGATATATTTTTATCATTTTTAATTTCCTTGCGCATTTGTTTAGATATAGCGCTAACGCTCTTTGGATCAGTTAAAGCCGTAAATTCAGCCATTCCTTCGTTATAAGCTATATTTGTTCCAGCAATCGATGTTTGAATACCGCCCGCACCAATAATTGTTTGAGCTGTAGTTTCTAATAATAATTCAGCTGTTATAGGATCTTTTGCGGTACTTGCAGAAATTATTTCTTGAGCATTTTCTGTTATAACTTCTCCAAGCGTTGCTAATCCTTGATATTTTGCTGCTTTACCTATTTCTTTAAATCTGCCCTTTAAAGCTCTTCTCCATGCATCCCTTGGTATAATCTTTGTTGCTGCTCTAGCTATTCCCGCCGCCCCTAAAAAATCTAATCCTTGATTAACAACGCCTACGGTAAAAGATTTATCTAATATATCTTCAGCTCTACCGTCATTTATTATATTTAAAAACGCTTCACCTTGTTCATTTTTAGATAAACGTGCGAAAGCTTCCTCTGACAAATTTAAATCTTTGGCCGCTTGCTTAGCTAACATTCTTTCCATAACATTTCCTCCTTCTTGAAAAAACGTAGCTCCAAAAAAACTAGATAACATTTGAGGCAATTGTTCTCCCATTATTTGCGGTATTTCTCTTGCTTGCAAATCAAGTTTTCCGTTTTTAAAAATTTGAGCTTTTTCAAATTTATTTATAGCTTCCTGTATTTCAGCTGCTTGTTCAAAGTTTTCAAACCATAACTTTTCAATTCGAGCTTTTTCATTTTCATAATATTGCAAAGCGTCTTCTTTTGTTTTTCTTTCGGCCCCTATAGTATAGCCTTCTTTTCGAGAATAACGGCCTCCTACTAAAAACGAATTAACATCAGGATTGTTATTTATAGAATTTATTTTTTTATTAATTTTAGTTAATTGTTCACCATATGCCATCATTGGTCCTTGCGCGGCAAAACCTTTATAAACATTTTTAATACCTATTCCTACAGATTCAAAAATATTCGGTAATTCTTTTGGTTTAGAAGAATTTTCATAATTAGATATATTTTGTTTTAAAATATTTATTGCTGCTTGTTTTTGACTATCACTAGGTAATGCTTTAGTGTATTTAAGATAAAACTTATCTATTGCTTGATTAGGCTCTAAAGTTAATGCATATTTAATTTTTTTATTAACTTCGTCAGATGTTAAATTTTTAGCGTACTTGCCATATAATAATTTAAATAATTCTTCCATAAATTATAAACTATAAATTTTCGTCAGTGGTTAATCCTAATTCGTTAGCTATATTTTCAATTTCATCTAGAGGCACGGGCTCTTGCCCAGTTTTTAGAAATCTTATAGTGTCTTTAACTTCTAATTGCATTTTTTCTTTAGGATCTACTAAAGGATCTAAAGAATCATCGCTTGAATCTAATTTATCTGCATATAGAGAAATATAATAATTTATAGTATTCTCATCTAACCCCGCTGCATTTAAATAATAAATAAATAAATCTTTTTGATTATCTAGAGGTATTGCTTTTTGGTCCTCAAATATATCACCTTTATATATCTTATTAAATTCTTCTTTTTTAGCGTCATCAGATAATTTATTAAACTGCTTACTGCTCATACCGACTAATTGAGGAGCATCCTCAGAGTTTTTGAAAAGATTAAAAAACTCATTTTTAGACATATAATCTTTTTTATTATCAAAATCTAATTTTTTTAAAGATCTAACCCTGGCCTCATCACTTAAAGCGCTAGTAGCAAAATTAAAAGCTTCAGACACTTTAGGTAAAGCTAATTGTATTTTGTCTTGTATTCCCTTTCCCAGGCCGGACACGTTGTTAATATTATTATTATTGCTAATAGCAGAATAGTTATCATAAGCATTTTTATTTATTCTTTCATAATGCTGCAATAATTTATTTATTACTACATTTTTTGACTTAACGGGGTCATTTATTATTTGAGCTTTTTCTTCATCCGTAAGATCTAATTTATATCCATCAAAAATATCGTCATTAACAATTGATAACATTCTATTTGTAGTATCTTTACTAAGCAGCACGTTAAGCTGACCAACTGTGTTATCATAATTATAATCCCCCTGTTTTATTAACACACCTTTAGAACCAGCGGATGCAAAAGCGCCGCCAATCTCATTAGCTTGCTTATAAAATTCTACATCTTTTTCAGGCCAATTTAAATCTTCTGCTGTAAGTTTAATATTTTTGCCATTGTCTATTTGAACAGTATAAACAGAGGATCCAGAATCGTCTATATCTAATTGATAGCTAGCATCGGGTAAAAGTAATTTATTTAATGCATCTTTTTTTTCTGCATTTAATCCATTAGAAATATTACCATAATTTTTATTCCATTCATTTCTTTTTGCCTGTAAATTAATTAGATTATTATTAACATTAACATATGATTTTTTAATATTATTTAATTGTGATTGTAATTCTAAAAACTCCTGACTTCCAGGTCTTGTTTTTGCTAGAGCTCTTGCGCCTTCAAAATATTGTTGTTTTTTATTAGTAGCCCATTCTTGAAGTTTTTCAACATGTAAATTATCTACCTTATTAAACTCTATATCTTCTGGGAATTGATTAATAATATTTAAAGCTCTTGCATCAATTTTATTTCTATATTCTTCTTGAGCTTCAAACATTTTAGCAATATTGCCCGTTGCTCTAGCTATACTTCTATCCACAGTAGCCGCTAAACCTGTATTAAATCTATCTGCTGATAATGCTGCGCCTGCTATTAAATTTCTATCTGCCATAATTTATACTTTAATTTTTACATTCCAAAAGGGCCAAACCCAAAGCCTGAGCCAGAACCAGCGCCTGAACCAGAACCAGCACTTGAACTAGCTTTCCCTTTGCCCTTTAAAAATCCAAATCCACTTCCACCCTTCATAATATCTCCTCCTACCGCAGCGCCAAGTGCACCACCAGCCATATCCGTTAAACCGCCAACTAATTGATTAGTCGCATCTTTTCTTGCTTGATCTGCCGCGGCTTTTCTTTGTTGGGACATACCCAATAATGTACCAACTTTTTCTCTTTCCATTTGTTGAGTTTGTCTTTCTCCTGACGCTACAGCAAATTGTCTTTTTGCTTCGCCTTGTGCTGATAATATTTGATTTCTTGATTCTTGTTGCGCAATACTAGCTGAAGCTTGTTGAGCAGCTTGTGATTGCGAGTTAGCAATAGATTGTGCTAAAGAAGCAATACCACCACCACCGGCAGCTGCTGCTAAATTACCCATTATATTAGCTGCGCCTTGCGCACTTTGTTGGGCAGCAAAATCTGCAGCTTGAGTATTTACTGTAAGATTTTCAAATGGATTAGTTATATTTTTATACGGATTAGACGTATCTAAAGACTCAAATTGTTGTTTTCTTTGTGCTAACTCTGCTCTAGCTCTTCTTTGCTCTCTTCTACGTTTACCACCGCCAAATAAACTTGCACCAAACTTTATTATTCCACCTACAGCTTGAGATGCAGCGCCTATTACCGCGGGAGCTGCCGCGGCCGCGGCAGCTGGAGCTATCGCTAAGTTCATCCCCGTAGGAGCCTCTATTATTAATTTTGATATTTCTATAATACTTTCCATTTATATTTATAATTACATGTTAACTACTTATACTAATCTCAGAACCAACTGAGTAAATTTCTTTTAACGAGGTTGAAGTTGTTTTCATTTTTGTTTCTGCAAAATAACCTAAAAGACCAGAAGTAAAAAATTTTGCGTTCTTAACATAAAACATATATGCTGATGATTGAGGTGCCTCGCCTGTATTAGCAATAGTTATTGTTTTATTAGTTTTATTTATAGCTGTAATTTTACCTAAATCTTGTTTAAGGCTAGATCCATCTACATAATATAAATTATCATTTACCTGAATATCATCATTTAAATTAAAATTAAATGTAAATATTCTATTGCTTCCTGAAATAGCCTGTGATGTTAAATTACCAATACCCTGTACATTTAAAGCTTTAACATCTACTGTATTTTCAGTTTCTTCAATACCTGATATATAATTATAGTATTTGTTTTCTTTTTCTATAAAAGAACTAACATTTCCGTCTTGTTGATCTGTTACTATACTATCGCAATTCCATCCGCTACTGCCTTCGTAATTTAAAGTTCTAAAGTTTTTAATATTAGCAGGTGCTTCATTTAACAAGAATGTTACCTCTGGATTACCCGCTACGCTATAAAAAGTATTTCTTGTTCCTGTATGATGTTCAAATATATGTCCATTTTTAAACGTAAAATATTTACTATTAATACTTAAACCTCCTTCAGGTAAAAATGATTTTCTACTTGGCCAACCATTTATTGATTCAGAAAATGAAACGGTTGTATTAACACTTGTAGGCAAGCTAACATTATATTGATTTTTTTTCTCGTCATACGATCCGTATATAAATCCCGTTTGAGCTCTTAAATTATCTTTAAAGTATCTTTTCATTCCGTAACCAGAAATAGCTTCCATACCATCTCCAGAATGTCTTACAACAACTCCATTTTTCTTATCAACAAAGTAACCTCTAAATGTATAATCTGCAAAGCTTTCAGGGTTTTTACCAATACCGTAATTAGAGTTATATGGTACTGATTGTCCTAATACAGCTTTATTTGATGTAACATTTACACTTCCATCTGCATTGAATAATGCATCTTTATTTGTTAATATTTTTAACACTTTATCTTCACAATATGCAATTATATCATTATATCTAGTATGTAATAACTGTATACTGCCATAATCAGGATTTAAATCTTTTGTTATTGATTCTGCTATAATAAATTGATTTAATCTATTAATACCAGTTTTGCCATTGTATATTTGTGAAAATATTAATCCTGATTTTAAATTTTCTTCTTGATAATTATCTTCAAATACCGTTGATACCCTTACGCCTTTACCTAATGCAGGTGCATTAAAATCATCTCTTATTACAAATGATTCAACACCATTTCCAAAACTAAAGCAATTATAGTAAGATAAAGAATTTTCGTTACCATGATCAGAAGAAACTGTAAAGTTTTCTTGCGTTTCATAATATATATCTATATCTACGTCGTCTTTTGGTTCAACCTCAAATATAGGTGGGTTAGTTATATTTTGTAAACTATCTGTTTTAAATTCATGTACTATTATAGAAAATTTATGAGGTATACTACTATCATTAGAACCTGTTTGATTCATAAAGGCAGGTAATCTGCCATCTAAATTTCTATCTAATCTTATTGTCCAAAATCTTCTACCATCTGAATGATCTCTAATATCAACTTCTTCTATTTTATAAAACGTATTATCAGCAGCGCCATCGTTTTTCTTTTTATTATGAAAGCTTAAATAGTTACCGGCTTTTAAATTTAATGCAAAAGCATGCGTAGAATACGCAGATTCAGTATCACTAAAAGGCACTGAGGTACCTATAGTAAAATGCCATCCTTTAGTATGATCTAGTACAGGTGAGCCAAATGATGTATTAGTCGTAGGTGAATCATTAAACCCACCGCTATTAACACTAGTGCTGTTTGTAGTTGAAGAATTAGCGCCGTGTTGTCCACCAGCCCTTATACAATACTGTCTATCTGGATTACTGGGTGATCCCGATGTGCTGCTAGAATTAAGAAAATCGCCGTCTACACCCTGAGTTGCAGATATTGCATTTAAGTTTTCAGTATTAGTTCCTTTTAATCCTGCTAATAAATTATTATCAGCTTTTAATTTAAGAAAAAATCTACCCTCAAATTCTGCACTACCAGTTTTGTCTTTTTGTTCTAACGCAACCATCATTCCAAATACTTTAGCGCTTGTTTCATTGCCAACGTAATCCTCGTATAATATTAAAACATCATTACCAAACTCTTCTTCAAAATGTACTTCAATATCATCACCTCCTATGCTGTGTATTTCTATGGATTTTACAGTATAAATTTCTGATTCTGCTTCGCCTCTTACAAATTTTACTTTTTTACCAGGGGATATTGCGTCAATTGCTTGGGACGACGCCCCATGATCACCTAATGCGAAAGTACTTCCATCATCTATTGCGGTATCGCCAACTTTAAAAAAGTCCATTAAAGTAATTGTATTACTATTAGGTACAGGCGTAGAACCAGCTTTTATAGTTGTTTGTTCAGTACCATCCCCAAACTGAAAGCTATATGTAAATTTATGTGGCCTATATGCTACTTCTAATGGTTTTGATAAAAATCCCGGAGGCGTGGTTAGTTTATCTAATACTTTAAACTTAGTTTTTATATCAGACGCTTCAGTTCCCGTTTTCTTTTTTAATAATAATATATCGTTTTCTTGTACTTTATTTATTTCAGAAGAAGGAAAAGATACATACATATACCCGTCTTCATCTTGATAAAAACTATCTGCACAAATATTATAATTAACTGAAGATATTTCTTTAATAAAATATTTATAACTTTGAAAAGATGGCGCTGATGATGTTATTTTAGCTGTAAACTTTGTATTATCTTTAGCTTGACCAAATGGTACTTTTATAATTCCGCTTTTATCTGTTAATACTGGCGTTTGCCTACCAAATTCATCCATATAAACAACACCTATTTGATATGTTCTATTAGATTTTATAGATTGTTTTTGATTTTTTAAAGCTGTAGAATTACCAGGATTGTATCTATTTTTTAATTTTACATCTAATACTACCGATGCCGGTAAATCAAATTGATGTGTATAATTACCATATATTATTCTATTAGCTGTTATATCTTGTGCTTTAGCTTTTTTAGGTACGCTATCAAATAATCTTAACAATTGATTAGATGGTAATACTTTAAATATTTGTTCATCTTTTACTTCAAATGTAGAAGCTATACTGCCACCGCTTCTTTTTATAGTATCAACAACATAACAGTTTGAGCTAACTGAATCTTTATATATAATGTCAATTTCTTCAACATCATTACTTATATTATGATTTAAATTAGTTAATGTTAAACTTCTAAGTGTATTAACCATTGCTAAATTATAACCATCCTCAGCATTATATTCAAATCCAGTTCCGCTTCCTACAGTAGAGTCTGGTAAAAATGCAGCATTTGAAAAACTTGAAAAACAAGAATATTGCCCGTTATCATATTTATATCTATATGCAAATCTTGGAAACTTTAATTCAAATAAAGGATCGTCTTCTTCTAATAATGCTGAATAGTTTATAGCATTCCCAACCATACGAGGGCTAATAGTTAATATTTCAGCACTAAATGAAGTAGCCCCTGCAGAATAATTAGAAGCTAATCTTACTCTTGCTTCTGTTTTAGTAACCTCACCATCACTACTTGAAGTAAAATCGTGAGCTAATATTATAACATCATTTGCAACATAATTAGGAGAACCACTAAAAGTACCCGTTACTGTGGTACCAGAATCTTTTGCATCAGCTAAATCAGTTCCTGAACCGCTGCTTAAATCAATACTTGCTGTAATAGTATTACCACCTGAAGTACCAGCTCCTCCTCTTGTTGAAGAACTCATTGTTAATCCTGGTGCGGTTAATGGAGATTTTTTAATTATAGTTATTCTTTCGGCAGTTAAACCAGTGCTTGTGCTATTAAAATCAGATGTTTGAGTTTTCCAATATGTAATATCAACTTGTCTTGGCTCATTTAAGTTATCTGTAAAATATAATACATTGTCTAATACATTAACACCAGTAATTAAATTAGCTGTATTAAAATTTAAAACACTTCCCGTGTCAACTAAAACAGCAGCCGCTGTTGAAGAAGCAATATCATATTCTGCTATAATATCTTTTGCAGATGATGTTATAAACCAATATATTTTATCGTTTTCGGTATCTTTAATTTTACCAATGCATGTAGCAGATGATAAAGATATAGAATCTTTTTGTGTATTACCTAAAATATTTTTTAACGCACCGACGTCACTACCTTCTGAGTAATCAACATCAATGTTCAACGCGTCTCTATATTCACCATTAGGAACTAACCTTTCATCAAGGTCTTTATTCATTTTACCTTTAATGAATGCGTTTTTAATTTCAGGCATATTTTAATGTTTTATATGTTTAGATTTGCCTCTCATAGTTTGCGTAAGCTCTTCTATTTTTAAATTTGATAATCTAAGTTTAGCTTTTCTTACAGCTGCAAACTTTTCTTTTTTAGCTCTCATAACTAAATACTCTGGGACATTTCCTCTTGTAGATAATATAAAATATGAAATACATTTATATATAGCTTCTTCAGCTAATTTATGTACTTTCATTTCTGCGTCTGTCCCTAAGCTATCACTTATATATTTTAACTTAACTGTTCTATTAGTTAAACTTGCGGAAAAATGTATTTTTGAAGTTATAGGATCTATATAAAATGATCCATTAGAGTTCATATACTCGGGGCTAGATCCATATCTTCTACCATTTAATATTTGAAAAGATCTATTGTCTTCTAAGTAAAAATCATTTACAACATCTGCATTTTGATTTTGATCTTTATATTTTTTCCAAGTTTCTGATTCAGATGCTTTTATTAAATTTCCATCACTATCAAAAGTATAGTTATAACTATTGTCTTGTACTAAAGCTTCAGGATTGCTAGTTTTAATAGCGGGATAAATAGTATGTTCAATACCGCTGTCATCACACCAAGTTAATTTAACATAGTTTACATAATCATGAGGTAATATCATAGTTAAACTAGGTGGAACATCTATTTCTTGTGATTTTTCACATTTTAATGTATCATAACTTAATTCTTGCAATGCTCTTTGCGCAAAGAAAGAAACATTATTTCTTTTAATTTTAGGTATAATTTTATCTTCACCAACATAAGAAATTATAAAATTATTTACAATATCTTTTAGTGTTATAAACTGATAATTACCATAGTTGCTACCTTGATAATACGATTGTTGAGTTTGATTAAATAATCCCATTTATTATGATTTTTCTTGTGAAACATTTTTTACGTCTTCGCCGCTAGCTATTCCATATAAGGAATTATCTCTTAATATTATACCGGCTAATGCTAGTATTTTTATTACAAGTTCTGTTTCTTCTGATTCATGCAATTCAAAGTTTGTAGAATTACCCGCGTCGTAAGTTCCTGTTACGGAATTTGCTGCCCATGAAACAGAAGCAGGTTGTTTTATATAGTTACACGTAACACCTGAAGTTTTTTGTTCTAACGCGCCTGCCACATTCTTGCCATAAACTTTTATTCCATTTTCATCTCTAATATATATAGGAAAATCATTGTTAGGTTGTGCAAGAGGAGCTTGCGTTACGTAGATATAATCTTTTTGACTTATAGATTCTGCCTCAGCGCCATTAAAAACTACTGAACCTAATCTATATAAATCTGAGGGTAATGTTGTTCCGCTATTAACAGCTTGTCCAACTTTTTCAAATACACTTATTTTTTCTTCTAAAATATCAATCATATCAGAATACTCCGTATCATTACCCGGTATTCTTAAAAATTGATTAATATCATAAAAATATTGCTCAAATATATCTAATTGAGCTTGGTTTGCTAAATAATTAAACTCTTGAGCCGTTATAAAACCTCTTTGTTCTTTATTCGTTATAGCTAATACCCTTTGGTATACTGTATTTACATTTACACTCATTATATTTTTATTATAGGTTAAAGACCTGCAAAAGCAGGCCTCTTACCTACAATTGCTTACTTTAATTTTTTTTCAACATTTTGAAATACTTCAATACCTTCGTCGGTTTTAAAATATGCTGTTAATGCTGAATATGGATTTTCATCAAATGGAACTGTCATAAGCTTTCTATCATTTGAACCCCACATAAATGTTCTATTGTCATTAGAAAGTTTAATTATTCTAGCCTCTACAGCTTTTATGCCAATATTTCTAATATTTATGTCGTCGTCCTGTGCTAATTCTAAAAATAGTTTAGGATTGTTTCTAGCAAATAATAATAAATCTCTTTTAACCTCCTTAGAAGTCATCGTAGATACCTTATTTCCAAGCTCAGACCTTAATATTGCCTCAGCATGATCAATTTCTATTTTTTGTGCTAGATTTAAAGCTTCTATTTCAATTTCTAAATAGCTAATATCATCTTCTGCTATTTGCACGGGGTTGTATTCTTCAAAAGTTCTTCCATTATCTTTATGATAATCTAAAAATTTTTGTAAAGTTTGTTTTTCTTTTGGTACAAAAAGTTGACCATCTCTAAAAATAATATGACTTAATCTTTCAGGCCCTTTCATTTCATCTACAAATATTGTTTTTTGATTTTCACAATATTTAATTTCTCTTTCGTAGCCTTTTTTTTCGTCATACCATAACATGCCTCTTGATTTTAATATGTATACAATAGGTGTTTTTTGTAATGTTAATTGGTAAACTTTATCTTTTATTTGTGGTACAGCTTTTTTAGGCTGCTCAGTAGCCACTTCTACTTTTTTGTTTTTTGCCATGATATAATATAATAAAAATTAATAAAAATAAAGGGCAGGGTGCCGAAGCACCCGTTCCTTTAAATTAAGTATTAAGAGTTGAATAATACAAAGTTATTTGCTGCTTGTACTACTAAACATCTTTCTGACAGATAGTGAACTTCCATCTTGTCATCGCCAGTTGTAGATGCACCACCTACTGAACCAGTAATCCAAGATTTCATTTTTCTATCATCAGTTTCAGAAGCTCTATATCTTATGTGTAAGAAAGGTCTTCTAACGTTTTTACCTAGTTGCTGATCATATACTGAAGATGTACCAGCTGGAATTAAAATACCGCTTAATCCTCCAACTAAACCTCTTGTAGAAGCATCATTTAGATATTTCCAATCAGTTTTATAAAAGTCATAAGAACCTCTTCTAAATCCAGAAAATCCTAAGTTTAATGCCATATCTTCTGAGTTTTCAAATACTCCATAAGATAAACCACCAGTAACATGAGGATTTAAGCCAGCCAATAAGTCATCAAAATAAAGATTTGCATCTCTGTTTAAGAATAACATATTTTCTTCAATAGCTCCTTGCTTATCTAGCTCTTTAAGTAATGCATCAAATTCAGGTAATTTATCAGGAGCAGTTGTACTAGAATCAAATTGATTTGTAGCTACAATACCTCTTGAAGAAACCGCAGAAAATAAACCTTCTGAACCATCTACTCCTGCACCCACTTCTGAGTTTTCTGTAGCCGTACCAGATACGTTTTTCTTTTCAGCTTCAATCATTGACATTTCTAAGTAGTCTTCATATCTAACTCTTGTGTCGCCTTCAGCTTTTAAATACCATAAATATCCTGTTTGTCCAGATTCTCCAGAAACTTCTACCCAGCCGATTTGAGCTGTGTCAGAACCAGAAACTTCATAGTGATCTTTTATAATCATTGGTTTGTTTGTAAAAGATTTGAAGTTAGGCTCTACAGCTTCAGTCATGCTTGGGGCTCCTTTTGCAAATTCAGAACCGTAAACAAAAAACTTTATTACTTGGTTGTCTGTATCTGCAATACCAGATAAGTCATTAACATTTTGTGCGCCATAAGGCTTAATAGTTAATGCATCAGTTGCAGTTTCAACACCAGCTGATACTATTGCTTTGAATACAACGCTATTAACAACAGCTACTACAGTAGCTCCTTTTCTAATTGCGTGTGCTTCTGTAGCTCCAGAATCAATACCAGTAATAGTGTCAATTGCTCCAGTAACAGGATTAATTTGACCATTATATGCTAAGTGTAGTCTACCTTGCTCAGACCAAATAACTTGATCAGAAGCCATAGGCATTTCAGCACCTACCATTTTCAAGAAAGAAGATACAGTTCTATTTCCATATCTTTCAACTTCTTGCTCATATAATTCAGGTAAATACTGTTGTGCCCAGTTTACTCCACCTGAATGAAAATTTAGATAGTTAGACGCTAACGTTGCTTTTTGCACCGCAGGCGTTACTATCCCACCGGCCGCAGGACCGGAAAATGAAACATTATTGTTTGCCATTTTTTTAAATTTTAAAGGTTAATAATTTTTAAGTTTTAATTTTAACCCTGATGAACTATCACCACCCATTACTTTAGCTTTAATACCAGTTCCCTCAACCGGTTTGAAACCAGATCGAGGATCCATGTTGATATTTTTAGCAGACTTAACAGATTCTTTAATAGCGTCTGATTTGCCTTGTTCGTAAAAGTGCTGAGCAATTGCATCAGCGTTCATGCCTGTAAATAAAGCTTTGTGATAACCTGCGGCGTCATTCATAACGTTATTACTATCTAAGAACCTCTTAGCAAAGTTATTTATATCGCTTTGTGTTTCTTTTACTTGATTCACATTTTTGACATTAAACCTATATTTTTTTTCTCCTACCTTATATTCAAAACCTTTGAATTGATTATTAAAAAAAGTATTGGTTTTATTGTTAAACGTATCTCGTTGAGACTTGTTTATTTTTTCAGCTTCTGCACTTTCTTTATTATATCTATTAAAAAAGTCCATTGCTTTTTGCTGCTCAGGCGTTAGCTTAGAGCCAGCTTTAATTTCTTTATAATAATTAGCTTTTTGTCCTTCAAGATGATTTTTTGCTGAAGCAACTTCTTCTTTAAATGCTAATTTTTTTCTTTTTATATCTCTAGGATCGTCAGCTTCTTCGTCAAATGAAAATTTATCATCAATTAAAAATGCAATTTCATCTGCTGATAAATGGGGTTTTGATTGAGTGTAATACTCATGTAACAAATCCATTTGTTCAAATTTTTCGTAATCTTTATTTAAAGCTACATAATCCTCTAAATTACCTCCTGTTTCATTCATGAACTTTACTAAGTCCATAATGTTTTCAGGATATTCTACAGGTTCTTGTGTTTCTTCTTCCTGTAATACTTCTTCTTGTTCCGGTGCGGGGTTGGTAACTTCATCGCTTCCTGCCACTCCTGCCTCGTCAGTATTATTTGTTTCATTGGTTTCATCGGTTATTTCTTCTATTATTGGTATCTCTTCTTTTTGCGTATCCCGCACATCTCCATCGCTGTTTTCTTCTCCGGTAGGGTTTTCAATTTGTTCTTCGGAGTTTCCTTCTTGAACTTCTCCGCCATTTTCGGATTCGTTGCGTACAGGAACCTCATCTGTGCTTTGCTCTGGAACGGCATCTGTTTTTTCTTTTTGTTGTTCTTCTTGATTTACGGGTGGTTTTGAAAGGTCCACTTTGTACATCTGCGATTCTTCATCAAACCCAGAATTTTTTTGTACAACCTCTTCTTTTTCTTGTATAGACTTTTCTTCAGTCTCTACAACTTTAGCTTTAATTTTTTCTGCCATAATAAAATATTATATAATTATACAATTTATATATTACCTAGGTTCAAACGCACCTAAGTCAAAATCACCGCTTAATATATCATTGCCAGCTGATTCAAAGCTTTTAGGCGGTGTATTATTTTTTCTTTGTTCTATAAGTTCACTTTGCTGGCTAGCTTGTATTTTAGTTCTTTCGTCTTTACGATCTTCTTTTTTATTTATTTTTTCAGAGTCACCTGCAGACCTTACTTTAGCTAATTCCATATTCATTTGAAATTCCAATTGCATTAAATCTTTTTTCATATTAGCTTCGGACTGCATTTTTTCCATATCAAATTGTGCTTTAGCTTGTTCTAATTGAATTTTACTTTGAGTTAACGCTTGTTGTTTTTGTACTTCTGCAGCAGCCGCAACTTGTTGAGATTGCGCATTGGCTTGAGCCTGTGCTTGTATATTTTGTTGCTGTATAAGTTGATCGTTTTCTTTTTTCTTTTTTCTTCTTAATTTTAAAAGCTGATTAGCTAATTTAAGATTTTTAGTTTGACGAATATCAATAGCATCTTCTAATTCAATGTTATTTTGTGCTATTGCAACTTGAATATTATTTTCAAGTAATTGTTTTTCTTCTTCATCTGGTTCAAGTTCTAAAAATATACCGAAATCATGTAAATGTAATTCAGTTAATTCTTTTAATGTACCTACATTATGTGCTCCTATGCTTTGTATAAACGCGTTTGCTGTAGGAGAAAATTCTAATACATCAGCTATTCTTAACGATATTTTTTCTGCAGTTTCTGCAGTTAAAAATAAACCACTTTGTAAAATATGTCTAGTAGCTGTATTGCTATTAGCTGCTGCTAATTTTTGTAATCCTACTAAAGCGTTTTTATCAGGGGTACTCGCGTCTCTTGCTTCATTCAATCCAGTAGCATCTCTAATCATTTGTAAATAATAATTATAAGTACTTATTAAAGCAGATAATTTTCCAGTACCAGCGTTATTATTTATTTCTTGTATAGGTATTCTTCCTGGATTCATATCACCTTCAGAGGTTAATGATCTACCTATAATACTACCAGTTTGGAAAAACATATTTAACGCTTCTTGCGGAGTGTAGTTAGTTCCATTACCTAAATCTATTTCAGCAAGTCCGTCAGCATCAACATAGACACCATCGGGAACCATACGAGACAATACTTGTTGTATTTTTAAATGAGTTAATTGTATCATATCAGCAAACCCTGTTATTCTACCAACTAATGATTCAATTCTGCCGTTATATATTCTAGGCGCAACTAAAGAATAATTTAATTTAACTTTATTAATATCGCTCTTTTCTCGCAGCATGTTATCACATAGTTGCCATTTTAATAATATATTAGAGCCAGGTACATAAACACCTTCATAAAGTACTTCAATATTTTTTGCTATTTTTTCAAATCTTAATCCTTCTGTTATAGGTGGATTAAAAGCATCAGATTTTTTAATTATTTTTTCCGCGCCAGTTGCAGTTTCTTTTACTTTATATACTTCGTTCATATATGTTTTATAATTAAAATACATAAGTTGAACAGAGTTATTATCTTTATTGTTTATTTGTGTATTAAATTTATTATATACATTATAATCTTGGCTGCCTTGTTCTGATATTTTTCTTAATTCTTCGTCTGTTAAATTAGGGAATTCTTTTTTTAATTCGTTTATTGTTATATTTTTTATTTCTCCAACATAATATATATCATCAAAAAATGGTGATTCCGTATAAGAATATACAATATTTGCAGGGTCTACGTATTCAATTTTAATTCCTTCTGAAGTTGAAAATGTATTCTTAACACAACCAATACCTAAAACAGCTAAATCATAAAAAAATCTTTTTTTAGTTAATTCATAATTATTTTGATTAAATACAGTTTGAATAGCTTGCTCTTCTGCAATTTCTATAGACTGCTTATAATTAAGTTGCATATGCAATTGTAACTCTTCTTCATTTTCAGGAAGCTCATCTGCAGGAGAATTATATATATTTATACCAAATTGCTCATCTGCAAAGTCAGATATTTCTTTAGTCATCATGTCAGACATAATACCCTCCATATAATCTGTTCTTTGTTTAACCCCAAAAGGATCTTGAGAATATGCTTTTACGTCATACGTTCTTTCAGCAATTCCATTAACAACTATATCAACAAATTTAGGAACAATTGGAACAGGCTTCCAATCTAAATTAAGATATGATAAATCACCATTTATAGATAATTCATCTTTATATTTCTGTATACTTTGTTCTCCTCTGGCATATAGTCTTAATTTATGATATTGATTTTGATTAACATAAAATCTATTAGCCCCACGATCTTTTTTAAACCATTCATTTTCTATAGCTCTAGCAACCTCCATACCATAATCCATGGATAGTTTTTGTTCGTCGCTAGCCGTTTGGCTTGGAAAGTAACTTTTATAACTAGATTCAGCCATAATTTTTTATTATTTTAGATGAAGTTCCTTTATTTTCATATTTTGAAAAGCTAATATTAACTTTTGATTTTGTTTTTTCAATATTAGGTCTATACAAATTTTTATTACAAGCCATTGCTGCCAATCCGGAACTTATTGCGGCATCAAATCTTGTTCTTTTGTTTATATCAAATTTAGCCCAATCATTTAATGTATTGTTAAAATACATATTGCCATATTTACCTTCATCAGTAACGCCAACATAATTATTAATATATGTCTCAATAGCAGCAGCGTGAGCTTGTCTTATATCTTCGCTTGAATTAGGTATACCACCTATTTCTTTTTCTGTAATAGATAACTTATTCCAAAGTCTATCCGGCCTATTCATAGAATACCCGCGGTACCCCCTCCTTCTTAAATAGTATAATAATCTAGGCTTATTATTTTCTGCAAGTATTGGCATGCCATAAAATACTAATGCCATAAGTACATCTTCAAAAAATATTTCAGCGGTTTGTGGTCTAGCTATATATTCTAAAAAAAACTGATTAGGCGGCGCGTCTTCCATGCTAAATTTAGTAAGACCATGAAGTGCACCTTTAGATCCTTTACCATCTGTAGTTCCAGATATATCATAACTATCGCAGCCAAATGCACCCATATGTTCATTACCGGGATATTTAATTCCATTTCTACTTATAATATTGTTTTGTAAATTTAAATTAGGTACCCAACTAATTTTAAATCTTCCATTAGGGTTTGGTGTAAACTGAACTTTAGAATCTTTTATTCCATTTTGCCAAGAAAAATTGCCTTTTGTTATATTAGCATCTTGTGTAATATCATCGTTATAATCAATTTGCTCGTAAATTCTAGCTAAATTAAATAAACTATTTTTGGTTTCATCCCTAAACGCATGCTCTTCGGTTCTTGGAAATTGCCTGTAAAATTCATTTAATGCGTCTTGATCTCCTTTTAAACCGGCAACTTCATTTTCCCAGTGCTCGATAACCCCAATATCGATAACTGTTCCATGTACATCCACAGCTTCTTTTTTCGGGGTATTGAATACAGGTAGTCCATAAGAATCAATGAATCCTTCGAAGTTCCATTCCATAGGTATGAACAAACTATATAATCCCGAGCGAGTCTGTCCATTGCGATTTCTCTTTGTAACGTTTGAATTATCGTATAATTTTTTAAAGTTTTCTCCACCTTTATCTAATGAATTACTTGTTGAGCCCATCATACATTTACCAATAACTCTACTACCTAATCTTAATGTTGTTTTTGTAACTCTCCAGTTATTTAATATGTTTTCGGGTCTTTCCCATTTACCAGCTTCATCATGAACTAGTAAATTTAATTTCTCCCCGTCGTACGAGTTATCACCGGTGTTTTTCCAGTCGATTGTGGTATCGAGCCCAGAGAGCTCCTCGGTCCTTTCGTTCGCGAGTAATTTTTTCCTTGTAAACTTGGACGCGGGTACACGATATGCCAACTCGGTTTTGGGTCTATCCATTCCATCCTGTATTGGTTTGAAAAAGAACGGATAATTGACCGATATTGGTACGACTTTATCTGTGAACATTTTTTTAGCGTCGGACCCAGATTTGGACAATATGCCGTACCGTGAGTCGGATGAAATTGTTGCGAGATTAATAGTCTCTGCTGAAGCCATAAAGGAAAAGCCGGATCTTCTATTTTTAAGATAGCACATTCCATAACTTCGTTTATCTGCTTTACAAGCTTCCCAGAATATGAAGAATAATCTGTTTGCTTCTCTAAACTCTGGCCGGCCAACATCAATCTTGGTCCACTGCAAGTACATATAGTGAGTACCAGTAATATAAGTATCAATACCTTTATTACGGAACCAATAACCATATTCTCTTTTAGTAAACTCATCATCTATATAATTATGCCATTTATTTTGAAAATCTGTTGGTAAATCTTTCCAATCAAATATTGTTTTAATTCTATTTAATTCTTTTGGTAAAGATACTACTTGCCATTTATTATGTTCTTTACAAACGCTTTTGGGTTTAGGTAAAGCAATACGTAAATTTTGTATTTCATATATTTCACCAATTTCACCAGTTTTTGATATAATAACAATATCATGTTCTTTATTATATCCATACTCCCATTTTTTAGATTTATTTAATCTTTTTATTGTGTTTATTCTTATAGGTTCAACAACCTTATACAAAGTTTGTTTATACATTATTTAGATCTTTTTTCAGCAAAACCTTTAAATACGTTTTCTTTTTTTTCTAAAGGTTTATTTTCTAATAATGATTTTTCTTCTTCAATACGATTTAATATTTCAAATGCGTCAAATATTGCTAACTTTTTTGTAGCTGCTGCATTTTTTAATCTATCAGCAGAAATGTCATCTTCAGAATCTACAATAGGTTCTTTAGCGACTTTGATTAATTCATCAACTGCTTTTTGTCCAGCTTGGATTATATTCTTTTTCGTTTCCTTGACGTTCATACTTAATAGATATTGAATTAGTTGGTACTCTATACATTCTTTCACCGTTTATAATAAATTCATATTCACTACTAGGTGTAAAACCAATTAAATCTTCTTTTTGTATATCATTAAGATGCTTGTCAACATGCTTTATAATACCTTTTAAAGGTTCTTCTTTTTCGTTTAATAATATATTATTAGATACAATTGGTTTAACAAAACAGAAACCTTTTAATGTTTGCCATTTCCCATTTTGTTTATATAAAAATATTTGATCAATAGTAACAAAATATTGATTTTCCGTATAATAACTACGACTGTTTTTTTCTTTACCGCGTACATTATACCATCTTCTAAAAACATTATGATGTACAATTACTTCATCCCCAACTTTAATTTCAGTTGTTTCAGACTTAGGTATTGCTGTCACTATACCAATACGACTAACATATTGATGATCGGATATTTCTGTATTTAACAGCAACTCCGAACCATCAATATATTTTTTATTATCGTATCTTCCGTTTTTAGGTTTAACTATAAAGTTAAATAAACTTTGCATTAATATTCTAAGTTATATTCAACGGCTATAGCCATATTTTTATTAAAATCTTTCCACGGTAATACTTCATTTTTCTTTTTAATATAAATAGAAAACTTATCGTCTTGTTCTAATATATCAACGATAGTGTGCCCTCCATAAACTTCTTGGCCTACGGAATAATGCATAGCGTCGTTTTTATAGTCTCTACCTATACTAATTTTTCTTACCAGTGACATGATTTTATTTTATTAATTCTGGTTTTTCTTCTTCTTCAGGAATTGGAACGTAAGTACCGTCTTGTATGTTTACACTAACTTTACCGTATTCTTTTTCTAAATTATTTTGCAATTCATTAAGATTACTCTGAAAAGTTTGTGAAGCATGTAAAAGCTGATGTTTTTGCATTTCAATATTACCTAATTGACTTGAAGCATTATTAAGCTTTCCAACTAAGTCCTGTAAATTTTTTAATTGTTCTTCGGTTATTTTGTTTTCACTCATGGTTTTAATTTTTAAATTATTTAATTATATTACACTATTATTTATTAATTACTTGTTTTGGTTGTTTTCTAAATATATTATTCTTCCGCAAATGGAGAAGAATAAGTTTTTGATGTTGGTATTTTTAATTCTGCTATTTGAGAAATTAAACTTTCTTTCATAGAATCAATGTCTAAGTTAGCCTCTAGCCAACCCACTACATCACTTTTTTTCAAATCTTTATATTCAATAAAGCTATTTTCATCAAAAGATACAGAATAAGTCCCTATATTAGATGCACTAAATTCCCCCTCGGTACAGTTGTATGTCCAATGAATAGTATATACAACATCTTCTTTTCCTTCTTTGCTAGGATATGTATCTAAAGCGTTTATATTCCAAGAATATATTTTATCAATTTTTGCCATTTTTTTATTTTTTACAATTACAATTACACTTTTTTAATTCTTCTATTTCTATTTTTAGTTCTTTAACTGCTTCAATTAAATATCCAGTTAAGTTTCCATAAGCAACACTTAATGTTCCATCATTGTCAGTTACTAATTCTGGTGCTATTTTTTGTATTTCTTGCGCTATAACACCACTGCTATCTTTACCAGTATCTTTTCTAGTAAAGCTAACACCGCGCATATCGTATACTTTAGAGCCATCTAAAGTTTTAATATTTTCTTTTAATTTTTTATCTGAAAAAGCTACAACATCACTAGACGCTAATATAGATCCTGTAACGTGTAATTTTTGCGATGGGCTTGTATTTCCAATTCCTACATTACCTCCGTTAAAATATGAATTGCCTGAGGTATTAATTCTAACCGTATTACTATTAGATGAATTTCTTAAATATATAACACCATTAGTGCTTTCAGAACCTAATAAATGTGTACGCACACTACCATTAAAAATATGAAAAGTATCATCATTTGCAGAGCTTACGGCTAAATGTAATTTTGCACTAGGCGAAGCTGTTCCAATTCCGACGTTTCCTGAGGTTAAAAAAGTCGTGGATGTTGATGGTGAATTCCAAGTGCCTATGCTCACACCATTGTGCCCCTCAATATTTACCATACCAACAGATGAGCCACCACCCCAAGAACGCCCAAAAAAGTGAATCACACCTGTTGCATCAGTACTTTGAAATGCTCTTATAACGCCATAGGAAGTAGCAGCATTATTGAGTTCAATACTTGCGTTAGAATCAACTCCAAAATTATGCAATCCATTTATTAATAGTCCTTTTGAATTAGTAGCTCCATTAACATCTAATTTTTGACTAGGCGAATTTGTTCCGATTCCTACTTTTCCATTGTGGGTAAATCTTGTGTTTAAACTATTAGATGCTGTATTTATATCTATATGCCTTTCAAAACTTGCATCTGTTACAAAATCAATACTTGACATTAATGTAGTATCTACTCTTGTTTGAAGTCTAAAAGTTGTGCTATTCCAATCACTAGATGCGCTAGTTCTTATTTGTTTAAATATTAAATCGTGTCTATCTCCTTCAAAAATAACACCATCAACTTCATCATTTGCATTGCTTCCAATACCACCTATTCTTACTTGTAATTTAGATGCTGGCGATGTCGTTCCAATTCCTACGTTGCCGCCGTTAGCAATAAATATTCTACCATCTGCCGCTCCTAGTTCACCTAAATTTAATCCTGTTGTTCTTGCTGCCCAATACCAATTACTTCCTCCACCACTATTTGCCAACCTAATTTGCCCACCGTCCGTTCCGCTATTTACAGAATATATATTACCTATAACGTGAAGTTTTTGCGCAGGCGTAATCGTTCCAATTCCGACATTTCCGTTAGCCGCAATTCTCATTTGCTCACCACCTCCAGCAATAAGCCTTATATAACCCCAAGTACTTGTAGTTCTATTGTATGATTGCCAAGCTGTACCGCTTGCTTCAGAAAATAATTCTAAATCAAAATTAGAACCCGATTTTATAGCAAGTTCAGCGTTTTGTGAATTTTGAGTTCCAATCCCAACTTTACCTCCAGAAGTAATACGCATACGCTCATTAGAATTTGTAGTAAATAAAATTGGATGTGTACTTTTTTTGTTTTCTATATAAGCATTACCTCCACCATCTACACCAAAAACTGCTGTATCTGTATTACTGCTTGATTTGAATGCTAATGTTGAAAATGCTTGTGTTGATTCTAATAATGCTACATCAGCTGCGGCTGTATTATAAACGTGTAATTTTTTTGAAGGCGAAGTTGTACCGATTCCTACGTTGCCGCCTTGTTCAAATCTTACTATTTCACTTTGTGAAGCACCCATACCTGAGCCTTTAGATCTGAAAGTAATATGTCCCCCGTGAGCACCGTTGTCAATAACTCTTATACTTGCTGCGGCATCGGGGTTTGTGCCTGTTAAACCATAGGTTGTAAAATCTAAATCAACAAAAGCCCCAGCCCCACCTGTTGTATTATTTAAATGTAGAGCAGTACCATTTGAAGTTATAACATTATGTTGTAAATCACTAGGCGTAATCGTTCCAATTCCTACTTGACCTGTACTAAGAACAGTTACTCTATCTTGTGTTCCTAAATTTGAAGAACTAGCAATTTTAAATTTTCTACTATCATCATAATCAACACCTACAGTATAACTTTGACCTGACACATTAAATTTTATAACAGAATCTGTTGTGCCTTTTGTAATGTTTACGTCACCTGCAAAAGTTGCATTTGCAGTAACACCGTCTATTTTAAGTGCAGTTATGTTCGCGGTCTCATCTTTAAAATATAAATGACCATTTGAAACAAATTGACCCCATTTACGGTTTGGATCTTCTAAATATATTACAGGAGCACCTCCACCAGAAGAATTTATATACAACTGGTTGTTACCAGAGGATTTTGTCATTGTAATGTTATCTTGAACAGTAACACCTCCTGCAAAAGTTGCATTTTGTGAAGTATCTAAAGTTAAAGCTACATTACCAGTATTTGTTGTTAATAATAAAGCAGCCTCACTTCTTAAAACCATATCGTGATCAGAAGCAGATTGTGTAATTGTTGAACCGTTACTAAAACCTAATATACCTCTTATTGTACCATTATCTTCAAAATGTATTGCACCAGTATCTGAACTTGTATCTAATTCTAAAACTTTTTCCTGAGTACCAGTTATTTTTACATTTCCTGCAAAAGTTGTGTTTCCTGTTTTACCTACACTTACTAAAGCAGTATCTACATTAGCGCCACCTATAACAAAATTATCAGTAGCATCATCGTGTCCTATTGTATATTGTGCAACACCATCATTAAAAAACTTAATTTCTGTATCAGAACTCGCAGGTGCATCTAGTCTAATCCGACAGTCTCCACTTGCAGTTTTTAAATCTAAAACTTCTACTGGTGTTATTCCTGAGCCAATTTTACCTGCAAAAGTTGCATTATTATTATGTGCTAATATTAAAGCTGGACTATCAACACCAGCTCCAGCACCAGAAGGTTTGGTAAAAAATCTTAAATCAGCGCCATTTAAACTAGTTGTTCCATGTGCTTCAAATATCGCATCTATACCCGCAACTTGCTTGTGCGCATCTGCTTGACCACCTGTGGCTGTAAAATAAACTCCACCTATTTGATCATTGTCTGTAGTGGAGCTACTTTCTAACATTATAAATGAGCCATTAGCACCACCATTTAATGTTAAAAATTTACCATTTGAATCAGGTTTGAAAAAGCTGCCAGAATTTATATGTGTTGTCGGACCTGTTTGACCAATTCCAACATTACC